>Ga0209812_10001924_pt1 | contig 13237 bp, 14 predicted proteins | sample JI71714BDNA_FD_187502 | JGI IMG/M metagenome (GOLD analysis project Ga0209812, IMG submission 187502) | Wastewater effluent complex algal communities from Wisconsin, to seasonally profile nutrient transformation and Carbon sequestration -... | ecosystem: Engineered > WWTP > Effluent > Algae...
TACTGAGATTTTACCTCATAAAGACCCGGCCAAAGCAGACTTGGAATATCACCGGTTGTTATAATAGACATAATTAATTACCTTTATTTTTAGTTTTAGCTTTCCTTATCGATTCTGCTTATCTATGCTCCGGCAGTCGGACCGGCAACGCCGCCTGAACCGTAAATATGCTTATTGAACTTAACCAGTAGATTGGTAAAAGGCATATTTACCCCAGGTACTAATCCTGTAGGATTAGAATTACCGGTAATTACCGGATCAATACCGATGATTTTTACATCCAGAGTTTCGGTGCGTGCTATGCTTGAGCCGTCCAGATAATAAACAGAGCCGTAAATATTACTACCGGTGCGGGGATTCTGACCGCCGCTAATGGCAAGATTTGAAGTAAAAGTTATCCCTGCTACCGATAAATTACTATTTAGGCCTCCTTGAGTATTTAAAAATACTATTGAAGCATCGGCTTCTGCTATAGAGCTTGATATCTGAACTCTAAATACGGCCATCGGGTCGTCATTAACATAAGCGATAATAGGAGTACCGGCTTTAACTAACCTACCGCCAGGCCAGTAATCCGATTCTATTCGTAGTCCAGTACTCGCATCGGTATAAGCACAGCTTATAAATACCCCGATAAAAGCATCTACCGCAGTGGTCGCAACCCCTTGTACGTCATTTCCGTTTGTTGGAGCCGATAACTTTTGCGGCGCTATAGTTCCGGTCATGGCAGTTACCCCCGGGTTACTGACATATTTTACCGGATCACCCTGATAAATACTGTTTGGCTGCGTAGTTAAGCCGTCAGCTGAGGCATAAATAAAGTATTGACCTAGTTTCTGTGTTCCGCCGTTTCCTATTTGAGACTGCACAACTTCCAAACCGTAAGGTCTATTAATGCCGTTAGACATAATTTCCTCATTGTTTCTAATTATTAAAAAACGTAAATATTTTAAATTTAAAAAAAGATAAGCTAATTCAAGCTTTTAAAGACCTTTTAACGTCTAGTTATGACGATAAACTTTATTACAGGTAAGTTTCAAAACTAGCCTTTTTGTGTCTTGCGATGACAGAGGTAGCTTTTTAAGAAAAAGATTTAGCTACAAACTACGACCTTTTTACATCTAGTTATGATGAAAAGCATTTTTAGCCTGCTTATTAACGGCTCTAAACCTTTTTAAGTTTACTCATTAATCTTTATTCTATTTAATTATATTATAGCAAAAAGATTACCGCTTTTGCAAATCGTGCTACTTTAGAACAATATTTAAGCTTTTTAAGATTTTAAAAAACCTGTATTCTTTTTTTACTTAGAAAAGAGTTGTATAATAACTATCTAAATAATATGATACCATTTTATGATAGGTTGAGGGATGTGATGGAAAAGTGTTTTATAAAAACAGTCAGGGATATAAAAATAATACTTCTTTCCCCTATATTTCTTGTAATAATAGGATATTTAACAATAGGTTATTACTGTTGGAGTTGCAAAGGGAGTTGGAGTTGCGACTTTGGCCATATTCTTACTCTGTTTAGTATTGGTATGGGACTATTTTATTGGATAAAAAACAGAAAAGAAGAATTCAAGAGCATCCAACGAAATAAACAATTAGAATTTCTAGAAGATAGTTATAAAAAAATTGCTATGGGAGCCAATCGCTCTCTGGATAATAAGAAATTTCAGGAAGCGCTAGAAGAAGCGGTGGCTGTAATACAGCTTTATGGTGAAAAAGAGTTAATTCACAGCCTAATTAACAATTTCCCAAATTTGGATCCTGTGCTTAATGGATTACGCAACTCTCTAAGAAAAGAGTTGAGGTTAGAAAAAGTAGAGGGAAGTGTTATCAATGCTAGGAATAATGATGAAACTAAAGAACTCCAGGAATACCAAGATAAAAAAAATAAACCAAATTTAGACTCTTAATAAATTCTTAACTAGTACAGTTGAAGGAAGATGTAGCAAAAAGTTTATTATTTTACAAATCGTACTAGTAGTTAAGGTTATTTAGATATCTTCAATCCCTTGAGCTAAAATAGATTCAAGCTCTTCCTGTTCTATTTTATTAACTATTTTTCTCCATTTTATATAGTTAATTTCAAATATACCGTTTTTTCCGCTTCTTAAATCTTCTTTTACCCCTTCATTACCTAAAGCTATTCTAGTTAACCTTATTAGATAAAAATTATTGTTTTCGGTTAATATCTTTTTTAAAACATTTTTGATTTTATTTTCCGAGGGACCATCGCTAATAAAATCGTCAATAAATCCATTTACAAAATTCAAAATAATAAAATATTTTTCTCCTTTATCTAAAGTTATTTTTACAGAAAAATACTTTTCTGAGCTTAAGTACATATCTTTGATTTCATATGTATGCATAACACATTCCTCTTAATTTAAAATAATCCCTTTAACTACTAAATATCACCACGGATACACCATCAAGTACGGGGAGTAAATTACCAAGCGTATCGGTGGTAAAAATAATAACTTCTGACGCCGACCTGGACCTAAAAAACACCTGAAACGGAGCTATTACTTCTCCTCCCCTGCTAAGCGCCGTTAATACTGCGTAGTTACTATCAGGAAAAGGAGTAGCAAACGTTATAACATATGACCCTTGCGCTCCGCTAACCGAGGCTATATTAAAGCTGCTCTCTATCTGAATATTATTACTTGGAGCATTATTATCGTAAAAAAAGGCGTAAGCTTTAGCCGTAGCAGGATTTATAATCTTCCCGATGCTATCAATTTGGGTACTATTTAAATTGATTACCCCATCATCTACGGTAGCTAGGTTAATATCCTGATCGCCGCTTGCCGTAGTAATGGTATTTACCGAGATTAAGAGATTACCTACATTAATACTGGATAATCCGACTAGAGAATCGGCTAAACTAATAATTACGTCATTTGTCTCTCCCTCACCGCTTTGTACATTTATATTGGTGCCGCCTCCTATCTTTCTTGTAACGTAGGAAAGCGGAGTATTGCCGGTGATTACTAAAAACCCGTTTTGTACCTGAGTAGTTAGATTATTTAAATTATTTAACGAATCAGATACGGCAAACTTTATATTCCCTGAAGGCGGCGTAATAGTTGAATTGGTAATATTTAACGAATTATTTAATGTTTCCGCCGAAAAAGTAATAATACCACTAGTTCCTCCTCCAAAAGGTATTACTCCCCAAACTCCACCAGCAGTTAAATTCTCGGTTATATATATTTGCCTAACCTCCCCGGGAATCATCACAGTTCCTATAGGTTCTCCATCATTACTTAGAATGGTAAAATCGTAACTGCCGATATTATTAAACAATAAGCTAGTACCGGTTTCCGTCGTATTTGCCGGCGGCAAAGTAATGGTATATGCATCATCCTCAGAAATCACATCATTAATATCGCTAACAATTTCTCCTTCCGTTCTTGGATAAGACCAGGATAGTTTAATATCGCTATTTAATGTGATTTTAGAATATGACATATTTTACATTCTCATACTATTTCTACCGGAATAACCTTTTTCAGAGAACGGCATGAGCGGATTATAAATGTCGGTCTGTATTTTCTGCAAGGTATCAATCATTACTTTCTCGGCCTTTTGTTCATAATATTGCTGCTCTTTAAGCCCGTAGCGTTCATCTCTTGCTAAGACAATAGTATCCCCGGTAGTAATAGAGTCCGACTCATCCCGCAAATCTTTCCTGTAAGTTCTTTTATTCTGCAGGCGCTCGGGAGATACGACATACCACTTCTTTGCTAGTAACCTGTTAATGCGCTCAGGATTATTATAAGCAAAGTAATATTCTTCACCCGGTTGCTTGATTTCATCAATCAGAGACTTAAAAGGACAGGTTGAATCGGTAAACATCAAATCAAAATTATTATTCTCCAGGCTATGCTCCCTGATATCTCTATCTACGGATTTAAACTCATTATTTTTATCCTGTTTATATTTAATTGCCATTTTTTAACCTCATTTCCTTATTATGTTTCTCAAGAAGCTCACGATATCTCTCGTAAGACATACCAAAAGCAAGAGCCGCCTTTTTCTCTTTCTCGCTTAATTCCCTTGTTTTTGGATCGGGTATTGATTCTCGGGGCGCGCGACTGCGAACAGCGCCAAAATGTTTTCCCGGCATATTTGCATTAGAACTATCCTGCGCCTTTAAATTATCGATATACTCATCAATCATGCTGTAGTAACTACTTCCGCCTATTAGATGTTCCTTTCCTCCAGTCTGGTATTTACGATCCAGCTTTTTAATAAAGGATAATACTGATGCCGCTAGCTTCTCATCATACTCGGAGGCGTTTCTATCTACTTCGGGGTTACTATCAAGCCAGCTATATAATCTATCTTCATATTCTCTTGCTCTAATTTTACTTAATTCTTCTTCGGAATGGTGATTTTTAGGAAAATCAGCTATTCGAGAGGCTTCATTTAAAGCATGAGTTGCCTTTGAAATATCGGCAGTAGCACGAGCTACAGAGGCAGCATCCCCACTCTCTAAGGCTAATTGGAGTCGTGCTTGGGCCATTTCAAGTTCGCTTGCTACATTGTTCTTATAATGGGTAGAGCCGCTATTGATAGCAGACGCAAGCATTTGCTCCATTTGCAGTTTTTCCTGCGTTAATTGTTCCAACTGCTCGGCCATTGCAGCTTTTTCTGCTCGTTCTTTCTTTAGCTTAGACCAGTATTTTTCCTTATCTTTTTCAGGCTTAGATGTGGGAGTAGGTTTTTCTTCTTTTCCCAGAACATCTGCAGGAATATCGGTTTTATCATCGTTGCTATCTAAAACTTGCGACCCTTGCTCCAAGTCTTTGATTTCTACTTCTGCCTCGCTGGCTTCTTCCTTTGAATCTTTATTTTCATTAACCTCTTTTAAAGGCGGAATAGCGGCATTTATGTCGCTTGTATTTTCAATATCTACTTTAAACATATTATTACCTCGATACTTTTGATGGATTATCGACAAGTAGCTTGATCTTAAAATCTTCTACTATTATAATTGGTTCACCCTCGTATTTGGATTGCAGAGATGAACCTCGAGGAAATATAACCCAATCGCCTACTTTTACATAAACACCGCTTGGGAACTGATCACCTGTATAGCTGTCAGGACCAAGTTTTAATACCATTCCAACCATTGAGTTATATTCGAGGTCATCCTGTACTGATGTTTCAGGAATGATCAGACCCCCGGGCGTAACTTTTTCCACCGGTGGTTTGTAAATGAGAATTAATACATTGATCCCGGTAACGGTTACATTTTTAAACCTTGCTATCATTTCTTCCTTATTAAAAGTACTCAGATCAATACCTGTAGTTTCAAAATGTTTGGATTTATAATTAACAAGGGCATCATTTATGTACTGATTGGTCCCTTCTTCTGATATTTCATAGTTAGTCATCATTATTTACCTCTGTTATATGCCTGTTAAAAAGTTCAAGGGCTAGATCAAGACCGGCAATTACCCCAACATGATACTTGTAATCCTCCAGCGTAGAAATTGATGCCGGATTACATAGAATGCTCTTGTATCTCTCAATCTCGGCCGTAATTTTTTCTACGACCCCAGGAGTAAAAGATCTGGGCTTGATGATATTGTGATTAATGCTAGTCATTTCCTGCTCCTCCCTTTGTTTCTAGCCGGAGTTATTATCGCCCCGCTTTTGGTAGCTACCCCTTGTCTAACTTTAGCAGCGCCGCCTGCTGCATATTTATTGCAGGCTATATCTTGTTCTTTAGCTCTCTCTTGTATTTTGCGCAACGCGAACTCTCTTTTTTGCCTATTCATAAATAACCTCTTCATTTTTTGGTATGGTTGAAATTTGTGACCGTAGCGCTTCTACTTGTGCCTTTAACTCAGCTTCCTTTGCTTTGTATTCCAGTTTTAGTAATTCAAGCTCATTTTTAGTATTTATTTCCTGTTCTTTGGCTAGCGTATCTATTACTTTTTCCTTCTCGTTTAGCTGTAGCTTTAAAAGTTCAATTTGATATTTCTGCTCGGCAAGTTGTTGTTGTTCACTAACTTTTAACTCGGCTAAATATTTCTCTTGCGCAAGCTTCGCCTTATCAAGTTCAATATTCATTTGCGTCTTATAGCCGTCAGCTTCAATATTTAAATGCGCCAGGCGTTCCTTGGACTCTACTTCAAGTCGTCGTTGCTCTATATCGGCAATCTGAACCTGCAGGGCTGGGTCTATAGGTTGTTCCTGCTGCTGCTCCGGCGGTGCTTCTGGCAGTAGTATCTTATCAATGTCCTTGATCCCAAGGGACTGATATACTTTTAAATATACCTCTCTCATGTTATGTAGCTGCGGATTGCTGCTAGCTAACTTTAAAATACTCTCTGCCTTGATTATTCTCTGCGTAGAAGATTCAAGCGAAGGATCTGATACCGGTATGACCTTCAAACTCTCATTGCTTGACGGTATCGTGCTTAAGTTGAACATTTTATAAAAGAGTTGTAGCTCGGCGCTAAAACTACTATGAACAGTTCTCATTATTGCCGATTGCATCCGATTGGATACTTCAAGCAAAGCAATAGTAGTACCGACAGGCGTATTCTGATTATTTTCAGCTAGTCCTGCTTCCGTCGTAGATGCCAGCTCCTGCATCTGGGCAGTTATCCGGTTAATATATTCAAGCAAAGCAGGTGACGGCCCATTATAAGGAAGTGGCATAATTGAATCACGAAGAGACAAATTACCCGTTTCAACAGTTACGAATTGCCCCGGTAATATCGTTAAATCATTATTGGTAGTCTTTATGCCCTTGGACTTCATCCCTCCCGGGAAATTCTGGAAAATAGCTGCATCAATCGCCATTTGCTGCATGGAAGTTAAGCTCTTTGAATTAGAGCCAAGTATTTGAGCAAGGCCCAGTCCAAAAACATCAAACCCGGGGAATAAATTATAATGAATAAAGCAGCTTATCCTTGTTTTGGTTGGATCATTTTCATTCCAGTTTGGCGTAAGTGATACGATCTGATTACTGCTGCCGCATCTGGTAATAACATAAGGTAATGGTATACTATAGTCCTCAGATGTATTGTTATTGTCAAAAAAATCATTCAAAACCAGATATTCGTGCGTCTCATAAAAAGGAAAACGGGAATTTGTTGGGTCTACCTGTTTTGGTTTCAAATCGTCCGTTGCTTCTTTGCTGTCGCTGCTCCCTACGCTATCTAGGTAATCAAGATCAACTTTTGAAAATATCCCGCTCTGCATGTTAAAAAGGATTTCTCTTTTAGAGAGATACCTTATATGAGTTAGACGATTTGATTCGGTAATACTTGAGCAGTTATTATCAAATAAAAAGTCCTCAGGCATGATAAACCTACTTAAGGGTTTGCCTGTAATCGGGTCATAGTAGATTTTACGAAATACACATCCATATAAAATTAAGTACAATAAGAACCGATCGTAATCAGGATAAAATCCCTTATCTTCTACTGTTAAGTAATCATTTAAAGCATCCCTGACCATCTCGCCTTTTAATTCGTAATCTTCGCTCACACTAACATCAGTCCTAAACCCTACAGGACCGCTTGCAGGGAGTAATTCGGAGCGAAGCGTTGCCCAGAGCCGGAGCACGCTGCTAGAGAAAGTTGTGTCGTAAGTCTTAACTTGCGCAGCGTTGCAGGTAGAAGAATTAGATTTGACATTATTGGGGTCTTGTATTTCCTCAATTTTAAAGCCAAGTAAGGTTTTAGCCTTTTCAATTATATCAAGCCAGGGCGCACGGTTTTTTGTATCTTTTGCCGTTACCTCTTCCAAGTAAGCAGCAATTTTATCTCTGACGCTTTCCGGTATATCATCGGCAAAATTACTATTAAAAGGAATAGGAGCAGGGGCTAATTCCTTGCCCTTACTATCTATACGTGATAAGATTTGATCTTCTAAGGAAATGGGCGGCCCTTCTAGTGCTTCCGGTAAAACCGGTTCATCTAAAGGCATTTCTTGAGTCAAATTTAGAAATTCAGGCTCAAGATTCTGGGATGCCAATAAATCAAGATTAGTCTTTCCTTTTTGCTTCCTTCTTGTTTCCATTAGTATAATTTCTTGCGTTTAGTAATGGTTTCATCTTCCTTAACATCGCTTGTATGGGTTAAAGCATCAAAGTCTCGGAGGTACAAAATTGCCTGTGTCATTGAGTCAACAAGGTCTTTTGACTCTCCGTTTGGAAAAGTTATCACTGTTTCTAAAAACTCTTCGGCAAACGGAGTTAGCCTTTCAGGGTTTTTCTCTTCAGTAGGTAAGTATACAAGCCCGCATTCAATAAACGGCGCTGCTCTCTGTACTCTTGCATTCTTATCGCCTTTTGGCGAATATCCTCTAGCAGGAATCCCTCCGAGCCTTAGATCACGTATTAACGGATCGCCCGTTGCCTTGGCTTCTATTAAACAACAATCAACAGGTCTTTGAGCAGGCATTGGGTTTTTATGCTCGCCGGTATCCTTATAATCTCGGGCTAAGCGCTGCGCTCTAGCTCGAAGGTCTGGGTATCCTACGCGGTCACGCCAACTAGAGAGCAACATCATCCTAAATAACTCATCCTCGGATTTTTCGCCCCATACTCCCCAGGTGCTGCAAGCAGAATATGCAGCGCTCGGTTCATCGGAAATTGCCGTATCCCAGCTCTGCAATATATAATCAAATTTAGGTTTAATCGGACTGCCCCAGAGCTTAAACCATTTTTTCTTAAGTATTCCTCCGCCAATTGGAGATGGTCTTTGCTGGCATTGCCCTGCATATCCATAAGAGCCGAGTAACTTTTTTAATTCACTTACCTGCTTCTCGCCAAAACGTAAGTCATTAAGTACCTCTCCTTCTTTATTTCTTGGGTCTTCCCAAATAACCTGATCTATACCAAGTGGAACTGTTATACACTTCCGTTTTTCCTCAAATTCCAGTGGTAGCACTAACTCTACCCAGTCGCTATCGCTGTCATTCTTTCTGATATAACCGGTTAAATCGTTCTCGTGTGTTCTTTGCTGGACAACTATTCGGCAGTCATTAGCCGGGTTATTTGAACGGGTAGACATTCTTTGCGTCCACCAGTTAATTACGTTCTCACGTTTGATTTCAGAGAGATCACCCGGGTCGTTAGGGTCATCAATGATAATAATTGAACCGCCTTTACCGACAGTTTTAGATACTACACTTGTTGATTGCCGGTATCCTGTTTTTGTATTCTGGAAAAAGCTTTTAACGTTCTGGTCTTTTAAAAGAGGAAATCTATACCCCCAGTTATCCTGATACCAGTTGCTTTCGAGTAAAGCTCTGTTTTTCTGTGCATGCTCAAGGCTTAAGGAATTAACGCAGGATACAGTTAAAAACCGCTCACTAGGGTTATGTATCCACACCCACGCAGGAAAAGCTACCGATATTAAATTGGTTTTTCCGCTGCGAGGAGGAACGTTAATAATCAGCTTCTTTATTTGTCTCTTATATACTGCCTCTAAATGTTCGGCTATTGCCTCTATATGCCAGCTATCAACATAAGGCATATTACCCTCAATATAAGGCCAGCTCGATTTAAAGAATTCATATAAAGAGCCCTCGCTATTTGCTACTTGCTCCTGTACTTTAAATAATTCATCCAAGTAACTCTGCTCGAATGTAGACATTAAAGCAGGATCAAGCAGAGACGAATTTATATGATCGGACTTACGCTTCATATGCGTTAACTATTTCCTTTACTTAAAATAATTATAACACACTCCTTTTTAATCTTGATTTTCTTGTGCTTTTTTAGTTTAGAGGTAAGGGATTGTATGTTATAATCTGCGGGTATTTTTAGAGAATTAAGAGTAATAAATATAAGAGGAAAGATATGGTAATAAAAAAAGCATCAGTTGTTTTATTAGCAGGTCTACTTGCAAGTAGCACGGCGTTAGCCGGTGATCCGTTGCCAGTGGTATCGGATTTAAATATAAAACTTGGAGCATATGCTGCCTTTGAAAGCGGATTTAGCAATCAGGGTAAACTAAAAGGCTCAGAGAAAAATATATCAGCTAATAAAAGAAGTTTTGCCTTTTATAACGATTCAGCTCTTTTTGCTGCTATATCCAATACTAAGGATGATTTTACCTATGGTGCTAAAATTATATTAGTACCGACAACTAAAAGAAAAGTTAACAAGGATTATAACGGTTCATATGTGTTTTTAGAGAATAACCTCGGCCGTATTGAGGCAGGTTCTCCAATCCCTGCTGCTAAAAATATGATGGTAAGTGATGGTGGTATACCGACAAAATATATTAAAACAAATACTGAATATTTAAGACAGGGTAAAAAAGCTCCTACTTCGTTTTTGACTTCAGAAGGGGCTTTCCTCGGTGATTCAATACTTACAAGCATTGATTCCGCTACCTACAGTAGTGAGCCGCCTAGGACAATAAATTACTATACTCCTAAGTTTGATTTAACCGACTCTAGCAAACTACAGCTTGGTATATCCTATACTCCTGATTCCGCAAATACCGGAGTAGAAAAACCTTCCGAGAATTCCGTCGGTATAAAAAAATATGTAATAGAAGACAATCGAGTTAATAGATTTGAAAGAGATAATTCCATTAAGGATGCTGTTACCGGCGGTATAGTACTTACGCAGAAACTAACGGAAGAAGCAGAATTAAAACTAGCCTTAACCGGTGAATATGGTAAATCTGTCGGTAAAATTAAGCAATTTGCTAATAAAAATGATAAAGATCCGGTAGTAGAATATAAATTAAGTAACCTCAAAACTTATAATATCGGTGCTGAATTAAAGGTTGGTGATTTTAAATATAACGCCTGCTATGGCTCTTTTGGTAAAAGTCTGACTACAAAGGAATTACAGAGAGGCAATCGTAATGCTCATTACTATAATGCAGGTATTGCCTATACTTATGAAAAGGCTACAACTACTTCATTATCGTATTTTGCCTCTGAGCAGTTTAAGAACAAGGTAAACTCGGTAAAATTAGCAGTAAGTCATATACTTGCCCCGGGATTAAAGCCTTATGCCGAAATACATTCCTATACTCTTAAAGGAAAGCCTGAGTTTCGCCCTGACTTAAAGGCACGCACAGTAAAAGGCACTGTCGCTCTAGTTGGTGTGAAGTTGTCTCTTTAAATTATTATTAATATGGAAAAACCATTAATTAGCTTTGATTTTGCAATAAAGTACCTACTAAAAAATAAAGGTGATTACGATATTATTGAGGGGTTTATATCTGCATTATTTGCCTCTCAAGGATATCCGCCAATCAAGATAAATGCACTTCTTGATACCGAGAGTAACAAGGAAGAACTGGAAATGAAAAAATCTATCGCAGATCTTGTAGTAGAAGACGCCGAGGGTAACAAATACATTGTAGAAATAGAAAGAGCTTATACTCCTAACTTTATGCATAAAGCTTGCTTTAACAGCTCGAGACTAGTAGTTGACGGTATATATGGCAGTCAGGATTACACTACGATAAAAAAGATATTCCATATTAGTTTACTGTATTTTTCTACGAAAGGGATGGCAAAACCTATTTACCATGGCAAAACAATTGTTCATGAAGTAGATACTAAGCACCCAGTAGATGTAAGTATTGCTAATGAGGGACTAGTTATATTCAATACTCCTAATGTATTCCCTGAATATTTCTTTATTTCTGTTCCGATGTTTGATGATGTCATTAATAGCGAAATAGATGAGTGGTTATATGTGATGAAACATTCTAAAATCAAGCAAGGATTTAAATCACCTTATATGACTAAAGTAGCTGAGCGATTATCGGTAATAAAAATGAGCAGTGAAGAGCGTAACGAGTATATTTATTACCAAAAACAATCTATACATTCTCAGGATATACTTAGTGCTGCTGAGGCTAAAGGGAAAGCTGAAAGGGATATAGAAATCGCCAAGGCTATGCTCTTAGATGGAGATGCTATTGAAAAAATAGCTAAAATTACCGGTTTAACTATCAAGCAAATAGAAAAGTTAAAATAATTTCATGAGCAGTGATATTAAAACAAATGCACATTCTATTTTGGAGAAAACAGCTCTTAATATGTTAAAACAGAAAATAGATGATAAACTTATTGCTTCTGTAACCGGCTTCAGCCTAGAGGAAATAGCCAAACTGAAAAACAAATTATAATTAAAAACATATAATTTATTAAAAGTATTGTAGAGATTTTGCTATTGACTGGTTAAGATAATATGGTATCATCACCGATGTATCGATAATTATCTCTTAAGTTAGGTAGATGCATTTTTTTCATTAAGATACACCTAGAAAAAATTTAAAGCGGACTCTGTTTTTATTTTATAGGGTTCGTTTTTTTCTGAAGGTTAGTTTAAATTCCCAATTTTTCCTTTTTTAAATTTCTTAAAATTAATTAAGGAAAAAAGTGTGTAGATTTTATACATAATTTATCTTATGACAAATGTTGCTAATTTACAACGCTAAAAAGTTAAGGCTTTATGAAAATCTTAATAAATAAAGCCTTAACAAAATATCCTCTCTAACTCACTCGTAATTATTTTCCTCAGTTAAACTTACAAGTCCCGCTAACACTAAAGACGAATCATTACTATTTACTGCTTCATTTACTAGTCCTTGATCTAGATTTAAAGACATATCTAATATCTGGTTTATATTAAAAGCTTTTAATGATTCTTTAAGTAAATCTGGATGGTTAAGTAACTCGTTATCATAGAGTATATCTGTTACTGCGTTAACTGTTACAACTTCCTTATTTTGAGCTTCGGCAATTTTTTCTTTTAATAACTTAATTAGATCCTCTTTACCTTCCTTTTTAGCAATATCTAAGGCAGTTTTTCCCTCATCATTTTTAGCATTAATATCAGCTTTTTTATTTAACAAAGCTAGAACTGTGTCAGTGTGCCCATTAGTAGTTGCCCTAATTAATGGAGTACCCCCTTTATAACCTTTAACATTAATATCGGCACCCTTTTCAATTAAAGAAAGTAGTACTTCAGCATGCCCCTCCTTTGCGGCCAAAATTAGCGGGGTATTGCCGGCGTTGGATTTGTCATGGACATTAGCCCCTTTTTCAATCAGGGCCAGGGCTACTTCTCCATGCCCCTCCTTTGCGGCCAAAATTAGCGGGGTATTGCCGTCGGAGTCTTTGTCATGGACATTAGCCCCTTTTTCAATCAGGGCCAGGGCTACTTCTCCATGACCATTCTTTGCGGTCAAAATTAGCGGGGTCTTGCCCCAGTTGTC
>Ga0209812_10001931_pt1 | contig 13220 bp, 4 predicted proteins | sample JI71714BDNA_FD_187502 | JGI IMG/M metagenome (GOLD analysis project Ga0209812, IMG submission 187502) | Wastewater effluent complex algal communities from Wisconsin, to seasonally profile nutrient transformation and Carbon sequestration -... | ecosystem: Engineered > WWTP > Effluent > Algae...
AAATAACAACAGCCCGACGAGATGATATGTTTCAGACAGCTTTCATGACTCAAATGGGATGAAATAACAACAGCCCGACGAGATGATATGTTTCAGACAGCTATCATGACTCAAATGGGATGAAATAACAATGGCCCGACGAGATGGAACACATGAACTACGTGTGTTGAATGTCGATCAGTATGTTCGCCGCTCTGAAAAAATCTATGGCTGCTGCTCCTTTTGAATAATTTCGGGCTGTAGGAAACCTACAAGAAACACAATTTAATTTGGGTTAACTCAACAAGCAGTGTTTTTTACATTTGAAAGTTTTGCAATGAGTAGATTTTGGGCTGCGGACAATTCTTCATCATCAGAATCTTCTGATGATTCTTACGCATCTTCCTCCGAAGAGGAGGTCGGACGCGCAACAGGACAAAACAAATGGGAAGAGCTGTCGGAAGATTCGAGCGAAGAAGATGTTGGACGGGAAGTTAAGAGCGCTAAAGACAAAGTGTTTGAGGGGCTCAAGAAACACATCTCCTCCATTCGATCTGGTTTGAGGGGCGAAGATTGGAATAGGATCCAAGACGGTAAGTGGATGCTTGAGGCAATAAAAGTACTCCCTAGTATGTACTCAAAGCATTGTCCCTTGTTATTAAAGAGTTCGACAATCTTACCAAGCTAATGGACAAATCAAAGAAAGTTATCGCCGAACAGGGAGGTATACCGAGATTTTTCGTCCGTATTTTGTGCGACATGGAAGAACACGTGAGGGAATCCCTATTTGACAAAGAAAAGTTCAAGAAGCTCAGCCCGTCAAATGGGAGAGCGTTGAAGCGTCTTAAATTGACACTCAATAAGTACACCAAACCTTACGCGGGAATCATGGCTGAGTACCGAGAAAATCCAGTTTTGAGCAGCGCGGATGAAGCGCAGGACTCAAAGGTCTCTTCGGACAGCGAGGCGGAATCTAATTCAGATAGTGACTCAAGTTCCAAAAGTGTCGCCAAGGCAGGATCTTCTTCTTCGTCTTCAAAATCATCTTCTTCTTCGTCCTCTAGCAGCAGTTCTGAAAGTGACGATAATGAGTCTTCTTCCGAGGTGAGTGCAAAAAGTGGCCATTCGAAAGCGCACTATGATGTCATTCACTCTTTCAGAGCTGAATTCCTCGTTTCCGATACGCGAGGGCAAATGACAACACTGTCAAAGTGACTGTCGCCCTCGATATGAGATCAGCTTTAACTATGAGTGCACTTTCCGCCAGATTCTAGAAGTCGTTGTTGCTTTTCAATTGTTAATTTGTAGACTCACCATGCCTTCCTGCTATTGCAGTCCAAGTCTGATGACGACTCTGGTTCAGATGATGACAGTCAGTGGGCTAGTTCATCTTCATCTTCCAGTTCTTCCTCTTCAGACGATGAAGGTATGTCTGAGTTGAAGGGCAGAGCAAAATGGCTAAAGAAGACCACTATTGTAAAAGAAAAGGTCGTCAAGGATAAGGACGCCAAGGCAAAGGCGAAGGAGGAAGCCAAAAGGGCTGCGGAAGCTGCCAAGCTTGCTGCTGAAATAGCAGCAGCAACTGCTGGAGCAGCCTCGTCTAGAGCAATTTTACCAGAAGACGAATCACTTACCCCCAGCATTCTTGAAAAGAAATGTAAAGAGATCATTTCTTCCCGAGGAAGAAAAGGAGCTGACTCTCGATCGATTGTCCGACATTTTGAAGCGCTTGCAAAGGTCGCACGTAAGAAATTTACCAACGATCCTCGTGTAGAGATTCCTGTTTTGATGCACACCATCACCGCCCAATTCGACTTGCAGCGAGGCATTGATGATTTCATGGAAATGTCTGTCTGGAGGTCCTGTCACGGGCATATGAATCGTGTACTCAGCATTCTAGAGAGTGATACAGAATTGCGTTTGGGCATTGTAAGAGCAGACGATGACGAAGAGGATGCCGAAGACTTGATTATTTCAACACTCCCCGTGAGGAGTAAAATGAAGCGTGCTGCATCTGCCGGTGCAGGAGCACTTGAGGCTGTAGCAGAAGACGATGTTTTCATCAATCCGGAGACGGGCGAAAAGGAAAACGCTGATGATCGAGCCGAGAGGATCCGCAAAGAAAAACTCAGAAAAATGTCTCCTGAGGAATTAAAGACTATTCCTTCAACAGGCAGCCTGGCTTCTTTCTTGACACGTTTAGATGAAGAATACACCAAATCGCTTCAGCAGACATCGCCGCATAGTTCAGATTATGTTGTGCGTCTTCGTGACGAGGGACGGCTAGTAGATTTGCTCAGTAGAGCCAGACTGTACTACATACGCGCCGGAGGGAACACCGAAGCGGCCTCTTTGGCACAGTTGGAGTTGGAGCACTTATACTACCGTCACGAATCCATTGCTCTTCAAGTAGATCGGGCCTCAAAGTTTTATGCCAAATATGGTGAAACGTCTTTGTTGCATCCTGCCTGTATCTCCTCCTCCGCCAAGGCTCAAAAAACAGCCGACTACAAAAAGTTGCACCCAGCCTCCACCGGTGGCAAGCCAAGACTTTCCGCAATAGATGAGCAGATGGACACTAAATATGAGGATGTTGTTGCCAATCTGTGCAAGTTTGTCTACAAGCATGGTTCTGATCGCGATCGCACGCGTGCCATGATTTGTCATATATTTTACCTTTCTCTTCACAACCATTTTTTCGAAGCACGTGATCTCCTGCTCATGAGCAAGTTACAGGAGACCATTGGGAATGCTATAGCAGACGTCCCAACAATGATACTCTTCAATCGCATGATGGTAACACTGGGTATGGCAGCCTTCAGGATTGGTCGCATTTGGGATGCGCATCAGTGTTTAATGGACATATGCTCTGGACGCGTCAAGGAGCTCTTGGCACAGGGTGTATCAATTGGCCGATTTTCAGACAAAACTACCGAACAAGAAAAATTGGAGAAGCGTCGCCAAACTCCCTATCATCAACATATAAACTTGGATTTGTTAGAAGCCACTCATCTCATAAGCGCCATGTTATTGGAGGTTCCAAATATTGCATCATCTGCCGATAAAATGGGGCGTAAACGAATCATATCCCGTACCTTCAGAAAGAACTTTGATTATTATGAGCGTCAAGTATTCACCTCGGCTATGCCCGAACAGACAAGAGACTTCGTTATGTGCTCTGCAAAAAATCTATTGAAGGGTGACTGGAAGAAATGTCAGGAACTCCTCACGAGTATGCATGTGTGGCAGCTAGTGCCAGGCGAGGATGCCCCTGACAAAATCAAAGACATGCTCAGAGAGCATGCCAAGCTTGAAGGCCTTCGCACATTTTTATTTGCATACAATGACCACTACAACTCGCTTTCTCTCAACCAACTGTGCAAGATGTTTGAAATGGAAAAGAATGAAGTTCACAGTGTAATCAGCAAGATGATGATTAATGGGGACCTTCATGCCAGTTGGGATCAGCCCACTGATACTATAGTACTCCGCAAGGTCGAAGCAAGCAACCTTCAAAACTTGGCAATGCAGTTTTCAGACAAGGCGGCAGCACTATTGGAAGCCAATGAGCGCCTCTTGGAGTCACGATCAGGAACCTATAGAGACGGAGAATGGCGTGTCAAGCAGATTAATTGGGGTGAACGCGGAGATGGACAACGGCGAAACTTTGTTCACGTTACTGCAGGACGCAGTGGAAGCGCCTCGCGCGCTCCTGGAAGCGGAAGAGGCGGCCGTGGTGGCCGCATCGCTGGAGGACGAGGAGGTGCCAGAACAAGCACTGGAGAACGAGGTCGGGGTGGTCTGAGAGCTCGCCCAAGCGCTGCCCGCCCAAAAGTCAAGAGTGCCCGGAATGACACAAGATGGTAGCTGTCGGTCAGGCTACAATTCTTAATAAACTGAATGTTAACTTATGATTTGAAAATCTCTTGAATCCAACCTAGTCTTTTGCCTTTAAAGACATACAATACTGCAATCATGTACATCTTAGTGTAGCCATGCATTAGTTGGTAAGCACAAGAAACTAAATTAACTTTGTAATGGCTTACATTAGATTTGATGTAACTTTGTCTCTACTGAGGTAGCTAATCCTTAGTCTGTTGTCTGAGGTAGTATATCCTTAGTCTATTGTCTGAGGGAGTAAATCCTTAGTCTCACATCTGACATAAATCATTTCTGAAGTTAGTAAATCTTTTCTCACTTGTCTGAGGTAGTAAGTCCTTTCTCTCTTGTCTGGGTTAGTAAATCTTATCTCTCTTGTCTGAGGTAGTAAATCCTTTCTCTCTTTTCTAAGGTAATACCTTCTGGATGTCTGAGTAGTAAATCCTTTCTCTCTTTTCTAAGGTAGTAAATCCTTTCTCTCTTGTCTAAGGTAGTAAATCCTTTCTTTCTTGTGTGAGGTAGTAAATCCTTTCTCTCTTTTCTAAGGTAAATCCATTCTCTCTTGTCTGAGGTAGTAAATCAATTCTCTCTTGTCTGAGGTAGTAAATCCTTTCTCTCTTTTCTAAGGTAATTCCCTTCTGGATGTCTGAGGTAGTAAATCCTTTCTCTCTTTTCTAAGGAAGTAAATCCTTTCTCTCGTTTCTAAGGTAAATCCCTTCTGGATGTCTGAGGTAGTAAATCCTTTCTCTCTTGTCTGAGGTAGTAAATCTTATCTCTCTTGTCTGAGGTTGTAAATCCTTTATCTCTTGTCTGAGGTAAATCCCTTCTGGATGTCTGAGGTAGTAAATCCTTTCTCTCTTGTCTGACGTAGTAAATACTTTCTCTCTTGTCTGAGGTAGTAAATCATATCTCTTTTGTCTGAGGTAGTAAATCCTCTCTCTCTTTTCTAAGGTAAATCCGTTCTGGATGTCTGAGGTAGTAAATCCATTCTCTCTTGTCTGAGGTAGTAAATCCTTTCTCTCTTGTCTGAGGTAGTAAATCCTTTCTCTCTTGTCTAAGGTAGTAAATCTTTTCTCTCTTGTCTGAGGTAGTAAATCCTTTCTCTCTTTTCTAAGGTAATTCCCTTCTGGATGTCTGAGGTAGTAAATCCTTTCTCTTTTTTTCTCTCTTGTCTGACGTAGTAAATACTTTCTTTCTTGTCTGAGGTAGTAAATCCTTTCTCTTTTTTCTACGGTAAATCCCTTCCGGAGTTAGTAAATCCTTTCTCTCTTCTCTGAGGTAGTAAATCCTTAGTCTCTTGTCTGAGGTAGTAAACGCGTAGTCTATTGTCTGAGGTAGTAAATCCTTAGTCTATTGTCTAATGTGGGAAATCTATGGTCTCTTGTCTAAAGTAGTAAATCCTTTCTCTCTTTTCTAAGGTAATACCTTCTGGATGTCTGAGGTAGTAATTCCTTTCTCTCTTGTCTGAGATAGTAAATCTTTTCTCTCTTGTCTGAGGTAGTAAATCCTTAGTCTATTTTCTAAGGTGAGAAATTCCTTAGTTTCTTGTCTAAGGTAGTAAATCCTTTCTCTCTTTTCTAAGGTAAATCCCTTATGGAGTTAGTAAATCCTTTCTCTCCTGTCTGAGGTAGTATATCCTTAGTCTATTGTCTGAGGTAGTAAATCCTTTCTCTCCTTTCTAAGGTAAATCCTTTATCTCTTGTCTGAGGTAGTAAATCCTTTCTCTCTTGTCTGAGGTAGTAAATCTTTTCTCTCTTGTCTGAGGTAGTAAATCCTTAATCTCTTGTCTGAGGTAAATACTTTGTCTTTTTTCTGAAGTAAATACTTCCTCTCTTGACTGAGGTAGAACCTTTGTCTCTTGTCTGAGGTAGCAAATCTTTAGTCTCTTGTCTGAGGTAAATCTTTTCGCTCTTGTCTGTGGTAGTAAATCCTTTGTTCTGAGGCAAATCTTTTTGCACTTGTCTAAGGTAGACCCTTTATTTCTAGTAAATCCTTTATCTCTAATCTGAGGTAAATCTTTCTCTCTTGCCTGTGGTAAATTCTTTTGCTTTTGTCCATGTTAGTAAATCCTTGCTATCTTTTCTTCAGTGAATCCCTTGTATCTTGTCTGAGGCAATTGCTATTTTATTTAACTAAAATGGCAAGTTAGACAACTAAAAATTGACTGTTATTAAACATGAATTGTTTTAGATCTGCGCTATTTAGATACCATTTGGCAGCCCTGCAGTTCACTTGCTCATCTCTTTACCTTAAGTAGCTTATTCCCAATATAGTGCGTTTGTTGATTTGACCCATTTTGTCAGTTCCTTACATTGTTCTCAACACGCGGATGCGCTCTAGCATGTTTGGTAACGTTTCTTTTGGCTCCGGGGTGCTCATCCCCTTGACGCACTTCTCACATTAATTGTACACTCCAACTGCCTTTATAAACAACTACATGTAGTTCAGACACTTCTCTTATGCTCAAGTCAAAATTGTCACACAATTTTATTCGTATAGTGTTTTGGAGTTGTTTTGTTTGCGAGAAAATTCATTCAGGGTGAATAGAGACTGACTGCAATTGCTTGTGCTTCTTCGAAAGTTATTAAATGAAGAATGTAATTTTTCTTGACTCAAAGAGTTTAATTGCAGTTATGAGATCATAATGGCCATTTCTGATTTCGAAGTCTGTCATTAATGTAAAAGGGACTTTACTTCAGACTACTTTACCCATGATGAGTGCGTTTAGTGCATTTTAATCATCCGTGTTTGCAAAACTTAAACTTTATTGTGCTTTAAGGCTACGGAATTTGTAAGCCTCATAATGATCATTTTTCTTCTAAATCTAGCCTAAGCAGCGAACCACAAACACAAAAACCACATTCATACAGAAAGGAGACACAACATAAAATTTTAGCTATTATTTAACTACTACCATAACAATCCAGGCCCTCGCTGCGATAATCGTATGGTCTCTCTGCTGGCTGCGATATTCGTACCTTAAAAGCCAGAACCGTGTCCATGAAAAGCGTATGCACGATTAATCGGCCGCTGTATCCTCCCAAGTTTTCCTGTCCATCCATTTGTGTTAGAGCTTTTGACCCAGTTGTGCCGCACTAAATAAAACGTCGAATAATATGAATAATCCACAAAAAAAACTCGACAGATTATGTTTTATTACGGTATCGCTGCAACCTAATTTCGATTGGAACATGTTTCTCTAAGAGTAATTAAGTACGCATTTGTAATTGGTATTTTATAAATTTTTAAAGCACAAATATTGATGAATGGTTAAGAAACCTTGGAAAATCATTTATAATCGTATCAATAGGATTATGAAATGTTATGTGGTTAAAACTTACAATTGCTGAGATTTTAAGCTAGTATTCCTTCCACGAGACCGAGTCAAACTCAAAAAGATTGTCTGCTGTTCAAAATCATGCATTGGATTCGTGAGTTTTGATTGTTTCGGTAAAATAGTAATACTTTGTTCAAAAATCCACCAGGAGTTTTTGGCCTTATTGTAGATGGGATGAAGAGGACTATTTTCTAGTATCTAATTTTCAGTAATGCAATCTTGTGATGTCATACCGAAATTCGAGGTAGCTGGTTTTGAATTTTACTAAAAAATAGTTTCTTTGTTTTGTAACATTGCCTGGTTTATAGCCAAGTAGAAGATTACTTGAGTGGGGAGCGCAGTTCACAATGCTTAATAACCATGAAAGTGTGTAAATACATGCAACAACTTTCAAGATCTCGCTCTTGGGAGAGCCGGAATAAGTACAGTAGCAACCAACGGGATTTCATGCTTAACTGGATTTTTGTTATACGAAATTAACTATTTTTGATTTGGATTTATATTTTTCATTAGTTCTTCCGGTAGACGGTTTAATTAACATATGCCATGCCTTTCAAGAAAAGCTCAGACGAAGATGCCCTAAGGAGTTTGCAAGGAAAAGTTTCAAATGCCAATGGTTCGCCCAACGAGGACAGTCAAAATCAAACCAAGCAATATCTGCGACTGTATGTAGATTGCCCAGTGGCAGACACCCATGCTTTTGTGCTTGTTTCAGCAGGCGATACCATCGCCGACACATGCTTCAAAATAACTGAAGAAGGAGGACGTTGTTTGTTATTACCTCATTTGTTGGAGGGAACCTTTTTCGGTTGTAAGCGACCTGCGGCGTTTCGCATCACGATCCACTACAACGATGGTCTCGCTTCAACTTTTGAAAGAAAAAACGCGGAAGAATCTGCCCTTTCCGACCTTGATGTTGAACATCATAATGTATTTGTATCTTTGGCCATTCAACAACAATCTCCGAATTCAAAATATATGGAGGGTGACAAAGAAAAAGTGACCAATTTTTGTTATACTCTCGATCCGAATGCCGAAACAGGAAGCTTGTTAGAAGATAAATCCTTTGTTGTTTTGCGCTGTGAGGAGAAATCAGCTTTAAAATACTACTATACGCATAATTCTATCTCTGTTCAAAAGACAAATCATACTGTTCAACGCAAAACAACTGTGGATGTCAAAAACGTTGATGACCTAATATTTGAAGATGATCAGAAGACTCCGAAACGATCATTTTCGTCAGTCAATTCATTGGGAGAGGTAACTAGCGTAGATAGTAGGCAGCAACTCAAGCGCCACAAACAAAATAGTCAACCAGTCTTGCAAACTTTACACGGGGGTTTCGCAGAAAATGGCAGTTTTGATAGCAGTGAACAAATCTTTACTCCTAAGAATTTGCAGGATAAAGCAAATGAGAGCAACGAAATGGACCTGCTTCAAAGATTTACTAAAGCCGGTAAACAGCTCAATGTCAGAGGAGATGAAAATACAATAATTGAGAAATACAAGGAGGCAAACAAAAAAGAACATTTTAAAAAGTTCACTTCGAGAGATGATGAAATTATAGGAACTCAGAAAGAGAAGGAGACAAGCAAAAGTGAAGCGGAACAGCTAGACAATTCTAACCAAGCCTTTAAACAGCCTCATGTGAGAGACGACAAAATTATAGTAATTGAAAAAGAAAATGAGCCTAGAGAAATGAAGGAGCTACAAAAATTTACTCAATCTGGTAAACATCCCACTGTGAGAGATGATGACATTATAGGAGTTAATAGGGAAAATGAGACAAGCAAAATAGAACAGCTACAAAAACTTGCCCAAGCTGGTAAACAGCCTGGTGAGAGAGATGATGGAATCATAGGAACTGAGAAAGAAATTGAGACAAGCAAAAGTCAAATGGAACTGCTACCGCCCGATGTCAGAGAATGTGATACAATAAGAGCTGAGAAAGAAAAGCAGACAATCCAAATGGAACAGCTTCAAATATTTATCAAAGACGTTGAACAGTCTTTTGTGAGACATGACGAAAATTTAGGAACTGAGAAAGAAAGTAAGTCACGCGAAATGAAGCTGCTACAAGAAGTTTCCACTGCTGGTAAACAGGCCCATGTCAGAAATGATGAAATTATAAGAACTATCAGAGAAAATGAGACAAACAAAATGGAAAAGCTGCAAAACCTTACTAAATCTGGTAAACTGCCCAATGTCAGAGAAGATGATATTATAAGAACAGAGAAAGAAAAGGAGACAAGCAAAATGGAAGCTGGTAACGATCTTACTGTGAGAGATGTAACCGTGGACAGGAAAAGGAAGCTCGAAAATATTGAAACTACTAACAAAATGCAAATTCATCAAGAAGTTCTGATGGAAGCCGAATCTAAAACTGCCAACACAGGCAATCTCATAGAAGACACAATTGGCAGTGATGATTCTTCAACATCAAGTTCTTCGACAACCTCGTCATCCTCTTCGTCCTCATCCTCCTCTTCTTCATCCTCAGCTTCCTCCTCATCAGCGTCATCCTCTTCATCATCATCCTCATCATCTTCATTGGTGTCGTCGTCTTCCTCCAACTCATTTTCGTCCTCCTCTGTTTCCACTACTCGTGAATCTAGCCGTAACCCAAAAAAACACATTGAAGAGCTTGGGAAATATCCGGAAGAACACATCACAAAACGGGAATCAGATAGAGTGTCACCAGTAGGAGACAGAAAAAGCAGTTCTGGCAGTGACTCTTACCAACGCTCGTCAAATAATGCTGAGGGTTCAAGTTCATCGGACAATGATATTCATGGTAAAGGCGACAAGAAACATCAGCGAACCACTTTTGATTCAATGGCTTCAAAAGTTGCTGCTAATCCAAGAGATGCAGATCTAAACCAACCGGCTTCCGAAAATAGTAGGCGACGCTCAAAGCCTCTTGTTCCTCCTACTCAAATTATATACATGAACGCTGTGGACAAAGAAATAGGGAAGGATGGGATGCCTTTCTGGCCTTCAGAGCAAAAAATTTCAACAAAATCTCCGGATTCAGACATTCTTAAATCTGGTCTGCATCTAGACAAAAATACCAAAAAAAATTTGACACCTTCTAAGATTGGTAAAGAAAAACATACCAGCAAGGCGAAAGATACTGAAATTGACCTATATCAAAATAAGAAATCAGAAAGCATTGACGTGAGTAACGAAAATATTTTGAAGGGCCTGAATTTGGATATGAAGAAAAATCCAATTGCTGCCAATAAAAGTGTTGCGCAACAAGAAAATGCAGGCAAAATTGTGCAAGATTCCAAGGACAAGTCTTGTGAAAAATCAGAGACAAATTCTCCTAACTCCTCTGATAAGTTGAATTCAACTCTCAATAAAGCTGTCAGTAATTTAAAAAAGTTAGACATGACAGTTGTACTTCCAGGCAAGGAAACAAATCATTACACGAGTGAATCACCTCTTAATCCGAAGGTTATACAACTCCAGGCTACCGAGAACTTGGATAGTTCAGTGGATTCCAAGAGGACAATGGAAAATCCTACCAAATCTCACAGTCATACTGAATCTATAATTGATCATGAGCCTTCAAATTTTTTTAACAACTCCCCGAGTCGAGCCAGACTTCAGCGTATGTCGTTGGTTGAATTGCAGGAAGTATGTAACTTGATGAAGATCCCAAACCAAGGATACAAAAAAGCTTTGATTGAGAGAATTCTTAGCAGGAACGAATTTGGTAAGGCTACTTCTGGCCATTCAGATAAATCACTTGTGACACAACATGCGAATGCATATCTTCTTTTTTCGAAATTTACGCGTTCAGAGTTGCTAGCAAAGCATCCTCAAATGAATTTTGTACAACTTGGTGAAACTATTAGTTCTCAATGGAAAGATTTATCTGAAAAAGAGAAACAAGTTTGGATGGAAAAGAATCATGAGATACAAACATCTCAAACTGATGGCCAAGAGAAGTTCGCTAAGAATAGTAAAGCGGAAGTATTTGAGGATCAGAAACAGGTTAATTCTGGTAGCTTATCACTTCATGATAATGACAGTGATAGTGATGATATTCCGATAAGCCAACTTGTTGCCGGGAAACGAACTGCGCCGAAAATTGATCAAGCCGAGTCGTGGGATTTTGATTCGTCTGGGGCCAACACCAAAAAGAATGAACCTGGTACTTCTGGGACTAAACAAGTAAAGGATTCTGGGGCAAATAAAAGAATCTCGATTGTGAAGAGTGGTGCCGCTAAAACGAAAAAGCCGTTAGAGATGTCCTCGGTTAAAGGATTTGAAAACTTCCAGGCAGACATTAGCTCAAAGCTCCAGGATTTAGACGTGATCCCCAAGGTGAGGGAGGCCTTGATACAAAACGCATGGAAGTCCAGGTGCTTATCAAAGAACTTCACTCAAAACCAGAATACTCAAGGTAGTATTAAAATATCCGATGGAGATGAATTATCTGCAGAACAGGAGATGTCGAAAAAACATAAACTCTTCGACTCTTCCGATCAATCTACCGGTAGGCCACAAGCCTCCAAAAGTACAATGATGATCAGCAGCAAAGAATTCAAAACTGCTAGCGGTGAAGGTTCGAACTCCGCCACGAAATCTGCAAGGAAGAAAATTAGCGAGTTTGACGAATTTTCAGTCAAGTCTACTCCTTCCAATCACACTCCAAAAAATAAAAGCCACTCAGACATAGATTTTAAGGAAGTGCAAGCTGCCATGAAATCAAATGATGGTACTTTTTTAAGGAAAAAGTTGCTTGAAGCTGGGATAGCTAACCTGGGTGCCCATCGCATGGAAGAAAGCTGGAACGGATTGACCAGGTCCTACAACAATTTCAGTAGATCTTTTAATCTGTACTCAGGATTGAAACCATGTCCAGTTTGCAAAAAACATCGTAACGGTGTTGTATATTGTCGTCTCAAGAAAAAGCATACTGAACTCATGGAGGGCGATGATGGCATAGAATTAGACAACTTTTACTCATTATTTTAGAAACAATTAATTCAAATTAAAAGGTGTAAACTAAATGACGGAAATGAGATTTACCACCGAGTGAAGTCCTAACAACAAAGAAGTAACTTGGAGCAGAAGGAACACATTAATGTTAAAGTGCAATTATGCAAGACTATTCTAACGATTGTGCAAAAGAGCCCAAGGTCAAATAGTTTTTAAACAACGGAGATGACAAAGAGAAGATGAATATGGTGACTGTGATGGTTGCACATTTACAGATTGTTGCCAATAATTGGATTCTACTTTATGAAAATCCACGATTTATGTGTTCAAAATAAAATTTTCTACCAAAGGCATAACATCTACATTTCTAGTGGGTGACTTTCCTAAGTATGAGAGGAATAGTTTCTCCCTAGGAAACACACTATTATTCTCAAGTCTGAAAGAAAAATACTGAAATCCTTGAGACAGCCAAAACAGCAACAAGTTTGTAGTAATCAAAAATAATACTACTACTTAATTAAGAGTTGTAACATTCAAAAAAATTTAAAGGTTACCAAACATAAACTGTTGAAGAATAAAAAATAACAACGAAAACAAGATCTGTCACCAGAAATCTTGGCCCCAAAATTAAAAATTGTTGGCGGGCCAAGCCTTAAAAAACACATAGAAATTGTTGAGAAGAATCTCCTACATATTGGTCTTGTTTCAAAGTGAGAATTATTGTGGCTGAAGACATTTTCAGACTTTTAAATTTTTCTGGATGATGATGTTGTCTGTCAATAATATCATTCCCGATCAAATCATACTAATCTCATCAAAGAATGCAAACTATCCCACGAAGTTATAGCTGAAAACACAAACACCGGACTCGTCGTATTTATCTCCCGCCCTCTACAAATTTTCGTAACTGGTTGAAATTCGCCTAAGCCTGTTTTTTTTCACTATACTGAATGAGAAATTCCTATTTGCTATGTGAAGGTATTCATGCGGTTCTATCGAACTGAAACATTAACTGTTGAATTGCATACCTCTTTTTCAATGCGATTGAATATATATGATACCTCTGAAATCT
>Ga0209812_10001935_pt1 | contig 13198 bp, 8 predicted proteins | sample JI71714BDNA_FD_187502 | JGI IMG/M metagenome (GOLD analysis project Ga0209812, IMG submission 187502) | Wastewater effluent complex algal communities from Wisconsin, to seasonally profile nutrient transformation and Carbon sequestration -... | ecosystem: Engineered > WWTP > Effluent > Algae...
TGATATTCCAATTGTCGACGAAGCGAAATTACCTGCCATGATAAACTTATTAGCATCACTGGCGGTCCATATTGCAGAACTGGGATTACTAAACAATCGGTACTTGCAGGTTTTAGAGCAATCGCAACTGCAAATTGAACAACGAAACCAAGAACTGCAACTACAGAATCACATTTTGAACCAAATTAGTGAAGGTGTGGCATTAAAAACAATATTATACCATCTTGTGTCGCAAGTAGAACAGCTGCACCCCGATATGATTTGCTCAATTTTACTGCTAGATGAAGATGGCAAAACCTTACGTCATGGTGCTGCCCCTTCATTACCTGAAGGCTATAATCTCGCTTTGGATGGGATAGTCAGCGGCATTGGTGTAGGATCTTGTGGTACAGCGGCTTTTAGTGGTGAAACCGTCATTGTGAGTGATACGCGAACTCACCCCTACTGGCAACCTTATCAGGCGTTAGCACAACTTGCCGGTATTGCAGCATGTTGGTCGCAACCCATTAAAAATGCCCAAGGTAAAGTTTTAGGTACTTTTGCTATTTATCACAAGCACCCTGCAGAACCCAGTACCCATCAAATTGAGAAAATTCGCAGTTATAGTAACTTAGCTGAACTGGCTATCAGTCGCAGTATCAGTGCGCAACAAATAAGGCGCTTAGCTTTTTACGATAGTTTAACCGGACTCGCCAATCGTCGTTTGTTAGAGGAACATCTCAGTCAAGCTATGGCGGCAAGCCAACACAATGAAACATATTGCTGTTTGATGTTTATTGATATGGACGACTTCAAACCTGTTAATGATCGTTACGGCCATAAAGCAGGAGATGCGGTTTTGGCTGAGGTGGCAAGACGATTAACCCACAGTTTACATCTCTCTGGCACCGTTGCTCGCTTTGGCGGTGACGAATTTGTAGTGCTAATTCGTGATATTGAACAAGACGTTACGCTGAGTGTGCAGCAAATTGAAGGTGTTATCGACAAGATCAGACAGCATTTATTGCAACCTTACTTACTGCCAAATGGGCAATCTCATCAATGTGGATGCAGCATTGGGTTAACGCTGTTTAAAGGCTTAGAAAACATGGACACCTTGCTACTGCAAGCCGATACCGCTATGTATCAAGCAAAAAACCAGCAAGTGCCGGCTTGCTGGTTTAATGCTTAATAGGCTTTTTAATACCCAGTAAGCTGTACCCTGTTACTTAAACATCCGTTTAGGCTTAAATTTGGTTCAACACCGCTAACACATAGCGTTTCACGTTACCACTTATGACAAAACAGCACCCCTTAGGGGTTATGTCTCAAATTTTGAACTAATACGAGCTAACGATTCTGATAACGCTCTAAGTTCACTGGCAATACCGTTAACATCACCTTGAACGGCTTTTGAGTTGGTGAACGAACTGATCATTTTGCTGGTATTGCTGACAATCTGCTCTGCTACCATCGTTTGTTCTTCTGTCGCAGCCGCGATCTGCGCATTTAACAAACTGATCTGTTGGACTTCACCACTGATTTGCTCAATAGAGTTGCCAGCATCTGCCGCTAACGTCGCGGAATGGGCCGCATTATTAACGGCTTGCTGCATAATATTAACCGCTTTGGTCACATTTTGGGTAAGCTCTCCCACCACGCGTTGCACCTGAACGACAGATTGCGCCGTTTTGGTCGATAAGTTACGTACTTCATCTGCTACAACAGAAAATCCTCGGCCATGCTCCCCCGCTCTTGCCGCTTCTATGGCCGCATTTAAGGCCAGCAAGTTAGTTTGATCAGCAATAGCATTAATGCTGCTCAGTATTTGCGTCACATTTTTGGTTTTTTCTGCTAATTCTGTAATTACCGATTGCGCTTGAGCAATTTCAGTAGACAGTCCTTCTGAAAAGTTAACCGCATGGCTCGTTTTATCAAAGCCCTGCTTAGCCAAGGTGCTTGCGGTTTCTGCTGAACGCGCAGCATCGTTTGCCGATTGGCTGATATCTCTGACCGATAATTGCATCTCAGCCATGCTTTGACTCACGGTTTCTGAATCATGGCTTTGTTCTGTGGTCATGGCTTGCAGCTCTTTCATGCCTGACGCTAAATGGCTAGAACTTTGCGTTAACGGCTCTACAGCTCGGGCTAACTCATTAAAAGAGCCCTGCAACATATTAATAAAAGCATTAAACTCACGGGCAACTTTACCTAATTCATCATCGCTATTGACCGGTAAGCGACTGGCGAGATTACCTTTGCCACTGGCTAACTCCGCTAAAGATGAACCCAATGTTTGGGCGGATTGGCTAATCCTATTCGCAATAACATGCCCAAGGCTGGCAGTAAGTACGAGCAATACGCCACCTAACACTAAAATGACATTAAGCGCCCGCTCTGAATTAGCAGATACATCCGATAAGGCGGTAGCGAAACGTTCATCCGATTGTTGCTCAAACTTAAGAAAATCAGCCGACAACGACTCATAAAGCCGCGTTTTTGTGGCAACTTGCTGCTGAATCACATCAAAATCGACATCACCATCGATAAAGCGTTGTGCGATGCCAGATGAAAGCTCAGCATAATTACTGGTATCTTGAGATAACTGCTGTAAGGCCACCGTCCACTCTGGATTTAAGCTTTTCAACCGCGCTAAAGTTTCAGTAATTCTGACTTGATTTTGTTGTGCTGTTGCCAGTAAATCGGGATCGGACAAGGTAACGGCTTGTGTAAAAAACTCGTCCAAAGAAACAAAACCTGTACGAACTTGCGAAGACAGTTTTGCTGTTTCGTACATAAAATCCTGCATTTTTTGGGTTGCCTCATTATTTTTGAGGGTAAACCAAATACTGACCGTTACCACGGCAGAGAACGCCACGACTGCTAACGCAATCACTAACCAAATTTTAGCAATGATAGACAAACTTTTCATAAGGCGACCTCAAACCCGGCAGACTGGCTGCCGGGATTTGGTTTTAGTTAATAGTATGAACCACCTTTACGGCACTGGTAACTTTATCGGCGCTGATGTACCCAATACCCTGCGGATTATTGGCGACGAACTCCAACACCGCTTCTTCGTTAGCTAATTCTGCTGGTGGTGTACCCTTACCGGTAAAGACCAACTTTGACCAATGGGCTTTTAATTGCGCGGACGTTCGACCCACGCCTTTTTCATCAAACTGCGCGCGTAAAGGCACTGACTCGGCTAAATTAACCGCACTAAAGGCATTCGAACGCCCCGTGTAAATTCGCACCAACTCCTCTGCATTAACACTGCTGGTATTACTTGGATTAACAATCACAACAATGTTCGCTGCTGCAGAAAAGGAGCACGCAAGCAGTACGCTGAATAGCATTTTCTTAAACATAACCACTCCTTAAAATACTAAATCAACGCCAAGGGCAATTAAACCGGCCCGATCACCAGTGGTATCGTTCTTTTCAGATGAATATTGCACTTTAAAGGCAGCTGATGGATGAAAATCATAACGCGCGCCTAGGTTCCACGTTTTAGTGCTACGCTCTTGCGAACGCACTAATCCTTGCACCGGCACAAATAATTGCGGAGGCAATACCGTTTGGAAAGGTAAGAAAATATCATCACGACTTTCGTTATCTTCCACCTCGTAAGACACATAAGGGGTAAAACTATTAAAGCGTTTCCCTAACGAAACATAATAATTATTCTGTTCTGCAATAAAACTGTTATCTACCTTAACGCGAGTGATCTCCGATACGGCTACCCAATCACTGTTATCATAGGTCAGGCCTAACCCTAAAAAGGTCCCTTTCTCTTCCTGAATATCGATTGCACTCACCAGGTTGTTTAAGCCAAAGCCGTTAAGGGTATTGAACAATCCGCCAATAGTCACATTTTGCCCAAGCGAAGCTGACTCGGCATCAATCGTCACTTTGCCGGTTAAATACGCCACGCGTCCGCTTAAATTACCTTTGGCCAGCTCCCACGTTAACCCGAGGATATTTTTTATCTCAGCATCTACTTCTAAACCACTGACGATCGCTTTACCATCATAAGAGCCCGCAACCGCTTGTAACGTCGATTCAAGCGCTCCTAATTGCGCTGTGCGATAAAAAGAAACACCTTCGATATTATCAAAACCTAAGCCATATACGCCTTGTGGCACTCGTAACCAATCGTATGCGTAGGCTACATCTTTAAAATCTGAGTATTTATAAAACGGTGTACGCAAGCGCCCCGCATTAACACGCATATTGTCTGATAATTCGTACGTTATAAACGCCCATTCAAATCCTACATCAAAGTCTTTATTACCGCGCCCCAAAAGTTGGCCAGTAACAGAGAGTTTTTCACCTAAATCAGATTTAACCTGTAACGCAAATAAACTCTCGTTTTTCAGATCAAAGCTATCATCATAACCATATAGAAACTCATCACTACCAGTGGTCATGCCGCCTTTTATTGAGGCAAAACCATTTATAGCCACATTTGCAAACACCGCAGGGGCCGTTAAGCATCCCAAAAGCGCCAGCGATAACACTGTTTTTTTCATATTGACCTCATTAAAAGACACTAGGAATTCATGCTGTTACTGTAACAATCAACAAACTCAATTTCATTTTAGCATAGTATAGTTTTTAGCAAAGGATCTTTAGGACATTTGAGACATTATATTTTTACGTGCGGTATTTTGTAACAGAAGATTGCTGAGTATTGACAATAATAGCTTGCTGCAACCACTATGGGATGTAATCAATATAGTCCACCTCCATAACAAATAAGAAATACACTTATGAAAAAAACCTTGCTCGTACTGGCATTAACTGCCAGTGGCTTTACGCTTGCCAATGAAGGCATGTGGATGCCCCAACAATTACCTGAAATTGCCGCTGAGTTAAAAGCTGCTGGCTTAGAACTTGATCCTGCCAACCTAACTAAATTAACTGAGTTCCCTATGGGCGCTATTGTCAGTTTAGGCGGTTGTTCTGCATCCTTTGTTTCACCGCAGGGTTTAGTTGCTACTAATCATCACTGTGTTTATAACAGCATAGCGCACAATTCAACGGCAGATAATGATTTATTAAAAAATGGCTTTCTAGCAAAAAACTTTGCTGAAGAAGTCCCTGCTGCACCAGGAAGTCGCATTTTTGTTACCAAAGCGGTAGACAATGTTACCGCGCAAATTATTGATGCAAAAACGGCAAAACTTGCTGGTAAAAAGCGTGTTGATGCCATTGAAGCCAATCAAAAAGCCTTAGTTGCTGCATGTGAGCAAGATATTGGCCATCGTTGTACCGTGGCCGCTTATTATGGCAGCTTAGAGTATTTCTTAATTAAACAATTAGAAATTAAAGACGTACGCTTAGTGCATGCACCTGCTGAAGGTGTTGGCAAATTTGGCGGTGATACCGATAACTGGATGTGGCCGCGTCATACTGGTGATTACAGCTTTTTACGCGCTTATGTGAGCCCTGATGGCAAGTCAGCCGATTTTCATGCGGACAACGTGCCTTACACGCCTGATTTTCACCTTAAATTGGCTAAAGAAGGCTTAAAGGAAGGCGATTTTGTGATGGCGCTGGGTTATCCAGGCCGCACGAACCGCCATCGTTTACCCTCTGAGGTCGCCGATACGTTTGAATGGAGCTATCCAAATACGGTGAGCCAATTCACTGAAACACTGGCTATTATCGATCAAGAAACAGCGAATGATCGTGATGCCGCACTAAAATATGCAAGCCGGGTGGCTGGCTTAAATAATTATTTAAAAAATCGTCAAGGCATGCTCGATAGCTATGCCCAAAGTGACTTCTTAGCTCGGAAACACGCTGAACATAACGCATTAACTGAATGGGTTAATAGTACCAGTGCCAACAAAAAGGCCTATGCCAAAGACTTGGCCGCTATTGAAAAACTGTTAAAAGAGCAACAACAACAAGGTCGAGATAGCTATTTACTTGCGAGTGCAACACCACGGTTACTCACTACCGCTCGCAGCCTGTATCGTTTAGCTCAAGAAGGAACTAAACCTGATGCGGAGCGTAAAGCCGGTTTCCAAGCGCGCGACCTACCTCGTTACCAAGCCTTTGTAGCTGGTATGGATCGCTCTTTTGATAGCAAAGTAGAAAAAGCGCTCGATTTGCATAACTTGGCTAAGTATGTCGAATTGCCTAAAAAACAACGCGATGCCGACTTTGATAAAGCGCTTGGCATTAAAGATGGCATGGATAAGCAAGCGTTAGTAGCATTAATTGATAGCTGGTATAGCGCCACTGTCATGACAGATGCCACGCAACGCGCAGCACTGGTAGGGTCTACCCCAGCGCAATTTGCACAAAGTACTGATCCCTTTATAAACGCCGCCGTGGCGTTATACAAGGCTGATATGAAGCGTGAAGCGCAGCAAGAAGAGCTAGCCGGCAAAATTCAACAAGCCTACGCCAGCTACATGCGGGCGAAGATTGCCTTTATGCAATCGCAAGGCAAAGCGGTTTACCCTGATGCCAATAGCACCTTACGGGTAACCTTTGGTAATGTTACGGGCCGCCCTCATGGTAACGAAGATGGTAATGCCTGGACCGCTTTTACTACATTACGTGGCATCACGGCTAAAGCTACCGGCGAGGGTGAGTTTAATGCGCCACAAAATCAATTAGATGCCATCAAGGCGAAAAACTATGGTCCGTATGCCGTAAGTAGCCTAAATTCTGTGCCAGTAAATTACTTGGCAACGTTGGATATTACCGGTGGTAATTCGGGCTCAGCTATTTTGAATAGCAAAGGTGAGTTTGTTGGATTAGCCTTTGATGGCACCTTAGACTCTATTATCTCGGACTGGGATTTTAATCCTGCCAATACCCGTTCTATTCAAGTTGATTTACGTTTTATGCTGTGGCAAATGCAGCAAGTGGATAAAGCCGATAATTTACTTAAAGAAATGGGTGTCATGTAAACCCAGCACACTAGATCGTATAACTTGCGGTCTAGTGTGTCGCGCTCATTTATGGTGTGCAAAAGCCCCTTCTTTGTTGGTTGGGGCTTTTTGTTAGTCAGACACGTTGAATAAACAACAGGCGCAGCAACGTCGTGATTGCTTAGTGGGGATGACAACGTAATTGTGCAAAATAGTCAGATAATAATAATGTTATCATTGGTGCACTGGCTTGTTCACTTTGCTCACGTAACACACTCAGGTACAAGCCCATTACATAGGCTTTTAACGCAAAGGCGGCACGTTTTTCATCTAACTCTGCAGCCACTAATCCCATATCGCGCGCCTTGGCAAACAATGCCTCGCAACGCAAACGGATACGATTGTGTAACTCTAAATCATGCTGATGTAAATCGGCTAAATCACCGACCTGTTCACAGCGTGTGAGTAAAATAGCATGAACACGGTAATGACGTGCATCTTCAAATAATTGCATCAAGCTAGCGTGACACATGTCATACAGCGCTGCTAAGGGATCAGTTTGCTGTTCATTTTTCTGCTCAAACATGCGCGCCATCGGGAGTTTAACCCGTTGTAGCATGGCATTGAACAAACTCACCTTATCCGCAAAATGCCAATAAATTGCACCACGTGTAAATCCGCCAGCGCGAGCAATCATTTCAAGCGAGGTTTTGCCATAGCCATGTTCTAAAAACATCAGCTCTGCGGCATCTAAAATTTTATCGCGGGTTTGTTCCGAATCCGCTTTGCAAGGTCTAGCCATAATAATCTGGGGTCCGCTACAGCAGTATTAACACCTTTCAAAACCCTTTGCACGACCAAAACCCTTCTAAACGTGTGCTTCGGTTTAGCACCGCGCTAACCTGTGTTACCGGTTTAGTCTGTTAAACGACAGGGAGAGCATGCCTCAATACTGCAAATTTTTAACTCTCCTTGAAATTAACATTCATGAATGTTTGCTGCAATAGCTTTTCGCTGAATCCCCTCACAGCGGCGATTAGTCGCGCCTGCTTGGTGAAACATTCGAGAGAGACGAGTAAAAATATATCACCACATGAACCTTGCTCATTTTTTGAATTGAATTCATAATTAGCCATGATTATGGCAACGCGAGACTGATCTTATGACAGTAACCGAGCGTAAAGAGCGGCAACGCTTGCTACGAGAACAGTTATTTCTGGATAAAGCCGCCGAGCTGATCGCTCAGCATGGCATACTTCCTCTGCAGATGGCACCGTTAGCTAAGGCGTGCGACTACGCAACAGGCACCTTGTATCAACATTTTAGCTCAAAAGAAGATTTGCTTTTGGCATTAGCCAATCGTAACAGCTGTCATCAGATACAACTTTTTCAAGGAATCGCTGCGTTACCCATCAGCAGCAGAGAAAAAATGCTTGCCCTGTGTGTTGCGGACCATATGAACCAGCAAGCCCATCCCAGCCATGCTGGGTTAGAACAATATATATTTACAGAGGTCGTGTGGAAAAACGCCTCAGCGGCTAGACGCCAAGCCATAATAGATAACAGTAAACCATTGGCTGAAGTGGTAAGTGGTATTGTGCAACAAGCTATTCTTGATCATGAATTACCGGCACATAGCTCTGACGCCTTTAATTTGTCGGTAGCACCATGGGCGTTGTGTGTGGGAACAAACACACTAGAGCGCACGGAGGGCTTGTTAAGTGCTTTTGGCGGCAGTACCGATCCGCTGCAACGTTATCGCCATCTCCATATGCTATTAAATGGTATGCAATGGCAACCATTACAAAGCATCGATGATCGGGCGGGATTAACCAAACAAATTGTTAAGCTACACACTTTGCTTGAACCGTTTTTTCAATGTGAGAACACGGCGTAACCATTTTTATCTATCAGTTTAATTGTGATTTTGGGCACTGCCCTTTCAAGGAGAAACCATGCTTAAGCGTATGCTTATAATGTTAGTCGTTGTTACTGTGCTATTTGGCGGTATTTTTGGCTATAAAGCCGTTGGCAATTACTTTATGAATCAGTTTTTTGATAATATGCCAATGCCCCCTGCCGCCATTACGGCTACCAGCGTTAGCGAAGATAACTGGCAACCTTACCTCAATGCGGTTGGCAGCTTCGTCGCGGTGAACAGCACGGAACTCACTACTGAAGCCAGCGGCATTATTAGCCTGATCCAATTTGAAAATGGTGCGGCAATCAAAAAGGGACAATTACTCGTGCAATTGGATGATTCGGTCGACCAAGCTGAACTTGCACGCTTGGTCGCTGCCGAAAAATTAGCGAAGTTAGAGCAAAATCGCTTAGAACGTTTGTTTCGTGATAAAGGGGTCTCAGAACTCGAATTGCGTCGCCGTGAAAGTGAAGCAGCTCAGGCTAGCGCTGCCGTCGTATCGCAACAAGCGCGTATTGCACAAAAATCATTATATGCGCCATTTGATGGTGTAGCAGGTATTCGTCAAGTAAGTTTAGGGCAATTACTCACTGGCGGCACTGCGGTAGTAACGTTGCAATCACTGGATCCCATTTACCTCAATTTCACCCTACCAGAGCAACACTTAACGTTAATTGAAATCGGAAAGCCTTTAACCATTCAAGTTGATGCCTTTGGTGATGAACGCTTTAACGGCACCATCACCGCTATTGCGCCTGCTATTCGTGAAAGCAGCCGTAGCATTGAGGTTCAAGCGACCTTTGCTAATCCTGAACAACAATTACGCCCTGGTATGTTTGCCCGTGTGCAGTTAAACAACGGGGAATCTAACCAAGTTACATTAGTACCGCAAACCGCTGTGCAGTTTAACCCTTATGGTAATTCTGTCTTTGTGATCACTGAGCAAGAGGGTCAAAAAACCGCCCAACAACGCTTTGTGAGCACCGGTGAAGCACGGGGTGATTTAGTCTCAATCACTGCAGGCTTAACTGTTGGGGAAGAAGTGGCCACATCGGGCTTACTCAAATTACGCAATGGCGCGGTTGTTAACATTGTTAGCGATACCACGGCTGCGCCTAGTGCTGAGTTAAACCCAACGCCAGCTAACCAGTAAGGATGTTGCCATGCGTTTTACCGATATTTTTATTCGTAAGCCGATACTGGCAAGCGTAGTAAGTTTATTAATTTTGCTATTAGGCTTTAGAGCCATTAGCGAAATGAATGTCCGCCAATTTCCAGAAATTAAAAACGCGGTGGTCACTGTAAGCACTGTTTATGTGGGGGCCGATGCTGATTTAATTCAAGGCTTTATTACCACGCCATTAGAACGGGAAATTGCCGCTGCCGAAGGTATTGATTACCTCGTGTCAAGCTCGGTGGCTGGGGTAAGCACGATTCAAGCCTATTTACGGCTTGACTACGAACCGAATGAAGCACTGACGCAAATTGCTGCGCAGGTGAATAAAATTCGCTCTGAATTACCTGAAAATGCCCGCGATCCGGTGATCTCACTAAAAATGGGGCAAAATGTCGCGGCAATGTACTTATCGTTTTACTCTGAAATATTGGGTAATAACCAAATTACCGATTATTTAGTGCGGGTGATTGAACCCCAATTAGCCACCATTCCCGGTGTTCAACGCGCCGAGATATTGGGAGCTCGTACTTTTGCTATGCGTATTTGGCTGGATCCGGCGAAGATGGCAGCGTTTGATCTCACCGGCTCAGATGTCAGTGCTGCCCTGCGCAGTAACAATGTGCTTGCGGCACTGGGCAGTACCAAAGGACAAATGATCACTATTGATTTAAATGCAGCCACTGATTTACGCAGTGTTGAGGAATTTAATGCGCTTGTAATCAAAGGTGATGGCCAAAGTTTAGTCCGTTTAGGTGATATTGCAAAAGTTGAGCTAGGCGCAGAAAGTTACGACAATTCAGTCAGCTTTAACGGCTTGGCTGCCACCTTTATGGGGATAGAAATCTCGCCAGATGCGAACGCCTTAGATGTCATCGCAGAAGTCCGTAAAGTATGGGAACGCGATATTTTAACGCAGTTACCTCAAGGGTTAGAAGCGGATATCCCGTATGATTCTACTGAGTATATCGAAAGCGCCATTGACGAAGTGGTGGTATCGATTGTTGCTGCCTTGGTTATTGTAGTATTGGTTATCTATGCCTTTTTGGGTTCAGTACGTAGTGTAATTATCCCTGCGGTCGCCATTCCAGTCTCGCTGGTTGGTACTTTTTTCTTGATGTGGATTTTGGGTTTCTCCATTAACTTACTGACGTTACTGGCCATGGTGTTGGCGATTGGTATTGTGGTCGATGACGCGATCATCATGCTTGAAAACGTACACCGCTTTATCGAAGAGGGCTATTCTCGTATTGATGCTGCTATCTTGGGAGCACGTCAATTGGCATGGCCGATCATTACCATGTCAACCACCTTGGTAGCGGTATTTTTACCCATCGGTTTTGTTGGGGGATTAACCGGCGTACTGTTCGTCGAATTTGCTTTCACCTTGGCCGCATCAGTCATTTTATCCGGTATTGTCGCATTAACCTTATCCCCGGTTATGTGTGCCTATATTTTAAAACCTCATCAGGGCGACGAGAAAAAAGAAAAATCGTTAGAAGCTTGGTTAAATGCGCGTTTTGAATCACTGCGTACAGGCTATCAACGCCAACTTCATAGCACACTTAATACGATGCCAGTAGTGCTAACCTTTGCGGCAATCGTGTTAGTTTCTTGCTATTTCTTGTTTATCACCAGCCCATCAGAACTGGAGCCAGCTGAAGATCAAGGTTTTGTGTTTTCAATTTTGGAAGCCGACAGCTTTGCTACGCTTGATTATCTAGAACGTAACACCGCTGAATTAAACAAGCTCCCAGCACAAGCGCCTGAAATACGTAATGTATTTATTATTAATGGTTTAGGCAGCACCAACTCAGCCATTGCTGGCTTTGTATTGGCACCATGGGATCAACGTGAACGGACTACCGCGGCCGTGTTGGAACAAAATATCCAACCTCATATGGCAGGGATCCCGGGGTTAAACAGCTTTGCGTTAGTGCCGCCGTCATTGCCCTCACCGGGTGATGGTACGCCAATAGAATTTATCATTGGTTCTACCTTGCCGTTTGCCGCATTAGATGAAGTAGTGAAAGAAGTCTTAGGGCGCGCCATGGCGTCTGGCCGCTTTATCTTTGTAGACAGTGATTTGAAAATCAATAAACCACGCCAAACCGTGCAAATTGATCGTGAAAAAGCGGCATTAATGGGTGTGTCAATGCAACAAATTGCCGCTGACTTAGGCAGTTTGTTATCGGGAGCCGATGCGGGTCGTTTTGCACTAGACAATCGCTCATACCGAGTGATCCCGCAAGTGGAACGTGCCGAGCGATTAAACCCTGCTCAGTTAAAAGATTATTACACCCGCAATGAACAAGGCGAGTTAATTCCCTTATCAACCTTAGTTACATTAACTGAGTCGGTTCAACCGCAAGCGTTACGCGGCTTTCAGCAGTTAAACGCAGTGAAAATCTCGGGTGTGCCTCGTCCCGGTGTGCCCCTTGGTGAAGCACTAGCGGTGCTTGATCAAATCGCAGCAGAGGTTCTTCCAGCGGGCTTTAGCGTTGATTATGCTGGACAATCACGCCAGTTTAAGCAAGAAGGCCAGCAATTGGTGGTCACCTTTTTCTTCGCGTTAATCGTGATCTTCTTGGTTCTTGCCGCGCAATTTGAATCCTACAAGAACGCCATTATCATTATGGTTACTGTGCCGATGAGTGTGTGTGGTGCGTTAATTTTTACCAGCTTGGGCGTAACAAGCATTAATATTTACACTCAAGTCGGCTTACTCACCTTGGTAGGATTAATTGCAAAACATGGTATCTTGATTGTTGAATTTGCTAACCAATTACAACAAGAAGGCCGGACTAAGCGCGATGCCATTGAAGAAGCAACAGCCCTTCGTTTGCGCCCTATCCTGATGACAACCGCCGCAACCGTACTGGCAGTTATTCCATTATTGATTGCTACCGGTGCAGGTGCAGCCTCTCGTTTTGCGATGGGTGTCGTTATCGCGAGCGGCATGACTATTGGTACTTTCTTCACGCTATATGTGGTGCCTGCCATGTATTTACTGTTGGCTCGCGATTATCAACTTGATCCTGATACAGAAACGCAGGTGGATGAACCATTGGCGGATAAGAAAGGCTAAGCACAAGCCTTACGCTTAAAAAATGGCAGGATATTCCTGCCATTTTTTTATTCACCATATAACGCCAAATATTAAGGCTTTAAACGTTGACGTGCTGATAAGGTGCTTCCCAAAGACGCACTGATCACGAAGAAAATGGC
>Ga0209812_10001937_pt1 | contig 13189 bp, 7 predicted proteins | sample JI71714BDNA_FD_187502 | JGI IMG/M metagenome (GOLD analysis project Ga0209812, IMG submission 187502) | Wastewater effluent complex algal communities from Wisconsin, to seasonally profile nutrient transformation and Carbon sequestration -... | ecosystem: Engineered > WWTP > Effluent > Algae...
TATTACAAGAAAAAACATTTCCATCATGCAAAAAATAGCCATTTTACTACTCACCATTTTGTTGTTTTCAGAAGAGAAAATATATGCCCAAGAAACTTTAAAAGAGCTGACAAATTACAAGTCAGACAGGAAATCTTTGCATTTTGTAGCTGATTCTGATGAATATCTATTGGTAGATAATGGTGAATATAATCTAGATGTTTTGACTGTGAATGATGAAGGACAGCTATATAAATATTTTGAGTCTGATGTACCTTATTGCGTAGAAGGTAAGACTATCCGAACAGATATAAATGATACGCATATCTTGTTTTATTACGGAGACCATATAATTCTTCAGAATTTTCATACGGGAGAGACTAGAAGGGTGGATAATTTGCCTGATCCAAGTATCTACCAAAGCTCATTTGCATTCTTTTCAGGTTCAGATTACTATATTGTAAACCCAAACTCATTCTATATTTATTCTACTATAAATGATTCATTATTAGGTCGGTATGGATCTCCATATATACATGGTAATCTTGTTCAATCTAGTGAAGAAGTGGATAATGAAAACTACACATTAGTCGATCATTTAACAAGTGGTACAAAATTACGTTTTGACCAATCATACCATCAATTTTGGATTACAAATTTTCCTGGGTTAATTTTTCAACATCAACCAAATGAAATTACAGCAGAATTGAGTGATAAACGTGTTCTTTATTTTATTAATCAAGATGGAACAATAGATACCATAAAACATAGTTTTCCAGAATTTTTTTATGGGGACAAAATAAAAGGTGATTCATCAATACTGTTGGTAAGCAAGTCTTTGGATCAAAATAGTTGGAATGAATTATCTGTTTTTTATAAATATGACTTGACCAAGGATACTTTAATTCAATTAGATACACTTAAAGCAGAGTATATTGATTATGGGAATTTTATATCAGACAGCTTACACCTTTATTCATCAGGTGGTGATCACTACACATATCATTTATATACTAATGAGATCACTAAACTAGATATGCCACAAAATACTTGGCTACTTGACCAGATACAGTCCAAGTTGGTATTTGTAAATTATGACAATGCTACGTATGTGTATGATTACAAATTGAATGAATTGTCAAGATTAACGCATAGAGATAGTATGACATATAGATACTTTAATCGGGTATTAAAAGATGATGAGGCGTATTATTGTAATCTAGAACAATTAACGTTTCCCTTATATGAAGTTTCAGATAGTATTTATACTCATAATCAAAATATCGCATCAATTGCCAATGAAAATGGTATGCGCATATCGTATGTAAAAAAATCAAATAATTATATTTATACTTTTGATGATGAGGATATAGTAGTCTTAGATACTACACGAGTTGATGGTTATAGAAAAAAGAGAGTGATTGAGCATACAAAAGATTTAGGTTGTTTGTCTGTAGAATGGTATGAGTATAATGATGTTTTGTATGGTTTTATCCCCATTTATAAAGAAGAAAAACGATACAATGATTTGGTTAGTATAAATCTTCAAAATCTTGAGATTACAAATCTCACTGAAGAGTTAGGTTTGCCTATCGTAGAAGATGATTTATTTTATTATAATATTTCTATTCGAGGTGATCAAGGGATTCTTTTTTGGAATAAATACCTGATTGATGTAAATTCAAAGGAGAAAGTTGACATAAGTGCCTATGTTGACAATTTTAGGCTCTACAGTGTGGTCAAATTTGAGCAAAAAATAATACTTTCGGATGGTGAAAATCAAATAGAATTTCAATATCCTTCCTTTAATTATTTAAATAAGGAAGATTGCAAACTACAAAAATTTATAGGAGATAAATATTATATTTGTAAAGCTGCGTTAAGTAGTGATAATTTTACTGTTTCGGATGGAGAAAAAGAGGTCATGGTTGGAGATGTTAAAGATTATTATTTTGTAGGTACACGCGATTTTATGAAAAATCAAAATGGTTTTTGTTTAGTAAATTTCAATAAGAAAAAGGCAAGAATTTATGTAATATCCGAAGAAGGTAACAATGGATCATTCAAAATAGAAAAAGTTTATGAAAAGACTTATACCAAATCGAGCAGTTTTTCGGAAAAACACTTTGATAATTTTATCTGTTTTGACATGGCAACAGATTCTCAAAAGTTATTAATAATCTATAACTTACAAACGAAAGAAATTAAAGAAATACCTGGAGTTAATTTATATTATATTCTTGAACTGCGTGAAGACCACATTATTTACTTGAATTACGCACAAAATAGGATAGAAAAAATAAATTTTAATGGCGAACTCTTGAAATCCTTAGAATTCCCGATAGGTCTGGATTTTATATACCCTAATCATGAAGTAAATTTTGGGCACACTGGATTATTTGTTCTAAATACATATTTACATGAAGGTAGTTTAAGAATTGTTTTTGATAGTGAAACATTTTCATATGTGTACAATACCGAATGCGAAAATGAGTTTTATTACTTGCAGGATCACAATAATATTGTCTACAAAGACAGCGCATACTACTTTAACATAGACATAGGTGAAAAAGGTAGACAAATATACAGATTACATAATCCATACGACAATGGAATATCACCAACCACCGATGGAAAGATAAGTACTTTTGGTATATATCCCAATCCTGTCACATCAGCTTTAAATATTAAAACATCTGAGCCTTGTACTATACATTCCTTAAAATTTTATGATTACTTAGGTAGAAGTTATCCCGTATTGCACCAGCCATGTGAGACTACCATTCAAGTAGATCACTTAGAGCAAGGAGCCTACATTATCGAATTAATAGAAGACAATCATCGTAAAGTGGCGAGATTTGTAAAGATGTAGTGAGTAATCTGGTAGGGAAATCTAGTTGTACTAAATTTGTACCGTCATTAGTCAAAATTGGATGTTGGTAGCGAAGAACTCAAGTAATGTATTGTCGAGCAGATATTTTTAGTATGGCATTTTTAATGTGAACTATTACAGGAGTTACGCATAAAAATAAGCGTTAAAATATCATCACAGGCTTCTTCTAAATAATCATCTAGAAATCTGTCATCACTTTAAGCTTGTTAAAAACATGTATAGAAAGATTGCAAACAAGTTTGCAATTCCAGTAAGCGAACCCCTATTCTTGGAAAAGGTGTAATGGAGTTGTAAACCTATTTGCAACAAGTATTTTATTATTGCAAGCAAGATTGCAAGTCCAATATCATTTCACATATATGTCGTGTATGCGCTTTATTTGATTTAAAAATCAAATCTGTATGCATCGTTTTGATTTTTTATTTACATTTGGTTGTTGATTATTTTATTACAAGAAAAAACATTTCCATCATGCAAAAAATAGCCATTTTACTACTCACCATTTTGTTGTTTTCAGAAGAGAAAATATATGCCCAAGAAGCTTTAAAAGAGCTGACAAATTACAAGTCAGATAGAAAATCCTTGCAATTTGTATCTAGTTATAAAGAGTACTTGCTAGTAGATAATGGCGAATATAATCTAGATGTTTTGAGTATTAATGATGAAGGACAATTGTACAAAGTTTTTGAGTCTGATGTGCCTTATTGCGTAGATGGTAAGACGGTAAGGGCTAACATAAATGATACACACATTATGTTTTATTATGGAGATCATTTAATACTTCAGAATTTTCATACAGGAGAGACAAGGAGGGTGGATAACTTGCCACAATTCGAAAGTGAGATTTATCCGACTGCTCATTTTGTGGGCACAGATTATTACAATGTGAGAGCTGATTCTAATTATTTATACTTTTTGGACAATGATGCACTTCAAGGGATTTATGAATATGTACCATCTGTCAAAGGTGATTTTTTGAAAATATACAAAAGAGTAAATAACGAAACTAAAACTCTGGTAGAATATGTGCCAGAAAATAAAATTTTTGAATTTGACAATAATGATGAAATTTTCTACAACACCAAGTTTCCAGGTTTCATGTATCAGCATCAACCTTTTGGCGTGAATAGCATCTTTAGTGAGAAGTTTAAGCTGTACATGGTCAACGAATATGGTGTTTTGGACTCAATAAATAGACCTTTGCCGAGATTTAGTTTTGTAGAAAAAGCAAAATATAGCTCGTCGCTTTTAATGTTAAGTGAACAATTGGATGATGTGAGCTGGGATCTTGTTAATATTTTTTATAAGTATGACCTATCATTGGATACACTCATTCCACTAGATACACTCAGAGGATATGATTTTTATAGTTTTTATTTACTGACGGATAGTTTATATTCCTATAAGGATTATGAAAAGTTTTATATTGGTAATTTATATACCAATGAAAAAATAGCTATCGATATTCCTGATGGTAGTTATTTTTCAGATCATGTACAGTCTAAATTAGTATTTATGGATATTTATAATGCTATATATGTTTATGATTATTATGATCGCACTTTAAATAAATTAACAGATGTCGATATATTGTCATATAGAAATGTAAATAGACTAAAAAGAACAGATAAAGCCTATTATTTTGATTTGGATCAGCTTACTTTTCCTTTATATGAGGTTTCAGATAGCATTTATTCTTATAACCAATCGATAGCGACAAGTGCAAACCAAAACGGTCTTCGTACATCTTTTCTCCAAAAATCAGATAATTACATTTTTACTTTTGAAGATGATGGAATTGTCGTCTTAGATACTAACCAAACTGATGGTTATAGGAAGAATAAACTGATCAATCACACGATTAATTTAGGTTGTTTTGAGTACGGTTGGTATGAATATAAAGATGTTGTGTACGGACAAATTCCAATATACAAAGATGGCAAAAAGTATTACGAATTAGTAAGTCTAAATTTAGAAAATTTTGAATATAAGAATCTAACAGAAGACTTAGGTTTACTAAGTTTCGAAGGTGACGCTCCTACTTATTTAAGTGGGTTTAATGGTTTTCTTATTTTAAATAAAAATTTGATCGATATTGAAAGACAGACTGTATTTGATTTAAGTCCTTACTACAGTGGAAATGGAACTAGAGAAGTGCTCAAACTTGAAAATAAAGTTATTTTAAAGAATTACAGTGAGATAATTGAATTTACATACCCTGAACTTATTTATATCCGAACAATAAAAATTAAATCAATAAGGCAAATAGGGGATAAATATTTTGCATATAATACATCCGAAAGCCCGGATTTTTTTATTTTTACAGATGGTATCAATGAACTTACAATTTCAGATTTAAAGGATTTTAGTTCTGGTAATTTTTACGATTACATTACTCATGAAAATGCAGTAGTTATGGCTAATTATAAAACCAATCAAATTAGGATGTATAGTATTTCAAATGATACAGATGGTAGTCTATTAGTTGAAAAAGTGTATGATAAAATTTTTGATGATATTAGTTATGTATTTGAAAGACATACTGAAGAATACATTTGTTTTAGCGTGCAGACGCCTTCAGGCGATGTCTCCCATTTTTATAACCAATTAACAAAAACACACACAGAATTGAAAGGTCGTTTTGTTCGTAAACTCATAGATATTTATGATGATCAAATAGTTTTCTTAAATGATTCGCTCAGAACAATAGAGAAAATTAACTTAGATGGACAAGTTTTAAAATCCCTAGATTATCTTGCCAATACAACATATATTTATCCTGATATCGAAATAAATAATGGACATAAAGGTTTGTATATTTTGAATAATTCATCATATAGCAGAAGTTCAAAACTGGTTTTTGACAGTGAATCCTTCTCATATGTGTATGATAGCGGTTGCGAAGATCAATTTTTTACAAAATCTTTTCAAAATAATGTTGTCTACAAAGACAGTGCATACTACTTTAACATAGACATTAGTGAGAAAGGTAGACAAATCTACAGATTACATAATCCGTACGACAATGGAATATCACCAACCAACGATGAAAAGATAAGTACTTTTGGTATATATCCCAATCCTGTCACATCAGCTTTAGATATCAAAACGACAGAGCCTTGTGCTATACATTCCTTAAAAGTTTATGATTACTTAGGTAGAAGTTATGCCGTATTGCACCAGCCATGTGAGACTACCATTCAAGTAGATCACTTAGAGCAAGGAGCCTACATTATCGAATTAATAGAAGACAATCATCGTAAAGTGGCGAGATTTGTAAAGATGTAATGAGTTTATAATAAGATTGAATAATAATACCTTTTTACATTTTTGTAAACAAAAACTTTTGTGTGTCGATTTCGATGATGTACATGCCATTGGTCAGAGATGATATGTCTATTGATGAACCTAATGATGTACCAGAAATCTGGACCTTGCCAAAAATATCTTTTATAACAAAATGGTCAATGGTTTTATCTGATCTTACATATATAATATCCGCTGATGGATTGGGATAGAGCATTGTTTTTGAAATAGTCATGGGTACGGCTATTATCTTTGAGTAACTAAATCGACCATCAAAATCTACTTGTTTTATACGATAATAAACAGTACCATATCCTAGTGTAAAATCAGAATATTGATACTGAAATGAAGTTGTCTGAGCATTTGAAGCAACTATTTTTGCAATTGATGTAAAGAGTAGACCATCTTGACTTTTTTCTACTTCAAAATAATCATTGTTTACTTCATGCTGTGTTTGCCAAATCAATAAAACGTTGTCACTTTTTTGAGCTACTTTAAATGATAACCATTCTAGTGGCAAAATGCCTAAACAAGCATTTTCTACTTGGAGTTCCGAGTTGCAACCAGTAGCATTTTGAGAGAAGGTGGGACTATTATTTTCTACTGCAATGTAGGCACATATGGAAGCTACATCACATTCTGAAAGCAGCGGTGAATCAGAAATGAAAACACCGCCCAAAGTAAGGTGATCGATATTGTCCAATCCTGATAAACTAACTAAACTATTGTTTTGACTGAGTAATAACTGACCATTGACATTTGTCAAATTGGTCAGTGCGGCCAAAGATTGAAGCATTGGGTTGCCACCAATCTGAAGAAAAGAACCTACAGACTGAAGACCAGACAATCCGCTTAAATTTTCTAAACTACTATTTCCGCTTATATTCAAACTCTGACCTATTGTTTGGAGATCGTCCAGACCTATCAGATCAATTAAACTATTATTCGATGTAACAGTCAGAGAACCAACAATATTTGTCAGGTTTTCTAGTCCGTTAAAATGAAGTAAAGCAGGATTGTTATTTATGGTAACATTACCATTTATAGTCATCAATCCACTCAATCCTGTGAAATCCTGAAGGTTTGCATTGGTAAAAACATCCAAATTTAGTATTGAGTTGAGTCCCGTCAATCCAGACAAATTGGTCAATAATAGATTATTGCTAATGACTAAATTACCACCATTATTTTGAATGTTTTCTAGCCCCGTTAAATTTATTAATGCATCATTACTATTTAAGGTGATATTGCCACTTACCGTGACAGTATTTTGTGAGTTTTGCAATAGAGTTAGAGATGAATTACCATTTAAAATGAAATCACCACCTACACTACTTAATGATGTGATTCCTTCTAGACTAGTTATGTTTGGATTACTTGCTATATTTAAGTCACCACCAACAGATGTCAAAGATGTCAAGCCCGTTAAAGATGTGATCAATCCACAGTTTATTATTCTTACATCCAGGCCTACCATTGTCAGATTTGACAACCCGGATATATCTGAAAGCATGTCAGCGTTATTTAAACGGAGGCTACCGGTAACACTAGTGATGGACGATAATCCATTCAGGTTTGTAATGTTGTTGCTTTGAATGATAACATTCCCAGAGATCATGGTGCATCCAGGATAGTCCAGTGGGAAATTGTCGATACTTGTTTGTGATGAAAAGGTAATGTTTCCAGGTGGGCATTGAGCAGACGCATCATTACAAAGGAGCGCAGATATCATGAAAATGGTCAGGTATTTCATCTTGGGGTGATTAGTTTTGGTGTTTATTGTAATTGGTGGATGTTCATATTTGGGTTTTAGGATAATGCATGTATGATGAATATGTTATTATCGTTTATCTATTAAGTACAGAACAGCGATACCCAAGGCAGTGACTACTCCGAAAAGCATAAAATAATTTCCATCTGACGAATATCGATATATTCTTATCGCTGCCACCACTAGGAAAAGCATACCTATAAAAAGCATTCTATTTTCAGATGGTTTTTCTGCTTCTTTTTGTTCTTCGAGTGCCTGATTAATTGGTTTGTAATGTGCATCCAATACACTTTCTATATCTGCTAGTTCGTAGCCTAAGGCAGACAGTTTTAGATAGTTTTCTGTTTTAGAAAGCTTCGGTTGTATGAGCGCTTTGATTTCTTCTATATGTTTACTTTTCTCCATTTTATTCAATATTAAAGTAAAAACAAAAGTATGAAATTATTGGATTGATAGGATAATAGATTGTAAAAAAGTAAAGAAGATTACTTATGATTCATGTGTAGTAAGATTCAAAGATAAAATTTATGTTATTTATAGTGTCTTAAAGTGCTTTTAGATGAAATGTGGGATTAAAATAACATCCATGTAAACCGTTTGATAGTTGTCGTTTAATTCAACTATGAATTAATTATTTCATGTAGGAAATATTCATAATGGTAGAAATTATGTAGTAATTTTTTTACTATTGAATCATAGGTAACTCCAACAATAACTTCTCTTTCGAACATTGTTTCATTGCTAAAGTCAATATCCTATAAAAAAGGAAGTCTGCATTATTTTAATGAGGCAATCAATTTCGGAAAGGCAATTATCAATTGGTTTTTTTATGTATTGTCTATAAATTTATGAGATTAAGCCATTAAAACTAAATAAAAAGCAGTACTGGTTATCTTTGTTTTTTGTGTAAAAAGAAAAAATAAGGGTAAATAATTGAAGTTTAAAATGATTTTATATTTTTGTTTTTGGTATTCTATCAAATTTTAGTTATTATTGTTTTAGAGTTGTTTTTATTAACATTTTATGCTTTAGAAAAATTATGTCAATCAGTGAAAGAGAATTGATAAATAGTTTGAACTATTTGAGTAGTGAAGCTGCTAGTAAATTGGATCAATATATGTCACAGCTAAATGAATTGGCTAAAAGTATTAATGCTGTGGTACATCTTAATACATCCAAAGATCTGGCAGTAACATACTGTAGTGCTAACTATCTAGAAGCACAAAACAGATCACTAGATTATATACAGCAGAATCCTATTACTTTTATGAATGAGATATTTGATAGGTATACTTTTGATGTTACTTTTCCATTAATATTTGATTTTTTGCAGAAAAAAGATTTCGATCTCAATCTTTCAGTATTACAAAAATATAGAGTGTCTGAAAGAGGCGAGCATCAGTTTCACCTTTCTAATTTGAAATATAATCCACAATTCGATCAGTTTTTTTGTATAGATTTTAATGTAAACAAGCTTGATTTTGGCGTGTATAATCTTAGAAAAATTGTGGATGCTAATATGAAAAAACAAAAATTGTTCCCATTATTTCAGTTGCTCACAAAGAGAGAAAGAGAGATTATCACATTCATTGCCAAAGGCTATACAAATAAACGTATAGGCGAAGAATTGTTTTTGTCTAGCCATACGATAAGAACACATAGGAACAATATTTTTCGCAAGTTAAATATAAATCACCTAAGGCAATTGTTAGAATTTGCAGATTTATTTGATTTGTAGTTTTTTTGTTTTTTGCTAGTTGGGTAATTAAAAAAATACGCTACCTAGCGTATAAAATAGGCAGATGTAATACTATAATTTTGCGCCATCGCAATTAACATAGACACCTTACATTATGCAAACTTTGACAGAACACCTGACCTTATCACAAATCAAAAGTGAATTAGTACAAATATTAAAGTTATCTGAATTTGGTGAGGCGGTTTTTGAAAAGTTAAACTTTATATTTTTTCAGTTAGAAATTCTTAAAAAAAACAAAGAACTGTCTGCTGATGATATAGATGAGGTAAGAAAAATCTTTGATGATAGGTTTTGTAGAAATACTATACATGGATATGCTTTTTTAAAGCCATATGGATATGCAGGAGACTTCATGGTTATTGATAAATTACACACGAAGTACGTTTCACCAATTTATCCTTTTAAGTTATGGGATATTTATATGCATAGCCAAGCAGCACCTAAGGCAGTCAGAAATAGGAAGGAGTATTTAAAAAAATCAATAATAAATAAGTTAGACGCTAGACCTTTAAAACTACTAAATATAGCATCAGGTCCTTGTAGAGATCTCAGTGAGTTGTATGATGTGATCGATGATCCATCACTTTTAAATACGACTTGTGTCGATATGGATAGCAATGCTATTATGTATGCTCGTCAGGTTACAAAACTATATGAGCCATATATCAAGTTTATTGAACAAAACGCCCTAAAGCTAAGATTAGAATCAACTTATGATGTCGTGTGGTCAGCAGGTCTCTTTGACTATTTTAATGATAAGGTATTTGTATATATGCTAAAGCGAATGTTATCATGGTGCAGTGATGGTGGCGAAATAATTGTAGGTAATTTTAATGAACAATATAATCCGAGTAGGTTGTATATGGAAGAATTTTGCAATTGGCATCTAATCCATCGGTCATCAGAGCAATTAACTTAACTGGCTATAGAAGCAGGATGTGTGCCAGGTATGATCGAAGTTAAATCTGAAGAAGAAGGTGTTAATTTATTCCTTCATATTAAAAAAAGTAACAATTAATTTTTACAATCTAAATTCAATTATCATGAAATCCTTAGTATTTATTTTTCTTGTTTTTTTTCAGTTAAACCATGTAATATCGCAAAGTGGAGATGAGTGTAAAGATATATTAGGCTATGGAATATTTGATACCAAAACTATCATATCAGAGCACGAGTTTGTTGATAAAATGATAAGTGTCACTCAAAAAACATCTTCTTTTAATGCATCAAATGAGCTTAGTTATGCCATGCCAGAATTTCTTTTGCCAGGAAGTTCTAAAGCTAGTTTTAGCAATAGAAAGGATTTTTATAATTCAATTTATAGAAATACATCTAAAAAAGAAAAATATTTTAATGAAGTTATAACAGCAAACCAATCATTAATAAGTGCTTGGCAGCAATGTATGGTAAATAAACGGTGTAGTTACACTGCAAGGGTAACTGATGTATCCAGTGATTTTTTGAATCTAACTATGGAAGTTTATTACAGCTTTTTTAATGCTCCGGATTCAGTTAAATTTCAATTGATTTCAGACACTGCTGCATTCGAAATTATGCAAGGATTTAGTTATACTTTTAGTACAGTTAACAATGCGCCTTACTTATTGAAAATAAAGAGGAAAACTAATCAGAGTTTTAATATGATATTCAAAACAATGGACAAAGATAATTATTCAGTTGCTGTCAGAATACCAGAAATTGTAATCTTACCTATAGATAATAATAATTATTTGACCGTTTATGAAGGCTTAACATGGCATTGCAATGGTAATCATCTATCCACATCAAATAGATTTAAACTTCCTGGCCAGCCCAAAAACTGTGGCAGAACAAGGCCATATGGTAGGATAACAAGTAATAATAATACCACCAAAGGAAATACGAAACCTGTTTTTGATGTAAATGGCAGATTAACGAATACATCAAAGGGTAAACTGGTGGGTTACGTTTCAAGTGTTCCAATGGATGGAGGCTTGCCCATATTTGTGCAAGGAGAAAATATTATAACAAAAAGTTTCCCCAATACTGTGATTTATGGATACCTTTACCCTTTATAATTTCAAACATGAAGTCATTTTGATTAATTCAATAATTTTTATTCACTTTTATGTTAATTTGAGTTATAAATTGATTGTTAGAAGTTTCATATTTTGGCACGATTCTATTTAAAGGTTTTTCTTTTATTATTATCACACCATCTAAAAATACAAAAGAAGCCGCAACGCTTTATACCGCGATAGGTGTCTAGCAGCAGTTCCAGGAAACACGATGGGCTTGTGACTTTCACAGCCCATTTTTTATTTTTCTTTCCTTATCACATCTATTTTTAGTCATTTTCATAACTTTACAAAAAATATTTCTTTTCGACCTTTCCTAATGATAGTCAAATAAAAAACTAATAAACATTTACTAAAGTCAATTAGCGGATTATTACTTAATGGACTTAGGATAAAAAAGGTCTTCCATTGGCATTTTTATTAACTTAAGTTTTTGAATGTCAATTTTTGAATTGTCTTTTGGAAAAAAGTTATCGAATTTTAGTTCCCTTATCTCAAAGAAGTCATCTATATCTATTCTACCATCAAAATTAAAATCATCTGCCTTTTCGTCAAAAAAATGAACCACACTATAAACTGTAAAAAGTAAATAGAATTTTAAGTGTGAGACCACGGTTTCCATTCCTATAACGGATGAAGCATTGTGTACAATTTCATTTCTGATGCGATAAATTCGTGTAAGATTTTTCTCAATATTATCAGCGCTTTTATGTACCATTTTTGATATTGTTTTGCTTTCGTCAAATAATTCTTTTATCATTTGAGCTCTATACGAAAGTAAAGGATATTTTTCTATGAGTGCTATTGCATTTTCATAATTCTTTTGATTTAATAAATACTCAATATCATCAGTCTTGTAATCAATAAAATTTTCGCTAATGTCAAGATTCCCAATATTAGAGTGGAAGTTCAATAAAATTCTCTTAAATAAAAGCAATCCTTGCATTTTGGAATAATACCTTTTTAGCCTAGGTATGGTATTTTCATTGGATTCATAAGCAGAAAAAATAAATTCCATACCAATCCAATAATTTAATAATTTTGAGTGCAGTTCATTGGATTCACTCCCTAATCTATAATACATTAAGCCTGCCCTAACTTTTTCAACTGCTGCTGTATGTATGTTTTTCGTTTCAAGATTATTCAGTTTTTGTGATAAACTTTCATAAACTTCTATACTATGTTGGTAATATCCTTCAATTTGATAGTAATAATTTTGTACTTTTGCTTTGGTAGGATTGTTTTTTCCAATTACTAATACATAGTCATATATCTTTGGATAAAAATTTGATTTACTATAATGAATTAAATCAAGTTCGCCGTTCAGTAATGATTTGACCTTCATTACTGCGCTATAGTAATCATGGGCTTCAGCTGTTACTGAAATAAATTGCCCATCTTTTACTTTAAAAAATTTAGCACAT
>Ga0209812_10001941_pt1 | contig 13183 bp, 14 predicted proteins | sample JI71714BDNA_FD_187502 | JGI IMG/M metagenome (GOLD analysis project Ga0209812, IMG submission 187502) | Wastewater effluent complex algal communities from Wisconsin, to seasonally profile nutrient transformation and Carbon sequestration -... | ecosystem: Engineered > WWTP > Effluent > Algae...
ATCGGGATGACCTCGTGCGCCGTATCGCGCAGCGCCGTGACCTCGCCGCGCGCGGCGTAAAGGTCCTTGGCGATGAGCGCGCAGACTTCGGCTTCGCCATAGGTTGGCCGGCCAAGATGATCGACGCGTTCGACTTGCCGGGCAATCACGCCAACTTTGCCTTCCGGCACCCATTCCGCCCAATCGCCCCAGGCGCTGGTGACGCAGAATTCGCCGATCGCGGCGATGTAGGCCTTGCGCGTCCGCAGGATCGCGGAAGCATTTTCCTGTACGGCCTCGCCGGTAAAGGCGCTGAAGCGATCCGAGTGCCAGCATCGGGCAGTATCGCGGGCAAGCTGCAGGAAGCCTGCGGAACAGGAACCCTGCCCTTCAAGCTCGCTGGTGAAGGCCAGGATCGGGAGCGACCAGTCGCAGTCTTCCTCGTAGGACCCGCCCTCGATCGTTAGCGCCGGCAGCATAGCGGCCTGCCTCTGTGCGGACAGAATGATGCCGCCGTGGCTGGCGGTCATAACGGACCATATGCCGGGGGCCAGTTGATCGGCCTGCTGGACGGCGCCCCAGATGGAAGTGGAGGGACGCGGTGATGGGGAAAAACATGGCATGAGCGAACTCTCCTGTTGCAGGTTCGCTCAGTCCCTCCCCCTTTACTTCAGCTCAGGATCCCAAGAGCGGTCCGGGCGACGGTCTCGGGCGTGACGTCTCCAAGAGCGAGGGCCGCTACCGGTCCAAGCTGCGAAAGACGATTCCGCTCGATCGCCTTGAGGGCGAGATAATCCTCGTCGGCCGACTGTAGAATTTGCAGCGCGAAGCGGCACTCCTGTCCAGTGTTGTCGTCGAGGAGGGCAATCAGGAAATCCGGCCTTACGGAGATGTCCGCAAAGGGCAGATCGAAGAGGATTTTCTTCACCGCCATCCGGATGTCCCGGCGCCGCAGGACATACTGCGCGTCTTGCAGCGCCCGCAGAATTTCACGGTCGTGGTCTCGCTCGGTCGGCACGAACTGGTTGCCGCTGAAGACCGGCTGAGCATAGGCTCGCAGCGCGACATAGCCCTCCTTCCTGCTGTGCTCGCCAACGACGGCAAGCACCAGAAACGGCGGCTCGACTTCAGCGCGGATGATCCCGGTGTGCTGGATGCGGTTTCGGACCGGGATCGTGCCGAGACCGGTGACGATCTCGGTGGAGGTGACCGCGTTGGCCTCGAGGAGAAGAAAGGCCTGGGGCGCGAATTCATGAGGCCATGTTTCGGCCGCGGCGCGCAACCGGGCGTGAACCCGCCGTTTCTCGTAATCTACGGCGTTCGTGTAGAGATGGGCCGAGAGCGCAACCCCGGGCGCAATCTCAAGACCTTGCGCTGCCTGGCGCAGGAAGCGCATCTCCCGGCTGATCGAGCCCCCCCGTGGCCCTGCTGGCGGAAGCTCGCGCAGCACGTTGGAGCCTGCCCGCTCGAGCAGCAGCCACAGCAGTTTGCCAAGGCGCGGGATTGCAACGCCGCGCGATCGGTCGTCCGGCTCGCTGTGGTCGGGTTTTTGGGCAAGCTTCTCCGGCGCCTTCTGGTGCGCGTTGAACAGGCCATCTGGAACATCGAGCGCGTAGAGCGAATCCCTCGCTGTCTCGCGGATGCGCGGCGGCGCTTGAGGCAGGAAAAACGGACACGCCGGCGCGTGCATCGGCCTCGCTGTCAGTCGCCGCAGATAGTAGGTTTCCTGAAAGCTGAGATAGGCCGGGCTCAGCAGCGGCGGCGCGGTGACCTCGCCCAGACAATCGCAGGCGAGCCATTTGTGATTCTCGCGCGCTGTCACGACAAGGGAGACGCAGGCCCGGTGATCGGCCTCGTTGCCATGGCCCGTGTACCAACGGACCAAGGCTGCCCGCAGACTGTCGCCAATGGCGACGCGCCCGGCGCTACCTGTGGTGTCCTTGGCCACCAGCCACATGGTCTGACCCTCTTGACCGCCCCTTTTGTTCACTCTATGTTCGTCACATAGAGGAATTCTGTCTTATGAACAAGGTATTCGATCTCGGCCAGTTCGACCTCGATCTCACGCTCCGCGATGCATCGCTTGACCCTCTGGTGTCGCCTACGCGGCGCTCACTCGCCAACGCGTCCATCGGGGTCGAAGCATTCGATGCCTATTATTCGGCGCGCGAACTCTACGAAGCGCTGCAGGGGGTTTTCCAGGGCACGCCCGGTTCCAAGAACAAGCTGACGCAGGTGCTGTCGTGCCAGTGCGACGATTATCAGCGCTGCCTCTACTACACGCTGGCAGGGCGCGGCATCGTCCAGATGCTGGATGATCTTGAATGGCTGCTCGATATCCTGCGCCCTCGCTGCCAGATGTCGGGGCAGCTCCTGCGTTCAGGCGAGCGGCCCGCACCGCAGATCAATCCTTATGTCGCGAGTGAGCCCGACGGGCCGGTTCCGGCACGTTCAGCCGACTTCGTCGAGGGACCCTCATGGTATCTCGATCCGTCGCTTGGCGGCCGGATCGAAGACTAGGCAGGCATCGGCCTGCCGGCCTTACCGCCAGAAATCAGGGAATGCGCAGCCCAAGCCGGTCGTCGTCATCAACGAGCGTGATGCGCCCTTCCCAATTCCACAGGACGAGGTTGAGAGCGTCGGCGGGAGCGCCGCGGGCATAGCTCGGCACGACAATGCCGACATAGCCTTGTGCAATCGCGGCCTCGGCCAGGTCCTGCGTCGGCACGGGCTTTCCAGATAGCATCCTATCTCGCCACGACGGGTCACCGAGTTCCGCTGGTGCCAGGCCGAAAGGCTGCAGCGCGGCTGTGTCGCGGCCATCCAGCAAGGGCCCGATGTCGGCCTGATAGGCAACCAGGGTTGTCGGCTGCAACGTGCCGACCTGATTGGCCTCGCGCAGCGCCGTCTCGGGCGCGAGCGAAGTATAGAGCGCAGGGCGCCCAATGCGATTGAACCGTCCACCAAACCGGGCAGCCCCCTCCCCCGAGAGCGGTTCGCGGGACCAGACCGGATTGTGGGCGCGGTAGAGCAGCCCGGTGAAGTGCATGCGCTTAGGCGTGAATGCCGGCGTCGACGGCGTCGATATAGGTCAGCACATCATCGGCCCGGTTGCTCTGTACGAGCTGCATGGCGGTCTGGCCCGAGAAGCCCGGCAGCGGCTCAGAACGGTACCAGGCATAGGCCAGCAACGCGGACCCGAAGCGCGGTTCGACCTTGTTGAGCACTTCGACCATCTGGCGAAGACGGCGCTGGGTGCGATCCGAGGCGATCCGGTCCTTGCGCTGGATCGCGTCCTTGCCGAGGCCCAGCGAGCGTGCCAGTTCGTCACTGGTCGTGCGCAGCGCGTCGACGATCTTGCGCGGAGCAAACGCACCGTTGTCAGCGTAGTTCTGAATCGCCATTGCAAAGCTCCATAAATTCTGACGTTATATAGCGTCATTTCTTGCGGCATTCAAGCCGCCGATGGATGGCACCGATATGGGTCATAGGACGACAACTTGCAGCTCGATTGCACCGGGAGGGTTCTCCCCCGTTGGCATCACACAGAAGGGCTGGAGCGCGTTGCTGGTTCTGACCACAGCATGGCTCTTGCCCGTCTTCGCGCTCATCCGGATGGCGACGCGCTCGGCATTGGCCCGCCCGCAAAGGACACGCCGGCGAGGATCGAGGCTGGCAGAAATCATGGAAACGGACCTCGTTACTGGGCTGCCGGGAAGAAGGTCTTGATCTTTCGGGCCGGACGGATGACCTCGAAGCGCCGCTCCATCAGCCGGGAGATGCGGTAGGCCCCGACGCCGTCGGGCGTCCGCAGCTCGATCTTGTTGCCGCGCTTGCTGACCCGGAATTCGCGGTGTTCGCTGCCGTCGGTAAAACGCAGCGGTTCGGGAAGCCGCAGGATGTCGCCGTCAGCGACCTTGCGCTCCTTGAGACGCAGCATGGCGTAACACCGGTTCCGCCAGTCCAGGGCATAGGGGTGTGAGGATGAGGTGAGCAGTTCCAGGATGCTTCGCGGGCAATTCGCCTCGACGGGGCCGGATTGTTCATCCATGTCCTTGTACCCGAAGATCAGGCCATCGGCTGCGTTAGGGTTCCAGCGGACCAGGCAGATAACCGCCGTCACGTAGAGCCTCTCGCGGTTCTCACCGTAGCGCTCCACGGCTGCATAATAAGTGCTACCGGTGAAAACGCTCTTGAGGACCCGGCACCCCCGGAACGGAGCATCTTCGCTGGCCTCGTGTTCGTAGGTCAGCTGATCATCGAGATAGGCTTTGGGCGTTTCATGCCCTCCCATCCCTGTGCGGTGCATGTAGAGCCAGCCCATGTGCGTGTCCTTCAGATGAGCCCCGGCTGCGCCGGAGGTGCGATTTGCAGTTCGCGGGCGATCCGCGCCGTGAGTGCCGGAATGTCGGCAAGAGCCGTGATCGGAGCCTTGCGCATGACCGCGCCCGGGGGCTTCCAGAAGGGGTTGCGCCAGGCAAGACCCGGTTCGCCGAACCGCTCCGGGCTGATGCGGATGTAGACGCCCTCTGCTTCGAGCACATGCTCACCGGCGAGGGCCTCCTGCGAGGTGTAGTAGCTGATACGGTAGGCGGAATGATCGAGCCCGATCCCGGCGGCGATCTGGCGGAGGGCGCGCGTACCTTCGCGCCGGTAGTGGCGCAGTTCTTCGGGACGATAGTCGATCCCGCGCTTGACCAGCGCGATGATCGCCGGTCGATGCTTAAGCTCGCCGAGACGCTCGATGCATTGCGCGCGCAAGATCTGATCTTCGGCCTCACAGGTTGTCGGCTTTCCGTCGGCAATGCGCTGAAGGTGGCGGGTGAGGAGCAGAACCGCGGGACAGGTGGCGACCTGCCGGCCTGCGAGGCGCACATCATCAACGGCCTCGTTCAATGCCCGCAGCGCGGTTTCGAAGGTCGTCAGCCCATCGGGCTCGAGCGCGCGGCGGTAACGATAATCGATGTCGCAGAACATGGGGCTTCCTTTCCATTGCAAGAGCAATGGCCCCCTCCCCCTCCCCTCAATGCAGGCGGCGAAGATGTCCGCCCGAGTTGTTCAGCGGCAATGGTTCATAGATCATCGGTCGCACGAGCGTCCCGGGCGCGATCTGTTCAAGGATCCTCGCGATCGCGGAGACCGCAGCGCCAGCCTCGGTTGTCTGGATGACCAGCGCGCCCCCCTTCCCCGGGCCGGGCACAAGTGACCAACCGGGTTCTCCTTTGCCGAGGAGGCTCTCCAGGACAGCGTGACGGTTCCGCCCGGGAAACAACGCTCCAACATGGTCGCCGAGTGCAGCGCCAACGTCCGCGGCATTTCCGCGCGAAAGGTCACTCGCATAGCGGCTGAGCTGCGCGAGCCGCACTGCGTCTTCTGCTGTTGGCTCAAGCGTAAGCCGGAACTGGCGCCTCTTCATGGGCTTCCTCCGCAGGTTCGCTCTCATAGCCCGAATAGGCCGCAAGCAGGTTGAAGGCCTGATCGGCCTTGGCGGCAGCCGTGATGATCGCGGTCTTGTCGGATTTCAGAATGTCGAGCCAATGGGCGATGTAGCTGGCGTGGCTTTCATGGAGGTCTGCAGGCAGGCCAAGCTCATAGCAGATCCGGGCGCTTACCTGCTCGGCAACCAGTTCCTCGAAGGCGTAGGCCTTGTCGCCGAACCGCCTGCCGAACGTGCGCGCAAGCCGCGAGGGGTGCCCGCTCCAGTGTCCGAGTTCGTGGGCTTTGGTAGCGACATATCCGTCTTCGGTGCGGAACGCGCCCCGCTCGGGAAGCTGGATGTAGTCTCCGCCCGGCGAGAAGAATGCACGGTCGCCGCCATGACGGATGTCCGCAGGGATCGGCGCAAAGAAGGCTTGGATGGCCGCTGCCTTCACGGAGGGCGTCGGCGGTGCATCGGGGACCGGACTGGGATAGAAATGCGACGGAAGGCCTTCGATCTGCGAGGCGTTGAAGACGCTGTAGGACCGCATGAACCGGATGGTTTTCGACGTCTCCTCGCCAGTCGCCTGATCAACGTCGGTCTTGCTCGTGCTGTTGAAATAGATGCTCGGCTCGGCCGTCTCACCCTTGCGCACCTGCCCGCCCAGTTCCTGAGCCTGACGATAGGTCATCCAGTAGCGCGAAGCATATCCGAAGCAGTCGGCGACCGCCCAGAGATAGAGGCGATTAATCCCGGTGTAGGGCAATCCGCCAGCACGCAGAGGCGCGCCACCCGACCCGGTCTTTTTCCAGGGCCGCCGCCAGGGCAGTGTGCCGGCCTCGATCCGTGCAATGATGAGATTGGTAATTTCCTGCGCGACATCGCGCTTTGGTCCGCGGCGCATCGGCGTTTCCCTTCTTGGAAGAAGAAGGCCCGGCCACTCGAGTGAGCGACCGGGCCAGGACATCAGGAGGAGGGTGAGGCCTTCAGGCAGCCACTGCCGTGTCTTCGGCGGCGCCTTCGGGCTGCTCTTCGGCATCAGGCAGCGCGTCCGCCCCATCGACTGCGTCGATATCGGCCTCGCCGTCGTCAGAGACCTCGGGATCAGCGCCTTGCACGCCCCCTGGCGCGGCCGTGCTGAACTTCATGGCCTCGGGCAGCCAGGCAAGGGCGGCTTCCTTGACCTCCTGCTCGATGATCGCCTTGCCGGCGAAGATCGTCTCGCAGGTCTTGGCGAGGTCGGCCTTCTTGGACGCCGCATAGCGCGCTGCGAGGTCACTTCCGCCAACCTCGGTCAGCGCGGCCAGACAGGAGGTTTTGCTCACCCGGTCGAAGAAGTTCTCGGCAGTCGGCCGCCACAGAGCCGCAACGTCGACATCGAGCATCGACCCGAGCACGGCATGAACCGGATGATATTCGGATCCGTAGCCCTTCTTCGCCTCGAGCGAGAGCGCCACCGCATAGGCAAGCCAGCCCGCCTTGGCCTCGTCTTCGAGGTCGCGGAAGGCGATGAAACGGGCCGCGACACTGGTCTGCTCCTGCCACGCCTTGTCGAGACCTTCCTCCGCCTCGGCAAGAATGCCCTCTGCCGCTGATTGCGGAACCTCGCCGGTCGCAGGATCGCTCGGCCGTCCCGCCTTGATCGAGGTGCCCTTCCCCTCATAGCTGCGATTGTCCGAGAGAGCGAAGATGGCGAAATCGAGGGCAAGCCCCGGATCGCCGAGCAGGCAGGCAGACAGGATATTGCGGCGCTGAACGGCGAGCTCGTCGAACAGCCTCGCGCTGATCGGCTTCTCGCTTCCGGGTGCGATGGCTTCAGGCCGTGCGGGAGTACCGCTTGCGCGGCCCCCGGAGGTCGGTGCCGGCTCTTCTGCCGTCGCGGTCACATTGCCGTGGTCATCGGTCTCGAACGACAACCGCTTCTCGCTGTAGTAATCTGCCTCGAGAACCATCTCGCCGCGGGTGGTGAGCACGAGGAAGCGCCCGACTTCACCGCGCCATTCTTCGGGCAGCTCACGGACCGGATTATTGAGGTCGCTGCGTTCGGCATCGAGCGCCTCGTACTCGGCCTCGAGCTTCCCGAAGTCGACGTCGTCCTGGTCGTCACCTTCATCGAAGATTGCGCTGATCTCGTCGATCCTGGCGTCGATCTCGTCAATGCGGGCTCTTGCCGCCTCAGTGAGGGGCATAGGCGGGAGCCGGACAGCGGACACGCCCATCTCGCTGCGCGCCTGCCAGGAGTTGCTTGCGGCCACGGGGCTGATCCAGGCGAGTCCGGTCTCGGCCGTGAGGCGCTGGGCTTCCGCTTCCATCTTCTCGGAGGCGAGCCTGTGCGCGATTTCGATTTCGATCCAGCGATCTTCGCCCGCATCGCTGAACAGATCGCGCTCGACCTTTCCGCCGGCAGCCACATAGGCATCTTCGCCGATGAGAAGCGCGATAGGGTCATTGCCGCGCATGGAGCCGGTAGCGACCATGCGGCGAATGGCGTCGGCGCTGGGGTTGTAGGCATGGCGCATCTGATCGAAGACGCGCATCTGCACTTCGTGCTGGTCCGTGGCGGCATAGGCCTTGGCGATTTCGAGGGTGATGTCGCCGGCGGCGAGTGCCTCGAAGATCGGCGCTGCCAGATTGGCAAGGCGCAGGCGGCCTTCGACGAACCGCTGGGTGAGTCCGAAGCGCTTCGCCACGGCCGCGATATCGCTGCCTTCTTTGATGAAGTGCTGGAAGGCACGGCATTCTTCAGCCGGAGACATGCCGACCCGCTGGAAGTTCTCGGCGAGCGAGGCTTCGCCCGCGGTTTCTTCGCTACCCTCGAGCAGCTTGCATTCGACTTCAGCATCCGCTGCCCAGGCACCGCGATCGATGATCATGCCGATGGCGCGCAGACGGCGGCCGCCTGCGATCACCGCATACTGGCCGCGCTTCTTGCTCTTGGTCACCAGCAGGTTCTGCAAGAGGCCGCGGGCCTCGATGTCCGCAGAAAGCTGCGCATCTTCTTGGTCGTTGCGTGTTTTGCGCACGTTCGCATCGCTCAGATAGAGCTTGGAAAAGGGAATCAGCATCTCGGTCACTCCTGATCTGCTCCCGGCCATCACCGGGGCCCAGATCCCCTCCCCCTCCCCTTCTTCTCCGTGTTTCATGCAGACCTGAGAGGTGGTCATTGCGCACCACAGAAGAACAGCGTCGTATGGATCGGAGATGGACCGCACGGATCTTGGGGGGGTAGAATGTTCCGACGGTTCAAGGCCGCGTCAGGAAGCAATTCTGAAATCGTGAGTTCTCGCTTCGCTAGCAGACCAGTGCCGGCTGCCGACCAGAGCCGGTCATTCACATCCGCCACTATGAATGTCCGGTTCTGCCAGAAACTGCCGTTAGGGCTGCTCCGAGCGGACTGTCCGCAATCCGCGCTCATCCCGGTCATACAGTCCTCCACCGCATTGCCCAAAACCGGTCATGGCGCATGGAAGCAGTTATGCCGGATTCTGGCATCCCCTGAAGATCGCTTTATGGAGAATTGTGGGTGGAAACCTGACTTTCGTCGTCGCAACCATCCCTAGACATATCTAGAATCGAACCGGGTTAATTGCGGTCCAAATTGTCCTGCATCGCGGCCAATAGCGCACTTAACCGGTCCAGCTCATCAATGTCCGTTCCGGCAAGCAGGCGTCCGTAGACCGCGTCTGCCTCGGCTCTAAGCTTGGGTAACAGCTCAACCGCAGCAGGCATAAGGTGGATGTGCCATACGCGCCGGTCGTTCACCGCGCTACGTCGCTCAACGAGCGACAGTTCTTCAAGCCTATCAATGGCCTGACCAACGCTTGCGCGCTCCAGCTCAAGCTGCCGGGCAAGTTCGGTTTGCGTCATGCCCGGCGTTCGATAAAGATATGCCAATGCGCGCCATTGGGTGCGGGTGAGCCCGAATTGTTCGAAGGACGTATCGAATGTGCGTCGCAGCCGGCGCGTCACCTCTTCCATAAGAAAAACGAGCCGATCCGTGTCGGTCAAAAAATTCGCTGCGGTTTTTTCGGCAGCCTGATCCGAGCGCGTTACCATGATCCGGTCATAGCTTCCCCAAAACGAGAATAAAGATATTTACTGTAAGGCACCTTACAGTATACCAATTGCTATGGCCACAATACCAACCAGCATCAAGGGAGCCGGCGGCATCGAACTCGCCGCCGAGATCACCGGCGCGCCTGACGCGATGCCGGTCTTGCTCGCTCATGGAGGTGGGCAAACCCGGAGAGCATGGAAGCGAGTTACGAGCGATCTTGCCGATTCCGGGTTTTGCGCAATTGCTTTTGACATGCGTGGCCATGGCGACAGCGCGTGGTCGAATGCCGGCGCGTATGAAATACGTCACTTTGCGGCCGATCTTGTCGCGGTCGCATCCCGCATGGATCGCAAGCCCGCGCTGGTCGGTGCATCGCTTGGTGGGCTGGCAGGGCTGCTTGCTGAAGGAGAGCTTGCCCAAGGCAGTTTCGCGTCGCTCACTTTGGTGGATGTCGCACCGCGCATGGAGCCAGAGGGCGTAATGCGGGTCGTGGGCTTCATGGAACAGCATGTCGAAACCGGCTTTGCGTCACCTGACGAAGCGGCGGAAGTTATCGCACGCTACATGCCACATCGCGGTAGGCGCGGCGCTGGCGCTGGCCTGCGCCATTATCTTCGGCAAAAGGAGGATGGCCGCTTTTACTGGCACTGGGATCCAGCGTTTATCCGCAACATCATGGCGGCCAAACGGAGCAATCCCGAAAATCAGGAGCGTCAGTTTCAGGAACTCAGCAAGGCGGCCGCCAGTCTGACTCTTCCGCTTCATCTCATTCGCGGCGCGGCGAGCGACCTTGTTTCCGAAGAAGCCGTTGCACATCTGCGTCAGGTCGCTCCCCATGCGGAATATACCGACATCGCAGACGCCACCCATATGGTCGTGGGCGATGCCAATGATGCATTTTCGAATGCAATCCTCGTTTTTCTGAATCGTCACCATGGCCCGGCAGGATCGGGGCAATGAGCGAACAGCCAATGGTGCTTGACCGCGCGGGCTTGCAAGACATGCTCGACATTGCACCCTTCCATCAATGGCTCGGCCTGAAAATCCAATCCTGCTCGGAAGACGGGCTTGAACTCACGATGCCTTGGCGCGAGGAAATCGTCTCCAACCCTGTGCTTGGCGCGGCGCATGGCGGCGTGCTTGCGGCGTTGATCGATCTCACGGGCCTTTACGCTTTGGTTATGCTGGGCACCCGAGCCAAGGCCACGGCCGACCTCAGGGTCGATTATCATCGGCCCGCGACCGCTGGCCCGCTCATTGCGCGTGGACAGGTTGTCAAAACCGGACGTCAGATCAGTGTCGCCGAAGCCCGCATTTTTGGGCCTGACGACAAACTTTTGGCGAGCGGCAGAGGCGCCTACATATGCTAGTTCGCCTTTCTGTGCCTGCATTGATAACCGCCGCTCTGTTGCTGCCTGCATGTTCAGGCGGCGAGGCTGAGGACCAGACTGCAAAAGAGGCACCGCAAGGCCCGCGTGAGGTTCAGACATCGATCGCCCGGACCGAATTGCTCACCGAGCCGGTGAAGGCATTCGGAACTATCGCTGCCAAACAAAGCAGTGCAATCGGAGCGCTCACCGAAGGCCCGGTCGAGCGGATCTTTGTGAAAGTCGGTGACAGGGTATCACGCGGACAGCCGCTCTTTCGTATCAGACAAGCCGACTATCAGCGGAACGTGGCAGAGGCACAAGCTGCGGTCGATCTTGCGAATGCTCAAGCGATTGAAGCCGAACGGCGCTATGAACGCGTGATAGCTCTTGCGCCGAAAGGTTTCGTTTCTAAAGCGCAGGTCGATGCGGTTGAGACCCAGCTTGCCGTCGCTCGCGCGCAAAAGGCGCAAGCCAATGCCGCACTCGGTACCGCGCAGCAGGCCCTGAGTGATACGATTACCCGCGCTCCTTATGACGGCGTCGTGACCGCGCGCCTGGTCGATGAAGGAGTCTATCTCAACAATCGATTTTCGGGAGGCGGCCAGTCGGCGGCCCTTGAATTGCAGGAGCTCGGCACCGTTGCGGCGATTGTTAACGCGCCGCAGGAATATGTCGACATGCTGCGGCGAGACATGCCCGCGCGCGTTTTTATCGAAGGGTTCGACGCGCCGTTCGAGAGCATCGTCTACATCATCAACGACCGGGTCGACCCTGAAAGCCGGATGGTCGAATTGCGGCTGCCGATCGCCAATCCGAACTACCGTATAAGCTCCGGCCTTGCAGCGCGAGCCGAGATCCAGATCCCGCCAGAGGCAGCCATCATTCTGCCCCGAACAGCAATTCTCGGCGACAGCTCCGCCGCCCATCTTTTCATCATCCGTGGTGGCAAGGCTCAGCGCCGCGAGGTAAGGTTCGACAGCATCGACCTCGACAGGGTGCGGCTACGGTCAGGCCTGACCGCAGGCGAGGAAGTGATCATCGATCCTCCGGCAACCTTGCGCGACGGCGAGCAGGTGAAGCCGCGCCGCACGACCGGCGAGAAGTAATATGTGGCTGGCCGACGTTTCGATCAGGCGTCCGGTCTTTGCGACGATGCTGATAGTCTCGCTCGTCGTGCTTGGCCTTGTTTCCTTCGGTCGCCTCGGAGTCGATCTGTTTCCCGAAGTCGAATTCCCCTACGTGTCGGTAACCACCACACTGCCCGGCGCGTCGCCTGGGACGATTGAGACAGAAGTCACCGATATCGTCGAAGAGCAGCTCAACACCATCGCGGGCCTGCGTCAGATGCGTTCTGTCAGCGCCGAAGGGGTGAGCATCGTCAATCTCGAGTTTGAGCTCGAACAGGACGCCGACCTCATGGCCCAGGAAGTCCGTGACAAGATGTCGCGCCTTGGTGCTGATCTGCCCGCCGATGCAGAGCCGCCGGTGATCGAAAAGGTTGATCCCGACGCTGCGCCTATCCTGTCAGTTCTCTTGTCCGGCGATATGCCGATCCGCGATCTGACCACCTTTGCGGACGAGGACGTGAAGGAACGGTTGCAGCGCGTTCCGGGGGTCGGCTCGGTCGAACTTGTCGGAGGGCGCGAACGCGAAATGCGCATCTGGCTGGATGCATCCGCCATGCGATCACGCGGCATAACGGCAGACGATGTGCTCTCGGCTATCCAGCGTGAAAACGCGGAGCTTCCGGGCGGAAGGCTGGTGACGGAAGGGCGGACACGCCAATTCGGCATCCGCACACTCGCCGAAGCGGCGAGCGCAGCCGAGTTCGCAAGGATTCCGATTGCCTATCGCCCGAATGGCCAGACCGTCCGTATAGGCGATGTCGGCCGCGTCGAAGATTCGGTCGAAGATGAAACCAGCTATGCGCAGCTCGATGGCAAGCCTGGTGTGGTGCTCGAAGTGCGCAAACAGAGTGGTGAAAACACCGTCGCAGTCGCAGAGCAGATCCGGGCCGCAATCGACGACATAAGCGCAAGTGCACCGGATGGGGTCGAACTCGTTATCGCACGCGATACATCGCGCTTCATCGAACAGGCAATCGGGGACGTGCTGTTCGATCTTGTCATCGCGGTATTGCTGGTGGTGGCCGTAACCTTTCTGTTCCTGTTGAGCTGGCGCGCGACGATCATCGTTCTACTCGCCATTCCGACCTCGATCGTTTCCACCTTCGTCGCATTCACCGCATTTGATTTCACCATCAACATGATCACCCTGCTGGCACTCACTGTAGCGATTGGTCTGTTGGTGGATGATGCCATCGTGGTGGTCGAGGCAGTCCAGAATGATGTCGATGCC
>Ga0209812_10001942_pt1 | contig 13177 bp, 5 predicted proteins | sample JI71714BDNA_FD_187502 | JGI IMG/M metagenome (GOLD analysis project Ga0209812, IMG submission 187502) | Wastewater effluent complex algal communities from Wisconsin, to seasonally profile nutrient transformation and Carbon sequestration -... | ecosystem: Engineered > WWTP > Effluent > Algae...
TTCCATCATGTCAACAGTGGATCCGGCAAATGCGGAATTCCGGATATCCAGATTTAACTCAAGGCTTGCATAGGCACTGATATTGTTTACATTATAGGATCCTACCGTAGTCCAGCTACCATCACAGGTGGCCACTTTTGCATGCAACACTGTTTCCTGGTATTCAAAGATGGCAATTTTATTTTTCAGCATCCAGTCATACAGAAAGCGTTCCGCATGCTTGGCCATTTTTATATCGGAAATGCCGGCCAAAATCACTCTAACCCGGACTCCTTTTTTAACTGCCTGGGCCAGTTTGCGCCGGTAGAGCAAACCCGGTATAAAATAACTGCACATGATTGTCAGTTCTTTTTCCGAGTGGCTGAACGCTTCCAGGTAAGAACGCCAGATCTGAACTTTTCGTTTTACCCAATCATTTTGCCTTACACGTACCTCCTTCCAGTCTGTTTGGGGAATGGATGAACAGGCTTCGTCAATCTCCTTCCAGGCAATAGCTGGTTGCCTTATTTTTTCCGGCCACATCTTTCTGCAGATATGGTATAAAATATATGCAGCTTCTCCCTCACAATAAACCGCCATATCCAGCCAGGCAGGGTCGCCCGGCAAATCATTATAGCGGTCGCAGATATTGATTCCACCCACCAGGCTACGGAATCCATCCACCACCACCACTTTGTGATGCAATCTTCTTCCGAAGTAAAAATGCCTGCTCTTGAATAACGGCTCAAACCATCTTACCTGAACTCCGGCTTCCCTCAGGGCATCCACCGATTTATGGGATAGTTCCCGGGAGGCGTATGCATCCAGTTGAAGAAAGACCTTAATACCCCGTGCAGCAGCAGCCTGCAAGGAACGAATAACCCTATTGCCTGTGTCATCGTCAAGAAATATATAAAACTGCAGATGGACGGAGTGATTGGCCGTTTCAATCAGTTGAAGTAAACGGCTGAAAAACCGGCTCCCTCCCCGAACCATTTCGATCCGGTTACGGCTGGTATAGCCCACGTGAATCAGTTTTTTTATCCGGCTCATTTGGTAAAAGAGAAGAATTGCCTTCCTGTGCAAAATTACGTATGAGTTCAATCACCTGCGGGTTTGATGCAACTCATTTATACCGGGTTGCCGGTGGAGCTATCTTTAAGAAAAAGGATCATTCTTATGAATGCAATTCCGCCGCCGGAAACAGCCCTTTACCTGAGCATTGCAGCCTGGGTGACAGCGTTTTCCATGCTGTATTCAGGCGTATTGTTACTAAAGAAGAAGGGTTTTCCGTCTTTACTAATGTGCTTTTACCGGTTTTTTATCCGCGAAGCGGCATTTTAATCCTGCGAATTGCATTGAATACGTGAACCGGGGTCAGGATGGCCCCGGTTTTTTGCTTTACTCGTCAGTTCAACAAAAACTGAATCGGAAAAAAACAAGGTTTCCTTTTTAAACTATTGCTGCTGATTATTATAATTGAATAAAATAAAAAACTATAAAAAATAACAGTATGAAAAAGATAAAATCACCGGAACACAAAGCCGGTATCTGGCTTGATCAGGAAACTGCTTATATCGTACACCTGGAGGGTGATGCGGTGGGTAAAGTGGAAGGACTGATTTCTGATGTGGAGTCAAGAGTGAGAATGGCCGGTGAAGGGAAAGTATACGCCCGCTTCGGACATACTTTCCTGGATAACCAGGAAAAGAACCAGCACCGGCAAAACAACCAGCGGAAGTCTTTTTTCAAGGAAATACTCGGACATCTTAACGGGGTGAATTTTCTTTACCTGTTTGGTCCGGGTAAAGCCCGGTATGGATTACATCGCCTGATAGAAAGAGATCAGCAGTTAGCCGGACATATTGCTGCTTTTGAGGCTGCCGACCGCATGAATAAGCGGGAAGCCGTTGCCGCAACGCTGGCTTATTTTACCGGTGACCAGTTTAAGCAATATAAAAAGGACCGGCGGAAGGCTTTGAAAGCGGCACTGTAGCTGGCTGATTGCTATTTTGTTTATTTGACGGATTCCTGCATCAAAGGAAGTAAATTTGGCAAGGAATAAGGGAGAAAATTATGCAAGCATCTTTAGCCAGGCTGGAGCAATCATTGGAGGGCTTATTGTTTTTTAATAACAGTGCGATTCACCAGGCGCAACTGATGGCCTATTCCACCGATGCATCTGTTTACCAGGAACGTCCACTGGCGGTGGCGATACCAGTATCTGTTGAGGATATTAAAAAACTGGTACACTATGCTTCCGCACAGCAGATTACACTTATTCCAAGAGCAGCCGGAACTTCGCTGGCCGGTCAAGTAGTGGGAAACGGATTGGTGGTGGATATCTCCCGTTATTTTACCCGTATCCTTGAAGTGAATAAAGAGGAGAAATGGGTGAGGGTGCAACCAGGGGTGATCCGGGATGAGCTTAACCATCACCTGAAACCTTTAGGGTTGATGTATGGTCCCGAAACTTCCACTGCCAGCCGGGCCATGATCGGGGGAATGCTGGGAAACAATTCATGTGGGCTGCACAGTATTGTCTGGGGCAGTGCCCGCGAACATGTACTGGAAGTGAATGCCTTGCTTAGCGATGGCAGTGAAGTGCTGTTTTGCGAAGAGTCAATAAGTAAACCAGAAACCGGGTTTAAGCACTCAATTTATACTTCGCTGAAGCAACTGCTTGGGGATCCTGTTAATCAGCAACTGATCCGGGATAATTTTCCCGATGTAAAAGTGCAACGGCGCAATACCGGTTATGCCCTCGACCGTTTGTTAGCGATGGAACCTTTTACACCCGGAGGTTTACCGTTCAATTTATGCCAACTGCTGGCAGGTTCTGAAGGGACACTTGCTTTTGCTACAGAAATAAAACTCAATCTGATTGACCTGCCTCCACAGCATACGGCTGTGGTCTGCATCCATTGCCATTCCATTGTGGAAGCCATGAAGGCAAACAAACTGGCCCTGACCCACTTTCCGATGGCCAGTGAACTGGTCGATAAGTTTATCATGGACTTTACTATCGGTCATCCGGAATACCACCGGAACCGTTTTTTTATAGAAGGAGATCCTGAAGCCATCCTGATGGTGGAATTTATGGAACATTCAGATGATGCCGCTAAACAAAAAGCGGATACCCTGATCCGCCATTTGCAGGAACAAAAAATGGGATTCGCCTGGCCTGTATTATATAATGAGCAGACCAAATTTGCCTGGGATGTACGAAAAGCCGGATTGGGGTTACTGCGTAATTTGCGGGGGGATGCACAGCCGGTGAATCTGATTGAAGATTGTGCCGTAAGTACGGATGACCTGCCGGATTATATTTCGGATCTGCAGAACGTATTAGCAAAACATAACGTTCAGGCATCCTATTATGCGCATGCCGGCGCTGGTGAAATACATGTTGAACCAATCGTAAACCTGAAATCTCCGGAGGGTTTAAAGACATTCCGGGGAATACTGGCGGATACGGTGGAGCTGATAAAGAAATATAAAGGTGCTCTTTCCGGGGAGCATGGCGATGGCCGTTTACGCGGGGAATATATTCCATCCGTGGTGGGTGAAAAAACATATGCCTTATTTCAACAGGTCAAGGCGATTTTTGATCCGTTACATATATTCAATGCCGGGAAAATCACTGGAACACCGGCAATGGATACGCATTTACGGGTACAGCAAAAACCTTCAGCGCCTGTTGTATCTACCTATTTTGATTTTACCGGAAATGATGGCATTCTGCGGTTAGCCGAAAAATGTTCAGGCTCCGGGGATTGCCGTAAAATGCCGGCAACCGGTGGCGTGATGTGTCCCAGTTACATGGCCACCCGCCTGGAGAAAGATACCACCAGGGCCAGGGCGAATGTATTGCGGCAATTCCTCAGCAATGAGCTGGACGGCCACCCCTTCCAGCATGAAGAAATAAAAGAGATCATGGATCTCTGTCTGAGTTGTAAGGGGTGTAAAACAGAGTGTCCATCAGGAGTGGATGTGGCTAAGATGAAAGCGGAGTTCCTGCAACATTATTATGATAAAAACGGGATTCCGTTCCGGGCCCGGCTGATTGCCAATTACAGCAAACAAATGAAACTGGTGTCGCTGGTCCCGGCCCTGTTTAACTGGTTTTACAGCGTGCCCTTTTTCCGGAGAACGGCTCACCGAATGGTAGGGTTTCACCCGGAGCGAACGATGCCGGAGGTGGCGAAGCAGACATTGAAGAAATGGTTTGAGGGAAGTCAAAAGGGAAAATTAAAAAGTAAAAATGGGGAGACTCCTGCAGATGAAGAATCATTACAAAAGGCGAAAAGGATTTATTTGTTTTGTGATGAGTTTACCAATTATAATGATGCGGAGGTGGGAAAGAAGGCGGTGTTGTTATTAGAAGCCCTGGGATATGAAGTCGTCATACCGGAGCATGGGGACAGTGGTCGTACTTATTTATCCAAGGGCCTGGTGAAGGAAGCCAAAGAGATCATTAACCGCAACATTCAGCTTTTATCTTCAATTATCAGTTTGGAAACTCCGTTGATCGGAGTTGAACCATCGGCGATCCTGAGTTTCAGGGATGAGTATATAGACCTGGCTTTTCCTGAAAATAAACAGGCGGCCCTGATGATGTCCAAATCGGCTTTTACCATCGAGGAATTTATAGCCAATGAGTATAAAGCGGGTCGCATTGACCAGACCCTTTTTACTACATCAGAAAAGAAAATACTGATACACGGGCATTGTTACCAGAAATCACTTTCCTCCCAGGATTTTACCAAAACCTGTCTGGAGATACCGGTCCATTACCAGGCTACGCTGATTCCTTCGGGGTGCTGTGGCATGGCCGGGGCATTCGGTTATGAAAAAGAACACTATGCCGTGTCGCAACAGGTAGGCGAACTGGTTTTATTTCCTGCTGTAAGAGCTGCGGCGGCTGACACAATTATAGCGGCTGCGGGTACATCCTGCCGGCACCAGGTCAAAGACGGTACAGGAAGGTTAAGTCAGCATCCGGTTGAAATTTTGTATGAGGCGCTGGGGGGGGGTAGTGAGTAGTGAGTGGTGAGTGGTGAGGATCTTTAAGAAATTTATCATGAGTAAACCGGGTACCTGTTTTTTTAGGAAGCTTTTGTTTTTTCTGCTGGCCATGACGGTATACAAAGGTGTCGTCAACGCCCAGGAACAAACGGTTATTAAGCGGCTGGGTATCTCCAACGGACTTTCCAATAATTCAGTGCGGTGTATATACCAGGACAAACGTGGGTTTATCTGGCTGGCCACGTATGACGGACTTAACCGGTATGACGGACGGGAGTTTAAAGTATTCCGGAATAAGATCGGCGATAGTACATCACTGCCCCATAATTATATATATACGCTGTATGAAGATGCCGACCAGCAATTCTGGGTAGGTACGGGCAGGGGGCTCGCGATCTTTAATCATTCGCTGCAACGCTTTGCCCCGGTTTATTTTTACCGCTATAAAAGTACTGTCGCCGAGAAAGTGGAGATCAGTCTCAATTCCATCCAGGGAGATTCAACCGGTAACATGTATATCGGTACATCGGGATGGGGACTCCTTACCCGGAAGTCCGGTGAAGAAATTTGCAGGACGATTCCTCTGGCAAATGGCACCGCGCTTACGGCGGATTATAATGTATCGGGTATAGTAGTGGAGGGCACTTCGGTTTGGGTATTTGTTGGCGGACACGGATTGGCTTTGTATGATGTAAACAGTCAGTCATTACGTATTATTAATCCTGAAATCCGCTTTGCCAATTGCCTGTTTGCAGATACTGCCGGAGAGATATGGGTGGGTGCTGAATCCGGGTTATATCAATTTTCCACTGTTCTGAAAAAATATATCCTTCATTTTTCCGATGCCCCCGGGCAGTTGAGTGATCATAATGTAACCAGTATTGGCGCGGATGGAAATCAGCAGTTATGGATTGGTACAGATCGGGGTGGGATTTCAGTTTATGACCGGGGTACCCGTCAATTCCGGTATATTGAATCCGGGGATGGTTCAGATAAGCTCTCCAGTGAAACGATCAGTTCCATATTAAGGGATAAAGAATCAAGGATATGGATCGGCACTATTAAAGGAGGCTGTAATATCATCGATGTACAAAAGGGACGTTTTACCAGTATCTCGCGTCAGCCTTTCAGCAGAAACACGCTGCCGGTAAGTACGGTGTATTCCTTTTGTGAAGACCGCGACCGGGATCTGCTCATAGGCACCGATGGAGGCGGACTTAGTATCTGGAACAGGGTAGATAACCGGTTTACCAATTATAATCATCAACCTGGGGATCCCGGTTCGCTCAGTCATAATTCAGTGACCAGGATACTTCAGGATAATGCAGGCATTATCTGGGTAGCTACTTATGGCGGGGGGATCAGTCATTTTAATAAAGCAATTGGCCGTTTTGTACCTGTTCCGTGTATAGATGAGCGGACCGGTTATGAAAATAAAAATATATCTCTTTTATATGAAGACCTTCAGCATAATATCTGGGCCTCGGCTTTTAATGACGGGAAGTTTTATCTGTTTGACCGGCGGATAAATAAGTTTTTATTATTCGATCCGGGTTTAACCAATCTGATTTCAATGCTCGAGGACCGGAAAGGAAATCTATGGGTTGGTAATTCCAGCTTGCTCGTTAAGATTGACCGTGTGCAAAAGAAACATACATCATATGCAATCGGACGTCCTGTCCGTTCAATTTATGAAGATAAAGCCGGCCGGTTTTGGTTGGGTACGGAAGGAGGGGGATTACTGCTGTTTGACCGGGAAAAGGGTCAACTGATTGAGCGGTTCTCCGATGCGGATGGTTTATGTAATAATGGGGTACTGAATATACTAGAGGATAGTGCCGGTCATTTATGGATGAGTACCTTCAATGGGTTGTCTCAATTTGATTTCACCACCCGCGTGTTTAAGAATTATTACCAGAGTGATGGGTTACAAAGTAATCAGTTCAGTTACCGGGCGGCCACACAGTTGAGCACCGGGGAACTGGTTTTTGGCGGCATTAACGGATTCAGCGTATTTAAGCCGGAGCAGATTGTTCCCCGGTCTTTTATGCCCCAGGTTTATCTCACCAACATCCTGGTATATGGAAAGCCGGTCGCGGAGGTCTCCGGATTTCTTCAGTCTGTCACTAATGGCGGTATCAGCAAACTGGTGGTTCCATACGACCAGGCGGTATTTAATTTCAGTTTTACCGCGTTGGAATATACTTCTCCCGAAAAAATTAAATATGGCTATTTTCTCGAAGGCTGGGATAAGAACTGGAACTATTCAGGTAACATAAATAATATAAACTACAACAATCTCGCTGAAGGCAATTATACCCTGCATCTGAAAAGTACCAATGTAAACGGGCAGTGGAATGAACAGGAAACCCTGTTGAAACTGGTGATCCTGCCTCCCTGGTACCGCAGCTGGTGGGCCTACCTTATTTATATGACGGGGGCCGGATTCCTGATCTGGCTATATCTCCGGTACCGCTCCACGCAGGCACAGCTGAAATACAAAATGAAGCTGACCGAGCTGAATGCGGAAAAGGAAAAGGAAGTCAATGAAAAACGCCAGTCTTTTTTTACCAATATTACCCATGAGTTCAGGACGCCGCTTACCCTGATCATCAATCCGCTGAAGGACCTGGTCAATGGTAAACAAAAAGCTGAGAGCGGAGATATTGAGCTCGTGTACCGCAATGCCAGGCGTTTACTCAGCCTGGTTGACCAGTTATTACTGTTCCGAAAAACGGAAAGTGAGACAGGTAAACTGCTGCTGGCAAAACTGGATATACGGCAGATGGGGGAAGAGACGTTTTCTTTTTTTATACAACAGGCCCGGTCAAAAGGAATCCGGTATTCATTTGAATGTCCGGATCAGTTGCCTCCTTTATATGGAGACCGCGAAAAACTACAGATAGTTTTCTATAACCTGTTGTCCAACGCGCTCAAGTACACACCCGCTGATGGACAGGTAAGTCTCCGTATCCGCGAAGAAGGAAATGAGGTACTGGCAGCAGTGGAAGATTCCGGACCCGGCATACCTCCTGAAACAGGAAGCCGCCTTTTTGAAAAATTTTACCAGGTCAATAAAAAAGAGGCAAAGGCCAAAGCCGGATTTGGAATCGGACTTTACCTTGTTAAGCAACTGGTAGATGAACATAAGGGAGAGATATGGTATGATAGTACCCCTGGAAAAGGCACCCGGTTTTTTATGGCCCTGAAAACCGGGTATCAGCATTTCGGGGATATACCGGTCGGTGAAACCTCAGGAGAGTCTGAACATGAATTGCTGGACGAGATTATTGCTGGTGGGGAACCGGTGCCTGTTTTAAAATGGCAGACAGATGGATTGGAGTCAGTAGTCAGCGAAAAGCACTCCATATTAATAACCGATGATAATCCGCAGATGAGGAGCTACCTGGCCCAGGTATTTAAGGATGACTTTATTGTATATGAAGCCGGAAGTGGAGAAGAAGCGATAAAAATGGCAGCCGAGTTGATGCCCGATATCATTATCAGTGATGTGGTGATGGAAAACGGTTCGGGAATTGAATTTTGCAAAATGGTAAAAGACACGGCCAGCCTGAGCCATATTCCCTTTGTACTGATCACCGGCAGTTTTTCCCAGGAATCAAAACTGAAAGGGATTGAGTCGGGGGCCGACGACTATATTACCAAGCCGTTTGAAAAGGATATGCTGGTGGCCAGGGTTCAAAGCCTGATAAAGAAGCAACAAAATCTCCAGAAATACTTCTATAATGAAATTACCCATCAACAAAACACCCTGAATATATCCGGCGAGTATAAGGAGTTCCTGGAGTCCTGTATCGCTGCAGTGGAAAGGAATCTGGATAAGGATGACTTCAATATCCAGGTATTGGCTCAGGATATGGGGATGAGTCACAGTAAGTTATACAAAAAGATAAAAACCATTTCGGGGCAGAGTGCGAATGCATTTATCCGTTATATCCGTTTAAGGAAAGCCGCGGAGTTGTTTATTAATTCTGATTATAATATTAATGAAACAGCATTTTACGTCGGGATTAAGGATATTAAGTACTTCCGTGAACAGTTTACCCGCACCTTTGGCATGAAACCATCCGAGTATATTGAAAAATACAGAAAGATTCACGGTCGGAATTTCAAATTGAACGATAAACTTACCCGTGAAAGCGAATAGCCTGATGGTGCTGCGGCTCACTTTTTTTATATGTTGGAGATCCCAAGCGGCATAAAATCCTGTTTTACCCCCCTGTTTTTTTGAAAAAATCCGAATTTACCCCCTTTTTGTACTAATTATTCCCCCGCTGCCGGCAAAAAACGAGCGCATATTTGGATGCTCTAAGAGAAGGATTGCCAACCAGACCTTCTTCATTCACTCACTAAAATTGCCGTCATATGACTAAAAAGAACTGCTTACAGTTCCGGATCCAATTCCCGGAATTGGTAACATGCTCCGGAATCAGGCGGACTGTATCAAAAAATCTGACAGTCCTGCTTCTCGCACTCGCACTTCCATTTTTTGTATTAGCCCAGGACAGAATCATTACCGGTCACGTGAATGATGCCGAAACCGGCGATCCGGTGGTTGGTGCCACGGTGTCCATTAAGGGCAAAAGTTCAGGGGTGATCACCGATGCCCAGGGTGCTTTCAAGTTGAAAGCCGCCGAAACCGATGTGATTGAAATCTCCAGTGTGGGCTATCAGGCTCAGGAAATGCAGGCAGGTGCCGCAGCCGATCTGCAGATAAAATTGAAAGTACTGAACAAACAACTCAACGAAGTAGTGGTAGTGGGTTATGGTACCAAGAAAAGGTCCGATGTGACCGGTTCGGTGGCCACGGTTCCCAAAAACCGACTTGAAAAACTACCGGTGACCAATATCCTGCATGCCATTGAAGGTTCGGTGGCCGGTGTGAATATTACTCAGTTTTCGTCTGTACCTGGTAGTTCAGCCAATGTGCTGGTACGTGGCCAGAATTCGCTGAATGGTGGCACCGGCCCCTTTATCGTGGTAGACGGGGTGCCTTTCAGTAAAACAGGGAGTGTAACCAATGATATTAACCCGAATGATATAGCCTCCATCGAGATCCTGAAAGATGCGTCTGCCACGGCGATCTATGGTGTGAATGGCGCCAATGGTGTTATCCTGATTACCACAAAAAGAGGAGCCAGCGGTAAACCCATCATCCGGTATAACGGGTATGTTGGTTTTGATAATATCCATAAAACACTGACCCCCTTAAGTCCGGCTGAATATGTTCAGAAATACGCGGACTGGTGGAAACAAACATACCCCACCACCGCTCAGGCCAATGTGTTGCCGAATGCTTACGAGATAGCCAATTATAATGCCGGAAAAACAACCGACTGGCTGGAAGAGGTAACCCAGCAAGGCATCATGCAGGATCATAACCTGAGTATTTCAGGCGGAAACAAAGAGGTGAAATATTATATTTCCGGCGACTATCTGAAACAGAAAGGTGCAGTGCAAGGTTATTCTTATGCAAGAGCCAACCTGCGTGCCAACCTGGATGTGAATGTGACTGACTTCCTGACCATGGGAACGTCCCTCTTCTTTAATAATAATAATTACGGGGGCGGCCGTTCCAACTTCTACCTGGCGGCTGCTATGAGTCCTTACGGTACACTCCGGAATAGTGCGGGTGCTTATGAAATCTACCCGATGAACCCCGAACTGCTTTACAAAAATCCGATGCTCGGATTATATACTGATCGTGAAGACAAGAGCAGTAACCTGAACGGGAATGTGTTTGCTGAAGTAAAATTCAGCGGCTTACTCAAAGGATTGAAATATCGTCTTAATACCGGCTATACATATTTCACTACCCGTTATGGCTATTATGAAGGACGCAATACCGGTAATACCATTGGTTCCGGTAACGTATCCAGCTCAGAAACCAACAGCTATGTGGTGGAAAATATCCTGACCTATAATAAAGATTTTGGTCTGCATCATATTGATTTCACAGGCTTATACAGTGGCCAGCAACGCAAGTATTTCACTATGAGTGCGTCTGCCAGCAACTTTATTAATGATGAACTTTCTTTTGCCAACCTGGGTGCAGGAGCAACGCAAACTGCCGGTTCTTACCGGGATAAATACAACCTGGCTTCTCAAATGGCCCGGGTGAACTATACCTATGGTGGTAAATACCTGCTCACCCTGACGGCCCGTCGTGACGGATCATCGGTGATGGGTGGCAATACCGATAAATATGGTTTATTTCCTTCTTTCGCCCTTGGCTGGAATATCAGCCGGGAAAAATTCATGGACCGATTCGCTTTTCTTAATAACCTGAAGCTCCGGGTATCTTATGGAAAATCCGGTAATGAAGCGATCAGTGTTTATCAGACCATCACCACGGATGCCACAGTACGTTTCCCCTTCAACGGGGCCGGTCTGACCGGGGTACTCGCCAGCAACCTGGGGAATGCCAACCTGCATTGGGAAACATCCAAAACATTCAATGCCGGTATTGATTTTGCTGTATTGAAAAACAGGATCAACGGTACGATTGATCTGTATGAAACCAATTCAGAAGACCTGCTACTGAGAAGAAGTCTTCCGGTAGTAACCGGGTATTCTTTTGTATGGGATAATCTTGGTAAAACCCGGAATACCGGTATAGAAGTGATGATCAATACCGAGAACGTGGTCACCAAAGATTTCAAGTGGGGTTCTATTCTGAATTTCTCTTCTAATAAAAACCGCATTGTTGAATTGTATGGTGATGGTAAAGATGACCTGGGTAACCGTTGGTATCTGGGACACCCGATCGGTATTATATATGATTATAAAATGGTTGGGGTATGGCAGGTAGGTGAAGATGCTTCTGCCTGGGATCCCAGTGCCAAACCCGGTGACCTGAAATTCCAGGATACAAACGGTGATAAAAAAATCACTTCAGATGACCGCGTGATCCTGGGACAAACTGCGCCCAAATGGATTGGTGGGTTCACGAATACGTTCAGCTACAAAAATTTAACCCTGAGTGTTTTCATTCAGACTGTACAGGGCGCCTTGAAAAACAACGTAGCATTGACGTATGCGGATGAAGCCGGTCGTATGAATATTTTCAAAGAAACCGGTTACTGGACCGCCGAGAATAAGAACAATACCCGTCCCGCGCTTTCTTATACCAATACCAAAGGGTACGGATATGCTTCTGATAACAGTTACACCCGTATAAAAGATGTATCACTGAGCTATTCCTTTTCCAAAGCGATGTTGGATAAACTGAAACTGGGCAGCCTGACCTGTTATTTAAGCGGACGCAATTTGTACACATTCACTAAATGGATCGGATGGGATCCGGAACACAACTATTCCTTCCGCGGATCAGGTGACTGGACCAATAACTATCCGATTACCCGCCAGGTGGTATTCGGAATGAATGTAACCCTCCGTTAATTGCTCATTTTTAAAACCCGAACAATGAAGAAAACAACCTATATATTGCTGCTCGCCTTTGGCGCCACACAGCTCTTCAGCTCCTGTAAAAAGGATTACCTGAAAGAAGAACTGTATTCCAGCTATTCGCCTGTAACCCTGACCGATTCACTCGGCTTTGAAGCCTCTGCCGTGGGATTGTATAACCATATGAGTACGTTTTTCAGTTATAGTGATCCGCAGGGATGGCCCAGTGTATGGCATGCCGGTACGGATATCGCTTTTGTGCCACCCAGCCAGAAGCAAGGGATTGAAGTGCCCTATTATGATTACAACCAGCTGATCAATACCGATGGGGCGGCTTCCTTTACATGGGGCTGGTCGTATCGCATGATTAATAATGCTAACATTATTATTAAGAATGCTGAAGATCCGAACCTGGCCGGGATGTCAGACGCCAATAAAAAAAGCCTGAATGGCGAAGCCCGTTTCTTCCGGGCCTATGCGTATAATATTCTGGCTACTTGTTTTGGCGGCATTCCCATCCAGCGGGATCCCCTGACCAAACCTAAAACAGATTTCACCCGTGCCCCGATTGACAGTGTCAATAGCCTGATTATTGAAGATCTGTTATATGCTGCTGCTAATCTGCCTGAACCTGGTGCATTTGGCTCCAGGACCAATTTGAATGGCAAGCCTACTGCCCGTGCCAACAGATATCAGGCCATGCAGTTACTGGCCGAAGTATATATCCGGGCCGGTAAACATG
>Ga0209812_10001948_pt1 | contig 13136 bp, 9 predicted proteins | sample JI71714BDNA_FD_187502 | JGI IMG/M metagenome (GOLD analysis project Ga0209812, IMG submission 187502) | Wastewater effluent complex algal communities from Wisconsin, to seasonally profile nutrient transformation and Carbon sequestration -... | ecosystem: Engineered > WWTP > Effluent > Algae...
CAGCTGGGCGACGAAGCCGGCGACGCGGAGCGCGCCACCGTGCGCGAGCAGCTCTCGGGGGCCTGCACCACCGAGATCGCGGCCTTCGACGAGTTCTCGGCCCTGCTCGCCGGCGGCGCCGGGGCCTACGAGCACGTGGTCTTCGACACCGCCCCCACCGGCCACACGCTGCGCCTGCTGAGCCTGCCGCGGGCCTGGGCCGGCTTCCTCGCCGGCAACGAGCGCGGCGCGTCCTGCCTGGGGCCGCACTCGGGCCTGACGATGCAGCAGCAGCGCTTCCAGGACGCGCTCGACGCGCTGTGCGACCCCGCGCAGACCACCGTGGTGCTGGTGACGCGGCCCGAGGCCGGCGCCATCGCCGAGGCGGCCCGCACGTCCGACGAGCTGCGGGTGCTGGGCCTGCAGCGGCAGCGCCTGGTGGTCAACGGCGTGTTCGAGGCCAGCGTGCGCGACGACGCCGTGGCCTGCGCGCTCGAGGCCCTGGGCCAGCGCGCGCTGCAGTCGCTGCCCGCATCGCTGCACGCCCTGCCCCAGGACCGCGTGCCGCTGCGCGCCTTCGACACCGTGGGCCTGCCGGCGCTGCGTGCGCTGCTGGCGCCACCCGGCACCCCGGCGCCCGCCGCGCCACCACCGGCCACACCCGCCACCCCGCCGATGGCCCCGGGCCTGGACGCCCTGGCCGACGAACTCGCCGCCGCCGGGCACGGCCTGGTCATGGTCATGGGCAAGGGCGGCGTGGGCAAGACGACGGTGGCCGCCGCGCTGGCGCTGGGCCTGTTGCAGCGCGGCCAGACCGTGCACCTGAGCACCACCGACCCGGCGGCGCACCTGGCGGCCACGCTGGCCGGCGAGGTGCCGGGCCTGAGCCTGAGCCGCATCGACCCCAAGGCCGAGACGCAGCGCTACATCGACAAGATCATGGCCGCGCGCGGCCCCCGGCTCGACGCCGCCGAACGTGCGCTGCTGCTCGAAGACCTGCAGTCGCCCTGCACCGAGGAGGTGGCGGTGTTCCACGCCTTCTCGCGCATCGTCGGCGAGGCGCGCAGCGCCTTCGTGGTGCTGGACACCGCGCCCACCGGCCACTCCATGCTGCTGATGGACGCCACGGGCGCCTACCACCGGCAGATGACGCGCGAGTTCGAGGGCCACGGCGCCGCGCGCCTGGTGACGCCGCTGATGCGGCTTCAGGACGCGGCCTACACGCGCATCGTCCTCGTCACCCTGCCCGAGGTGACACCGGTGTCGCAGGCCGCCGCGCTGCAGGACGACCTGCGCCGCGCCCGCATCGAGCCCTGGGCCTGGGTGTTGAACAAGAGCGTGCTGGCCGCCGGCACGCACGACCCGCTGCTCGCCGCCCGCGTGGCCGGCGAACGCCGGCAGCTCGAGCGCCTGACCGCCGGCCTGGCGCGGCGCCTGTTCGTCGTGCCCTGGCTGGCCGAGCCGCCGGTGGGCGCGGCGGCGCTGTCGGCGCTGGTCAGCCCGCCGGCGCCCTGAGCGCCCCCGCCGCCGGCCGCGGGCCGTGCAGCACGCGCGACAGCTCCAGGCTCAGCGCCGTCAGGTCGAAGGGCTTGTGCAGGCGGCCACGGAACCCGTGGGCCTCGGGGTGGGCGAGCACGTCGTCGTCGGCGTAGCCGCTGGCAACGATGGCCACCACCGGCGGGTGCAGCGTGCGCAGCCGGCGCAGCACCTGCGCCCCGCCCTCGCCACCGGGGATGGTGAGGTCGAGGATCACGGCGTCGTAGGCGCGCTCCGTGCCCAGGGCCTGGCGGTAGTGCGCCAGGGCCTCCTCGCCGCTGGCGCAGGCCTCGGCCTCGTAGCCCAGGCGCTCCAGCATGCGCAGCGCAACCACGCGGATGGTCTCGTCGTCGTCCATCAGCAGGATGCGCCCGGCACCGCGCACGGGGCTGGCCACCTGCGGCGCGCGCGGCAACGCGTCGGTGGCCGGCAGGTGCAGCGTGAACACGGTGCCGCGGCCCGGCGTCGAGGCCACCGAGATGCGGCCGCCATGGCGGCTGACGATGGCGTAGGACGTCGACAGCCCGAGGCCGCTGCCCTCGGCCTTGGTCGTGAAGAAGGGGTCGAAGATGCGCGGCAGCAGCTCGGGCGGGATGCCGCCGCCCTCGTCGGCCACGGTGATGCGCACCGCGCGGCCGGCCGGCAGGCCCGGCACCTCGTCGGCTGCGAGCTGCACGTTGTGCGCGCCCAGCCGCAGCGTGCCGCCCTGCGGCATGGCCTGGATGGCGTTGATCACAAGGTTGCCGATGACCTGGCTGAACTGCCCGAGGTCGACGTTCACCGCGGCCAGGTCGGCGGCCACGTCGAACTCGCAGCGCGCCTTGGAGCCCCGCGCCACGAACGTGGTGGCGTCGACCAGCAGCTCGCGGATCGACGCCGCCTCGCGCACCGGCGCGCCCCCCTTGGCAAAGGTGAGCAGCTGCTTGGTCAGCGCCGTGGCGCGCACCACGGCGTCCTCCACGGACTTCAGCAGCTGCGGTGCCTCGGGCGGGCCCAGCGGCAGCTCGCGCAGCAGCGACACGTTGCCCGCCATCGCCGTGAGCAGGTTGTTGAAGTCGTGCGCGATGCCGGCGGCCAGCGTGCCGATGGACTCGAGCTTCTGCGCCTCGATCACACGCTCCTCGAGGCGGCGGCGCTCGGTGATGTCGATCTGCGAGCCCACCATGCGCTCGGGCCGGCCGGCCTCGTCGAGCAGCACCGAGGCGTGGCCGAGGATCCAGCGCCAGCTGCCGTCCTTGTGGCGCAGGCGCACGACCACGTCGTAGGGCTTGCGCGGGTCCTGCAGCGTCGCGTTGACGGCGGCCAGGGCGGGCTCCAGGTCGTCGGGGTGCACGCGCACGCGCCATTCGTCGAAGTTGTCGGCCACCTCGTCGGGCGCGTGGCCGAGCTGGCGCTTCCACTCGTCGGAGTAGTGCACCTCGTTGGTCCGCATGTCCCAGTCCCACAGGCCCACGCCGCCAGCCTGCGTGGCCTGCGTCAGGCGCTGCAGGGCCTGCTCGAGCTCGCGCTGGCGCTGGCGCTCGGGGCCCACGTCGAGGCCGATGCTGGCAAAGCCTTCGTGCAGCGGGACGGTGACCATGCGCAGCACCTGCCCCGTGCCGGCGAAAGCCATCTCCCAATGCCGGGCGCAGCCGCTGGCCAGGGCGTCCTGCACCACGGGCATGAACTGCCGCACCGTGTCGGCCCCCGGGAAGATCTCGTCGGCCGTGCGCCCGACCACGTCCTCCAGGCGCCGGCCCCAGGCGCGCAGCGCGGCGGGGTTGGCGTCGACGAGCCGCCAGCCGCTGATGGCGCCGCTCGCGTCGCGCAGCAGCGACCACACGTGCGCCTCGGCCGGCGAATGCTCGAAGAACACGCGGTGCAGCAGCGCGCGGTCGGCGGGCGCTTCGCCGCCGGCGGAGGCCTCGTGGCCGGGGGCAGCGGGTCCGGTCACAGGGCGCTCCTTGGAGTCAGGCATGGCGACACGGCATGGCCCGAGCATAGCCCCGTGCGCCAACGCCAAGGCTTCGTTTAGCCGGGGAAGTGCCCGCTGTTCATCCGGGCCCGTGTTCCAGCCCCAGAAAGGCCTCGAGCCGCGCCACCTCGGACGCCAGCGCCGCCTTGAACCCGGCCTCGCGCGGCGGCCGGCCGGCCACGAAGCCGGGCTGCACCTGCAGCCGCCCCTCGGCCACCGTGGCGTTGGCCCAGCCGATGACCCGCCCGCGCCACAGCAGGGGCAGCGCGTAGTAGCCGCGCACTCGCTGCGGCGCCGGCACGTAGGCCTCGAAGCGGTAGGCCCAGCCCCACAGCTGCTCGAAGCGCGCGCGGTCCCAGACGATGGGATCGAAGGGCGCCAGCAGGCGCAGCGTGTCGTCGTCGTCCACCGCGGCGTGGCGGCGGCTCGCGGGGTTCTCGCCCGCAGGCCAGTGCCAGGTGCTGCCGTCCACCGTGGCGCTGGGCAGCCGCGCGCGGGTGCGTGCGAGCAGCGCGTTCATGTGCGGCGTCCACTGCGGCGCGCCGTAGCGGATGCGCCGCACCAGCATCGACAGCGACGCCGCCGGCAGCGGTGCATAGAGGCCCACCACCAGGTCGGCCAAGCGGTCGAGCGCCGCGGCCACGTCGGCCACGGGTTCGTGCACGGGGCGCGCGGCGTACAGGCGCACACCGCCCTCGCGCGCGGCCGTGCGCACGAGGCCGCGGTAGTGCATGCCGTCGAGCAGCTGCGTGCTGGCGCGGCTGGAGCCCCCGAACCAGTTCTTCGAGCGCCCGTGGTCGAAGGCGGCGTCCACGTCGCGCGGGTGCACGACGCCGCGCTCGCGCACGAACTCCAGCACCGCGTGCGCCTGCGCCCAGCGCGCCTTCGTCCACGCCGTCTGCGGCGTGCGCGGGTGCATCAGCGCCGCCAGCTCGCGCGGCAGGAAGCCGTAGTTGACGAAGAAGTCCTCGTCCACGCCCAGGCGCGGGTAACGCGCCTCCAGGTCGCCGGCGCGGTAGCCGGGCACGCGGTGGCGCAGCGTGAGGTCCTGCGCGCGCGCCGGGGCGCGGATGGGGTCGGCCTGCACGAAACCCAAGCGCTGCAGCGCCTGCGGCAGCGAACGCGCCGTGAACAGGCTGCGCGCCACCGCGTGGCGGCGCAGGTCGTCGAGCGTGAGGGCCACCGGCGGCAGGCGCGGGCTTGCGGAGTCAGTCCAGCCGCTGTGTGAGCTCGCCGCCGCCCCAGCGGCCGCCCTGGCCGTCCAGCACCTCGGTGCTCCAGCGCACCTGGGCGTGGGCGCCGTTCACCAGCACCATCTGCGGCGGCACGTGGCCGATGTCCACGTCGGCCAGCACCGGGCAGGGCAGCGTGGCAAAGCTGGCCTGCAGCGCCTGCGCGTAGCGCAGCGCGTGCTCGCCGGTGGTGTCGGGCGCGGCGCTGCGGCCCAGCAGCACGCCGCTCAGGCCGTCGAGCCAGCCGGCCCAGCGCAGGCGGTGGAAGGCGCGCACCACGTCGCCGGGCGAGCCCTCGGCGTTCTCCAGGTACAGGATCACGCCCTCGGTGCGGTGGCGCGCGATGAAGCTGGCACCGTCGCCGTAGGGCGTGCCGGCGGTGTGCAACAGGGTGTCGAGGCAGCCGCCGAACAGCCGCCCGTCGAAGGCCTCGCGCGCGCGGCCGTGCAGCGAGCGCCAGTGCGTGGGCTCGGTCAGCGTGTAGCGGCTGTGCGGCGCGGTGGCGAAGTCGCTCCATTGCTTCTGCCAGGCGCGGCTCTGGCGCTGGCGCAGCACCTGGCCCGGCGGCAGCTGCAGCGGCGTGAGCGCGTGGCGCGTGAGCGGGTCGTCCTGCCCGGGCACGAGGTCCATCAGGCACGGCCCGTGCACCGTGGCCCAGCCCAGGCGCAACGTCAGGGGCAGCATCCAGGTGCTGGTGTCGCTGTAGCCCAGCACCCACTTCGGGCGCGTGCGCGCCAGCGCGCCCCAGTCCAGGCGGTCGAGCAGCTCCACGGCAAGCTCGCCGCCCCAGGGCGGGATGAGCGCATCGACGTCGTCGCGCATCAGCGTGCGCTCGAGCTCGGCCGCACGCTCGGCGGCCGGGGCGCTGGCGCCGTCGCGCTCGTCGCGCAGGCAGCGGCCTTCCTCGACGACGAAGCCGCGCGAGCGCAGGTCGGCCAGGCACAGCTCGAGCCGCGCATGCAGCGCCGGCTGCACGCCGGAGCTGGGGGCCGTCACCACGATGCGGCTGCCGGGCGCCAGCGGGCGGGGATAACGGATGGGTCCGCGGTACTGCAATTCGGACATGACGCGCGATGATGCCCCTTTGTGGGGCGGCGGCGATGCGGGCTCGCCCTGAGTGCGGCGGCCATCAGAATCGGGGGCGATGAGCCCGCACGTGCAAGCCCAGGCCGCCGGCCAGCGCAGTATCCGCAGCTGGATGCTGCTCGTCAGCCTGGTGGCCGTGCTGCCCATGCTGGCGCTGCTGCTGGGTGTGACGGCCTGGGGCTTGCAGGTGCAGGCCGAGCAGCGCGCGGCCTCGCTGCAGCGGCAGGCCGTGCGCGCCGCCGACGCCGTGCAAGGCCTGCTTGACGTGCACTTTGCGCGCATCGGCACCGTGGCCGCGGGCGTGGCCGCGCGCCGCGGCCTGCACGAGACGCTGCACGAGGTGCTGGTGGCCCTGGCCGCCGCCGGCGAGCACATCGTCTCGGTGAACCTAGTTGACGCGAGCGGCCGCCGTCTCGTCGACAGCCGCATCCCCTGGGGCCAGACGCTGCCACCCTCGGGCACCGTCGATTGGGACCGCCGCGTGCTCGCCACAGGGCAGCCGGCGGTGTCGCCGCTGGTCACCGGCAGCGTTGCCGGCCACCCGGTGGTGGGCCTGGCCGTGCCGGTGGCCGAGCCCGGTGGCGAACGCACCGCGGCGCTGCGGCTGGTGCTGCACACCCGCGCCATCACGGCGCTGCTGCAGCGCAAGCCCGCGCCTGCCGGCTGGGTGCTGGCCGTGGTGGACCAGCGCGGCGTCATCCTCGCGCGCAGCGTAGACGCCGAACGTTTCGTGGGGCAGCGGGCCACCGAGTCGGCCCAGGCCCTCATCGCCGCCGGCAAGGGCCAGGCGCAGCGGGCCATCACCAAGGATGGCCGCGCCGCTCTGGCCGCCGCGGCGCCCGTGGGGCAGACGGGCTGGCACCTGGTGATCGGCGCGCCCGAGGCCGAGATCGAGCGAGACCAGACACGGGCCCTGCTGGCCGTGCTGCTGGCCGGTCTGCTGGTGGCCACACTCAGCGCCGGCCTGTCCATGCGCCTGGGCCGCCACGTGGCCGATTCGGTGCGCGCCGTGGCCGAGGGTGCAGGCGGCCCCAATGCCGACGTTGGCGCCGCCGTGCGCGAGCTCACGCACATCCGCGCCCGCTTCGAAGCCCACGCAGACCGCGCCCAGGCGCAGGCCGCCCAGCTGCAGCACGCGCGGCTCGACACGCTCACTGGCCTGCCCGCACGCGGCCTCTTCAACGACGAAGCCGCGCGCCGCCTGGCCACGCTGCGCCCGGGCCAGGCCCTGGGCCTGCTGTACATGGACCTCGACGGCTTCAAGGCCCTCAACGACAGCCAGGGCCATGCCGCCGGCGACCGCGCCCTGGCCGCCGTCGGCAACCTGCTGCGCCAGCTGCTGCGCCCCGAGGACCTGGCCGCGCGCGTGGGCGGCGACGAGTTCGTGGTGGTGCTCGTGGCCCCGCAGGCGCAGCTGCCCGCCAGCTGCGACCAGGTGGCGCAGCGCCTGGTGGCGGGCCTGCCCGCGGCCGCCCCGGGCCTGGCCTGCAGCGTGGGCGTGGCACTGGCCGCGCCGGGCGAGGCCCTGGCCGCGCTGCTGGCCCGCGCCGACGAGGCCATGCTGACGGCCAAACGCAGCGGCAAGGGGCGCGTGCACTTCGGCTGAACCCGGGGCGGCCGGCGGGCCGGCGCGTGGTGCAATGCCCGCCATGACGCCGCAGGAATTTGTCGCCAAGTGGAAGCCCGGCACGCCCTCGCACGACCTGAGCGAGCGCGCCGGCGCCCAGCCGCACTTCATCGACCTCTGCCGCGTGCTCGGCGTGCCCGAGCCCGGTGATCCCGAGCGCTACTGCTTCGAGCGCGGCGTCACCAAGACGGGCAGCGCCAGCGCGCGCACCGACGGCTTTGCCGACGTCTGGCTCAAGGGCCACTTCGCCTGGGAATACAAGCGCCCCGGCCGCAGCCTGGCCGAGGCGCTCAGGCAGCTGATGATGTACGCGCTGCCGCTGGAGAGTCCGCCCCTGCTGGTGGTGTGCGACCGCGTGCTGCTCGAGGTGCACACGCACTTCACCGGCACGCCCAGCGAGCGCCATGTGTTCGATCTGGCGCAGCTCACCGACCCCGCCGTGCAGCAGCGCCTGCGCACGCTGTGGACGGCGCCCGAATCGTGGCGCCCCCGCTTGAGCAACCGCGAGATCACCGAGCAGGCTGCGCGCACCTTTGCCGCCACCGCCGAGCGGCTGCGCGCCGCGGGCGTGCCGGCGGCGGCGGTGAGCCACTTCCTCACGCAGTGCGTGTTCTGCTTCTTTGCCGAGGACGTGGGCCTGCTGCCCGAGCGCCTGTTCGAGCGCCTGATGCACGCCCGCGTGCCCGCGGCGCAGACGGCCGCGCAGCTGGCCACGCTGCTGGCCACCATGCGCGACGGCGGCCTGTTCGGCGTGGCCAGCGTGCCCTGGTTCAACGGCGGCCTGTTTGCCGAGGTGAACGTGCCGCCCCTGGCCGAGGCCGACATCGCCGCGCTGCGCACCGCCAGCGGCCTGGACTGGAGCGCCATCGACCCCAGCATCTTCGGCACCCTGTTCGAGCGCGGGCTGGACCCCGCCAAGCGTGCGCAGCTGGGCGCGCACTACACCGACCCCGCCACCATCGCGCGGCTGGTGGAGCCGGTGGTGACGCGGCCGCTGCTGGCCGAATGGGCCGTGGCGCGCGAGGGCGTGGCCGCGGCGCTGGCCAAGAGCAAGAAACACGGCGACAAGGCCTGGCAGCAGGCGCAGGCCGGCTTCGTGGCCTTCCTGGAGCGGCTGCGCTGGTACAAGGTGCTCGACCCCGCCTGCGGCAGCGGCAACTTCCTGTACCTGGCGCTCAAGGCGCTGAAGGACGTGGAGCACCAGGTCAACCTCGAGGCCGAGGCGCTGGGCCTGGAGCGGCAGATCGACGGCACGGGCCCGCACAACGTGCTGGGCATCGAGCTCAACGAATACGCCGCCGAGCTGGCGCGCGTGACGGTGTGGATTGGCGAGCTGCAATGGCGCGTGCAGCGCGGCTACGCCTTCAAGATGGACCCGGTGCTGGAACCGCTGGACCACATCGAGTGCCGCGATGCGGTGCTGGCGGGTGATGGCCAGCCGGCGCACTGGCCGAGTGCCGACGCGGTGGTGGGCAACCCGCCCTTCGTAGGCGACAAGAAGATGCGCGCCGAGCTGGGGGATGCCTACACCGAGGCGCTGCGCGCGGCCTACAAGGGGCGCGTGCCGGGCGGGGCGGACCTGGTGTGCTACTGGTTCGAGCAGGCGCGGCGCGTGATGGCCGAGGGGCGGCTGAAGCGCGCGGGCCTGGTGTCGACCAACTCGATCCGCGGCGGCAAGAACCGCGAGGTGCTGGATGCCATCGTGAAGCAGACGCGCATCTTCGAGGCGTGGAGCGACGAGGCCTGGGTGAACGATGGGGCGGCGGTGCGGGTGTCGTTGGTGGCGTTTGGGGATGGGGCGGAGGTGCGACTCAACGGTCAGCCGACGCACCGAATATCGGCCGACTTGGAGCTTGGTGATCCAGGAGGCAGCCTTGATCTGACGACAGCGCTGCCACTGGAGCAGAACCTTGGTACTTCTTTTCAGGGTCCCGTTCTGGTCGGCGACTTTGAGGTGGTCGGCGAAGCCGCTCGCGCTTGGCTCTCGAGCCCAAATCCCAACGGACGCTCCTCTGCGGACGTGTTGCGCCCGCTGTCCAACGGGAAGGACTTGAGCTCCAGAACTCGCGGGATGTGGGTAATTGACTTTGACGGCCGTTCCGAAGCGGATGCGTCGTTGTATGAGCTGCCCTTCGCGCATGTGCAGCAGCACGTCAAGCCTATGCGACAGCAGAGCAATGATGCTGCCCGGCGTTCACGTTGGTGGCTTCACGGACGGGCAGGCACGGACTTTCGACGCCAGGTGGTGAACCTCGATCGCTACATCGCGACTTCACAAGTTGCTAAGCATCGAGTCTTCAGCTGGCTTGATCGGCTTGTGTGGCCGCATCAGACGGTCATTGCAGTAACGCGTGCAGACGACGTCATGTTGGGCTGCTTGAGTTCGCGATTGCACGGGGTATGGGCGATTCGTTTGGGCACCTTTATGGGCAAAGGCAACGACCCGCGCTACACCCCCACCACCTGCTTCGAGACCTTCCCCTTCCCCGCCGGCCTCACCCCCGCCGACACCGCCCACCAGCGCACCGAGCCGCTGAACAGCGGCGCCCTCATCCCGGCCGACCTGCCACCCGCCGTGCGCGCCCACGCCGAAGCCATCGCGCAGGCCGCCCACCGCCTGGTGGCCCTGCGCGACGCCTGGCTCAACCCGCCGGAGTGGACCGAGCGCCTGCCCGAGGTCGTGCCCCTGGGCCTGGCCACCAGCCCCTACCCCGAGCGCATCGTCGCCCGCCCCGGCTTCGAGGCCGAACTCGCCAAGCGCACGCTCACCAACCTCTACAACCAGCGCCCCACCTGGCTGGCCCAGGCCCACGCCACGCTCGACGCCGCCGTGGCCGCCGCCTACGGCTGGGCCGATTGGACGGCGCAGATGCCCGACGACGAGATCCTGCGCCGCCTGCTGGCGCTCAACCGCGCGCGGGCCGGGGCCGGATGATCCCGCCATGGACGCGCCTGCATGGCCCCGCTGCCTGCTCGAGCACCTCGGCGACATCGAGCGCCTGTGCCAAGCCTACGGCGTGGCGCGGCTCGAGGTCTTCGGTTCCGCCGCCGACGGCCGTTTCGACCCCGCGCGCAGCGACGTCGGTCTCATCGTCGAGCTGGCCCCTGACACCACGTGCGGCCTCGCCGAACGCTTTTTCGGCCTTTCTGATGCGCTCGAATCCGTGCTGGGCTGCAAGGTCGACCTGCTCGCCGATGCGTCCATTCGCAACCCCTACCTGCGGCGCTCGGTGGACGCGAGCCAGCGCGAGCTGGTGCGCTGCCCTGTCTCTTGACTCGGCGCCGGCCGAGGTGACTGGCCCGCTGTGGCCTGGGGCTGCTCAGTCGCGGCTGTGGTCGCGCAACTTGAGGGCGTGGGTCAACAGGTCAGGGACGTGGCGCGTGGCGGCATCGTGGATCACAGAGGCATCCAACGCGAAGTAGCGATGCGCGATCAGGTCTCGCAATCGAATGGGATCCCGGCGATGCGACTCAGGCAACTCGGCCAGCCTCTCTGCTGGCAAGCGCTTCAGGGATTCGCCGATCACCTGGAGGTTGAACAACACGGCGTCGACCGCCGCTTCGTCGGCCTGCCACTGTGCGAGGCTGCGGCCGGCGACAAGTCGTCCGATCTTTTCGGCGGCGCCGATGAGATCGTCCAGATGCAGTTGCCAGTCACGCGACATCGATGAGGTCGCGTTCAACCTGCACGCGCGCCCGCGGCTTCAGGCCAGTGACGGTGATGAGGTCCACAGGCCTGCCGAGCAGCGCTTGCAATGCGTCTTGCGTGCCGAAGAAGCGCTCCATCGTGGGGGGCTCGGCGAAATCCACCAAGACGTCGATGTCGCTGTCGGGGCGCAACTCGTCACGGGCTGCGGAGCCGAACACCGCGAGGCGGCGCAGGCCGAACTGCTGGCGCAGTTGAGGGGCCTGCTCGCGGAGGGTGGCCAGGACGGTGGCGCGATTCATCGTGTGATTGTGCGCGTCTGGGCGGTCCCAAGACAACGACGGGCGACTCCCGTCGCCCGTCGGATCAGCCGCTTCGCGGTGGATTGCGTTGGCCACGGCCGGGCCTGGGGGCCCTTAACTTTGCTGCGCAAAGTTAGCCTGTGCCGACGTGCCGACAAACCGCGCGCCAGGGCGCGCGGCGGCCTTACAGGCCGGCTGCGGCGCGCAGCGCCGCAGCTTTGTCGGTACGTTCCCACGTGAACTCCGGCTCCTCGCGCCCGAAGTGGCCGTAGGCCGCGGTCTTCTCGTAGATCGGGCGCAGCAGGTCGAGCATCTGGATGATGCCCTTGGGGCGCAGGTCGAAGTGCTCCTGCACCAGCGCGGCGATCTTGTCGTCGGCGATCTTGCCCGTGCCCTCGGTGTAGACGGTCACGTTCATGGGCTTGGCCACGCCGATGGCGTAGGCCACCTGCACCTGGCACTGCTTGGCCAGGCCGGCGGCCACCACGTTCTTGGCCACGTAGCGCGCGGCATACGCCGCCGAGCGGTCCACCTTGGAGGGGTCCTTGCCGCTGAAGGCGCCACCGCCGTGCGGGCAGGCACCGCCGTAGGTGTCGACGATGATCTTGCGGCCCGTCAGGCCGCAGTCGCCCTGCGGGCCGCCGATGACGAAGCGGCCGGTGGGGTTGACCAGGTAGCGCGTGTTCTGCAGCCACTCCTTGGGCAGCACAGGCTTGATGATCTCCTCGATCACGGCCTCGTAGAAGCTGGGCTTGAGCTTGGTCATGCTCTCGCTCTGGTCGGGGCTGTGCTGGGTGGAGAGCACCACGGTGTCGATGCTGTGCGGCTTGCCGTCCACGTAGCGCATCGTCACCTGGCTCTTGGCGTCGGGGCGCAGGAAGGGCAGCTTGCCGCTCTTGCGCAGCTCGGCCTGGCGCTCCACCAGGCGGTGGGCGTAGTAGATGGGCGCCGGCATGAGCTCGGGCGTCTCGTCGCAGGCGTAGCCGAACATCAGGCCCTGGTCGCCGGCGCCGGTGTTGAGGTGGTCGTCCGACGCGTGGTCCACGCCCTGGGCGATGTCGTTGCTCTGCTTGTCGTAGCAGACCATCACCGCGCAGCCCTTGTAGTCGATGCCGTACTCGGTGTTGTCGTAGCCGATGCGCTTGATGGTGTCGCGCGCGACCTGGATGTAGTCGACGTGCGCGTTGGTGGTGATCTCGCCGGCCAGCACCACGAGGCCGGTGTTGGTGAGCGTCTCGGCGGCCACGCGGCTGCGCGGGTCTTGCTTGAAGATGGCGTCGAGGATGGCGTCCGAGATCTGGTCGGCCACCTTGTCGGGGTGGCCCTCGGAGACGCTTTCAGAGGTGAAGAGGAAGTCGTTCGCCATGGTCGGGTCCTGTCAGAGAGGTTGCTGAATCGGCGTCGTCGCTGTTCAGAGACCTTCCGGAACCCGCGGCGAACGCTTTAGCGGCTTTGGTTGGCGGCGGCCCGGCGCAATGGCCCTGGCTGCTGCCCGGCGGTGCCTCGGTATCCTTCGGCTCCGCGATCGCCCCGCAAGTTGTCCTTTAACTCGGCGATCGGCCGATGATAACCAAGGCCCCGTGCAGCAACCCGTCCTCGCCTGGCTCGCCCGCCGCCGCCTGCGCCTTTTGCACGCCGCCGGCGCCGTGCTGGGCTGGGCGGCCTACTGGGGCTCGTCCACCTACCGCCGGCGCCTGCGCGCCAACGCCGCGCGCGCGGGCGTCGGGGTGGCCGAGCGCCGCCGCTCCGTGGCCGAGGCCGGCAAGATGGTGAT
>Ga0209812_10001950_pt1 | contig 13133 bp, 12 predicted proteins | sample JI71714BDNA_FD_187502 | JGI IMG/M metagenome (GOLD analysis project Ga0209812, IMG submission 187502) | Wastewater effluent complex algal communities from Wisconsin, to seasonally profile nutrient transformation and Carbon sequestration -... | ecosystem: Engineered > WWTP > Effluent > Algae...
GGCGCGACGTCACACCTGGACGACATTGCCAGTTTCCGTCCGGTGAAGCTGGGCTCTGATATCGAGGGCTTTACCCACTACCGGCTTCATCTGTGATCAGCTATGCCTCCGCGCGGAGGCCCTGATGTACGACGCCATTCTCTTCGATCTTGACGGCACACTGATCGACACCGAAAGCATCGCCCTTGCCACCGGTCTGGCCGCCTTTGCGGCGCACGGGCACGACGTGGACGAGGCGTTCATGCACGGGCTTGTCGGCAAGGACGAACCGACTGCGGCGCAGATCATCCTTGCTGCCCTGCCAGGGGTGGACCTGACGGCCATCAACCGGCACTGGCGCAAGGGTTTCAACGATGGCGTCGATTCCGGGCTGGCGCTGAAGCCTGGCGCGCTTGACCTGCTGCCATCCCTGTCGGCCCCGCTGGCAATCGTGACGTCCACGGGCCGCGAAGGCGCACACCGCAAGCTTGGACTTGCAGGGATCGCCCAGGCCTTCACCCATGTCGTGACCCTGGATGACGTCCGCGCCGCCAAACCCGACCCCGAACCCTATCTGCTTGCCGCCTCGCTTTTCGGGGTCGATCCGGCGCGCTGCCTGGTGTTCGAGGACAGCGAAACCGGGGCCGAGGCCGCGCATCGCGCCGGATGTGTGGTCGTTCAGGTGCCCGATGTCGTCCCCAGCCGGGGTCGCTGGGCGCATCACCTGGCCCCGGACCTACTTTCGGGCGCGCGCATGGCAGGACTTCTGTAGTCCGTCGTTCAGGAAAATCGCCGGCGTGCGACCCGGTCACGCCTTCCGCGCGTGCAGCTCACAGAGGCAGCTGATCGGCTCGCCATGATTTCGCACGATCTCGACGTCTGGCGCCAGTTGGTCCATGGCGCGGGCAAGATCGGTGTCCAGCACGGTCAGGCCCTTGGCCGAATGCGTGGTCAGCGTCACGTCGACGATGTTGTAGCGGTTGGTCCAGTCCGGGTGGTGGTTCGCCTTCTCAGCCAGCAACGCGGCCCGAGACATGAAGCCCCAGGCATCGCGGAAACTGGCGAACTTCCAGACCTTGCGAATTGCATCCTTGCCGGGAATGGCGGCCCACCCGGTTTCGGCGAGCGGAGGCAGCAGGGTCCTGCGGTCGGTTTCGGGCAAAAGCGGTGTCATGTCGGCCTCGCGGGGATCAGGGCGTTGTCCTTGGTATTGGCAATGGCCAGGGCAGGACGGTCCTTCAGACGGTTCCAGTAGGCGGACAACACAGCATCCGGGGGAATCGTTCCGAACTGCATCCCCCAACCCACCTGACTGCCGATATACACATCCGCCGCCGTGAAGCGGCCATCCGCGATGTAGTCATGCACCGCAAGATGTCCGGACAGCGCGGCAATAACATCGTGCAGATCGCCGTAGCCTGCGCGCCGCTTCTCGTGCTGGTCCTTGGTCAACCAGCCGAAAGAAGTATTGACCACGGCCTGCTCCAACGGCCCCGCGGCGAAGAACATCCAGCGGAAGAAGGCAGCCTTGTCCGTGGCCATCAGGCCTGCTTCGGGAAAGGTCATCGCCAGATAGGTGCAAATCGCTGCATTCTCGGTGACTGTCTTTCCGTCATGTACCAGCGCCGGGACCTTGCCCATCGGGTTCACCGCCAGATACTCCGGCGCTTTCATGCTTGTGTAATAGTCCAGGTGCACCGTCTCATACGGCTGGCCAAGTTCTTCCAGCATCCAGCGGGTGATGCGCCCGCGCGACTGCGGGTTGGTGTAGAAGGTAAGCATCAGACCCTCCCGTTTGCCCAGAGCCTACTCCCGTCCCTCGACCTTGCGAAAGGGTCCGTAGGCGGTCAGGACTTCGATCTCTTCTCCGACAGCGCGACGTTCCGCTTCCAGGTAGCGGTCAACCGCTGTCCGGAAGCTTCGGTCGGCGATCCAGTGCAGGGAATGAGTTTCGACCGGCAGGTATCCGCGCGCCAGCTTGTGTTCGCCCTGCGCGCCGGCTTCCACGCGGGAAAGTCCGTTGGCAATGGCCCAGTCGATCGCCTGATAGTAACACAGCTCGAAATGCAGGCAGGGATGGTCTTCGACACAGCCCCAGTAGCGACCGAAAAGCGTGTCACGCCCGATGAAGTTCAAGGCCCCGGCCACGGGCCGGTCGCCGTCGAAGGCGAGGACCAGAAGCATGTCGTTCCGCATGGTGTCATGGAAACGGGAAAAGGCCTTTCGGGTCAGGTAGGGTGTCCCCCATTTCCTGCTGCCCGTGTCCTGGTAGAAGGTCCAGAACGCATCCCAATGCTTCGGTTCCAACTGGTCCGCGGTCAGCGCCCGGATTGTCAGCCCGCTTTCCCGCGCCGTCTCGCGTTCCTTGCGGATCATCTTGCGCTTGCGACTGGAGAGGTCGTTCAGGAAGTCGTCGAAGACCGCATACCCCCGGTTTTCCCAGTGGAACTGCTGCGTGACCCGGTGCAGCGTCCCGTCGATCCCGACCAGCGCTTCCGCCTCCTCTGCCGTGCAGAAGGTCGCATGCAGCGAGGACAGCCGGTTCTGCGCCGTGACCCCGATGGCCCCGCGCCACAAGGTCTCGCGGTGTTCGGGTGATCCAAGGAAGCGACGCCCGGTGGCTGGCGTAAAGGGCACCGCGATCTGGAGCTTGGGATAATACCGACCCCCCGCGCGCTCGAGAGCATCGGCCCAGCCGTGGTCAAAGATGTATTCGCCCTGGCTGTGGGACTTCACGTATAGCGGCGTCGCGGCGACGAGCCGTTCCCCGTCGCGCAGGACAAGCGGCCTTGCCTGCCAGCCAGTCCCGGAGCCGGTCGAGCCGGAGAGTTCCAGCGCCGTGAGGAACCGGTGCGTGGTGAACGGATCGATGGGGCGCCCCACCGCTTGCTCCGGCGCGGCGACGGCATCCCAAGCGTCGGCCGGAATGTCGGACAGGCTCTCGTGCAGGATCAGGTCGGCCATTCATACCCTCGGGGTCGGGGGAAAGGTGGCGGGCGGGGCAGGAAGGTCAAGCGGGAAGGGCCGAGAGATAGCCCTCGAAGGTCACATTGTCGGCAACCCGCCGTGCTAGCGCCTCGGCTTCAGGCGACCGGATCGTCCAGCACAGGATCCTTGCCCCCTGCGCCTTCAGCTCCGCCACGCGGGCCCGCGCAAGATCCGGGGCTTCATGGCTGATGAAACTGGACTGGGTCGTGTCGTAATCCGGGATCGCACGAAAATGGGCGCACAAGTCCGGGGGCATGGGCGACCAGTCGTCCGGATCGTAGGCCGAGGTCGTGATCCCCCGTGGCACCTCCGGAGAAAGCCGCGCCATATGGGCGACCGCGGCCGGGTTGAAGGACATCACCGCCACATCGCCCCGGTAACTCCTCAATGCCTCGGCGGTCGCGGCTTCCAGCCGGCCGTCGGTCGGGCCCATGACCAGGGACTGGTCCTTGATCTCGATCAGGAGGGGAACCCTGCCGCCGATCAGGGCCAGAACTTCGACCAGTGTCGGGATCGTGTCGGTCGACTCCTTCAACCGGATCCGTCCCAGCTCTGCCGCCGTCCGGGCGCTGACCGGGCCTGTCTCGCCCGTCAGGCGATCCAGCGTGTCGTCATGAAAGACCATTGCCGCACCGTCCTTGGACAGCTGCAAATCCACCTCGATCCCATAGCCCGCCGCCACGGCCGCCTTGATCGCGGCTGCGGAATTCTCGATCCGTCCCTTGCTGCGGTCATGCAGGGCGCGGTGGGTGATCGGCAGGCGCAGAAAACTGTCGGGCAGCGGAATGCGGGTCATTCTGGAGAGTCATTTCAGGGCGAAGATCGCCTCGATTTCCACGGCCACGCCAAGCGGCAACGAGGCGGCCGAGACGGCCGACCGCGCATGGCGCCCTGCGTCGCCCAGCACGGCGACAAGGAAGTCGGAGGCGCCGTTGATCACTTTCGGCTGGTCGGTGAAATCAGGGGTGGAGTTCACGAAGCCCACCAGTTTCACCGCCCGGTCCAGCCGGTCCCAGTCGCCGCCGACGGCCTTCTTCAACTGGGCCAGCAGCGAGATCGCGCAGCGTTTCGCGGCCTCGGCGCCCTGCTCGAAGGACAGGTCCTCACCCAGCTTGCCCTTGATCAGGCCCTGCTCGTTCTGGCTGATCTGGCCCGAGATGTGGACAAGGGTGCCGACCTGGACGAAAGGGACGTAGTTCGCCGCAGGCGCTGGCGCGTCGGGGAGGGTGACGCCAAGCTCGGCGAGGCGCTTTTCGATGGGGTGCATGGGGGTCTCCGAGATTGGTCAGGGCGAGGGTAGCCTGTGGGCGGGGGCGGGGCAAGGGTCGGGTGCCCACGCGGGACAGGATCCAGGACCAAGCGTTTCCAATGACTTGGCTGTGGATATTTACGATCCGATAACCCTGGTGGCTACCCTCACGCGGGACAGCCCGCGTGACACGCAAAAAGAAAGGCCCGGTCCGGAGACCGGGCCGCGCATCAGGAGGTGCCGAAGGGTCAGGCCCAGGGGCGCAGCGAGGCGTTTTTCTTTTCAAACGAGTCGATGGCCGAGACCTTCTCCAGTGTCAGGCCGATGTCATCGAGGCCGTTCATCAGGCAGTGCTTCTTGAACGGATCAACCTCGAAAGCAAAGGTCGTGCCGTCGGAGGCGGTGACGGTCTGGCTTTCCAGATCGACGGTGAGGCGCGCGTTGGCCCCCTTGCGGGCGTCATCCATCAGGTGATCGACGGCCGCTTGCGGCAGGACCACGGGAAGGATGCCGTTCTTGAAGCAGTTGTTGAAGAAAATGTCGGCAAAGCTGGTGGAAATCACGCAGCGGATGCCGAAGTCGAGCAGCGCCCATGGGGCGTGCTCGCGGCTGGAGCCGCAGCCGAAGTTGTCCCCGGCGACGATGATTTCCGCCTTGCGGTAGGCCGGCTGGTTCAGCACGAAGTCCGGGATTTCCTTGCCATCCTGCGTGTAGCGCATCTCGTCGAACAGGTTCTTCCCCAGGCCCGACCGCTGGATGGTCTTCAGGAACTGCTTGGGGATGATCATGTCGGTGTCGATGTTCACGAGCGGCATCGGGGCCGCAACGCCGGTGAGGGTGGTGAACTTTTCCATCGGGCGATTCCGCAACGGTTGATGTTGGGACAGGGCCATACCCCCATTGCCGGGAAACGACAACCGTGCCCGGCTAGACATTCCTTGCAATGCAGGCTTAGCGTCGCGGAAAGTTTTTCAAGGACACAAGATTCGATGACCAGACCCCGCGTTCTGATCCTGGCCGAGCAATGCAATCCGCTTTGGCCATCTCTGCCGATCGTGGGCTACAAATATGCACTTGCCCTGGCCCAGCACTGTGACGTTCGGATCGTGACCCAGATCCGCAACAAGCCTGCCATCGTCGAAGACGGCCGCGACCTGGACAAGTTCGATTTCCTGGATACCGAATACATCGCCGCCCCGATGGAGCGGCTTTCGCAATTCCTGCGGGGTGGCAATCAGGTGGCCTGGTCCACGGGCATGATGATGGCTTACCTGCCCTATCTGTCGTTCGAGCGGGATGCCTGGAAGAAGTACCGTTCCCAGATCGAAGCCGGCGGGTTCGACATCATCCACCGGATCACGCCGATGTCGCCGACGCTGCCAAGCTATATCGCCGGGCGGGGCGGGGTGCCCTTCGTGATCGGGCCGTTGAATGGCAACCTTGACTGGCCAAAGGCGTTCACGCGCGAGCAGAAGCGCGAGAAGGAGACACTGCGGCGGCTGCGCGATTTCTACAAGTACATGCCCTTTGCGAAACGGACCTATACCAAGGCGGCGGCGGTGCTGGCGGCGTTCCGGCACACGATCAAGGACGTGTCCTGGACCCCGGCCGAACGGATCGTGCCATTTCCGGAGATCGGCTTTGATCCGGCGGTATTCCCGGCCGGGCGCGAGCGGGCTCCGTTCGAGGGGGCGGGGGAAAAGACCTTTCTCTATGCCGGGCGGCTGGTGCCCTACAAGGTGCCCGAGGTCGTGGTAAGGGCCTTCGTGGGCGACGAGCGGTTGCGACAGCACCGTCTGCGGATCATTGGCGACGGACCGGAGCGCGGCCGGATCGAGGCGATGGTGAAGGAAGCCGGGGCTGAAGACCGGGTCAGCTTCGAGGGCAACCAGACCCAGGCCACGGTGGCAAAGGCGATGCGCGACAGCGATGCCTTCTGCTTCCCCTCGATCCGCGAACTTGGCGCTGGCGTGGTAATCGAGGCAATGGCCTCGGGAATCCTGTGCATCGTGACGGACTACGGCGCGCCCGGCGATCTGGTGGCCGATGGCCGTGGCGTCGCCATTCCGCTGGCGCCGCTGGACGATCTGGTGACATCTTGCCGGAAGGCGATGCTCGCCGCGCTGGATCAGCCGGCCTTGCATGCAGGGCTGGCGAAGGCGGGACAGGACCACGCGCTTGAGAACTACACCTGGGACGCCAAGGCCCAGCGCACCGTCGAGATCTACCGTGCCGTACTGGACGGGAAATCCCCGGCACAGCTCAGTCCGTATTGAGAAGGGCGGGGGACACGCCCCCGCCCCTGTCGGTCTCAGACCATCTCGCCCATCAACTCGCGGACGTCGGTCAGGTGGCCCGTGATCGCCGCCGCAGCTGCCATTGCGGGCGACAACAGGTGCGTGCGACCACCGCGGCCCTGACGGCCTTCGAAATTGCGGTTCGAGGTCGCGGCGCAGCGTTCTCCCGGGGCCAACTGGTCGGGGTTCATCGCAAGGCACATCGAACACCCGGCAAGCCGCCATTCGAAGCCCGCGTCGATGAAGATCTGCGCCAGACCCTCTTCCTCGGCCTGGGCGCGGACAAGTCCAGAGCCGGGGACGACCATTGCACGCTTCACGGCGATCTTCTTGCCCTTCAGAATGGCCGCCGCCGCCCGCAGGTCCTCGATCCGGCCGTTGGTGCAGGACCCGATGAAGACCGTGTCGATGGTGATGTCGGTCAGTTTCTGGCCAGGTGTCAGGCCCATGTAGTCGATGGAGCGCTTCGCAGCCTCAACCTTGCCGCCCGTGAAGGACTCGGGCGCGGGGACCACGCCGGTGATCGGCAGAACGTCTTCGGGCGAGGTGCCCCAGGTCACGACCGGGGCGATATCCTCGCCCTTGATCGTGACGACCTTGTCGAAATGGGCGCCTTCGTCGGTGTAGAGCGTCTTCCAGTAGGCAAGTGCTGCCTCCCACTTCGCACCCTTCGGCGCATGGGGGCGACCCATCACATAGGCAAAGGTCTTTTCGTCCGGTGCGATCAGACCGGCCCGCGCGCCGCCCTCGATCGCCATGTTGCAGACGGTCATCCGGCCTTCCATGGAAAGCTCGCGGATTGCCTGGCCACAGTATTCGATGACATAGCCGGTACCGCCTGCGGTGCCGGTGGCGCCGATGACGGACAGGGTGATGTCCTTGGCCGTGACGCCGGGGCGCAAGCTGCCGGTGATCTCGACCTTCATGTTCTTGCCCTTGCGCTGGATCAGCGTCTGGGTGGCAAGGACGTGTTCAACCTCGGACGTCCCGATGCCGTGGGCCAGCGATCCGAAGGCGCCATGCGTCGCGGTGTGGCTGTCACCGCAGACCACCGTCATGCCGGGCAGGGTCCAGCCCTGCTCCGGTCCGACGATGTGGACGATGCCCTGGCGCACATCGGTCACGGGATAGTAGTTGATCCCGAAGTCCTTCGCGTTCTTGTCCAGCGCCGCAACCTGGATGCGGCTGTCTTCCGTCATCGTCGCGGCATTGGCGCGGTCCAGCGTCGTCGGCACGTTGTGGTCCGGCACCGCGATGGTCTTTTCCGGAGCGCGCACCTTGCGGCCGGTCATGCGCAGGCCTTCGAAGGCCTGCGGGCTGGTCACTTCGTGAACCAGGTGCCGGTCGATGTAGAGGAGGCAGGTGCCGTCCTCGGCCTGATGGACGACGTGGTCGTCCCAGATCTTGTCATAAAGCGTACGAGGAGCCATGGCTCTCACCTATTGTTCGGGATGGCTTGGAAAGGGGTCGGCGGGCGCGGGACGACAGGTCAGCCGCGGGAAAGGACGGATCGGGTCATGCCGAAGAATCGGGCAGGAAGCCGCGCGTGATCGGTGATGTCGAAGTAGATGAACCCGGACATAGGCGCGATATACGCGCGAAATTCCGGTCAGGCAAGCTGGGTCCGGTTGCCGGCACTTGGCACCTTCGGCGGCGATCCCATGTGCGGGACAATGGCGATGACCGTCCGGGTGACGCACACGCCACAGGCAGAGGACCGGGCCGTCTTGCTTCCAGACCGGCCGCACGCCCTCCTGTTCCGCCGCCCCCTTTCGCTGCCTCGGCACAAATGATAGCGAGCCCGCGACATGACCACGCCGCAGAACACCAAGTTGGGCATCTGGCTCATGATCGCGACGACGGTGGTCTTCGCGGCGCAGGACGGCATCTCTCGGCATCTCGGGTCGAACTACCCCGTCACCATGGTGGTGATGGTCCGGTTCTGGTTCTTTGCGCTGTTCGTGATGGCAATGGCCGCCCGGTCCGAGGGCGGATTGAGGTCGGCGGCAAAGTCGGCCTTCCCCTGGGTCCAGTTGGCACGGGGACTGATCCTGGTCGCCGAGATTGCGGTCATGCTGGTCGGTTTCGTCAAGCTGGGCCTGATCGAGGCGCATGCCGTCTTTACCTGCTATCCGTTGCTGGTCGCTGCGCTTTCGGGGCCGATCCTGGGGGAAAAGGTCGGCTGGCGGCGCTGGTCTGCGATCATGGTCGGGTTCGTCGGCGTGATCATCATTCTGGAGCCGGGTTTCGGGGTCTTCTCACCCTGGGCGCTGGTTCCGCTTCTGGCGGCGGCAATGTTCGCAGTCTACGGGCTGCTGACGCGCTACGTTGCGCGCAAGGACAGCGCGAATGTCAGCTTCTTCTACACAGGTGTCGTGGGCGCGGTGGCGATGACGCCCTTCGGCCTGGCGCATTGGGTCTGGATGACACCCGGGGATTGGGCCTGGATGGCGGTGCTGTGCTGTACCGCGGCACTCAGCCATTGGCTGCTGATCAAGTCCTACGCGGTTGCAGAAGCCTCGGCGATCCAGCCCTTTGCCTATCTGCAACTGGTCTGGGCCTCAGCCATCGGACTTTTCATCTTTGGCGAGACCTTGCGGATCAACGTCATGATCGGCGCGGGGATCGTGGTGGCGGCCGGGATCTTCACCCTTTGGCGGCAACGGGTGCGAGAGAAGGCCGCGCTGCGGCAGGCGTGATGGTTGCTCCGCCTGTCCGGCACGCGTAAAAGCGCCTTAGCGAAGAAGGAGCCTGCCGATGCCCGCCCCGAAACCTGTCGTGTTGTGCATCCTTGACGGCTGGGGCATTGGCCCGAACCCCGAGACAAGCGCGCCGGCGCAGGCGCATGTGCCGACCTTCAACCATCTGTGGGCCTCCTGTCCGCATGCCACTCTGACGACCTTCGGGCCGGATGTCGGTCTGCCGACGGGCCAGATGGGCAACTCCGAAGTCGGGCATACCAACATCGGCGCCGGGCGGATCGTGGCGATGGACCTTGGCGCCATCGACCTGGCGGTGGAGGATGGCAGTTTCGCGAAGAACCCCGCCATCCTGGACTTTGCAGCCAAGGTGAAGGCTGCGGGCGGGACGGCGCATCTGATGGGGGTCGTCTCGGACGGGGGTGTGCATGGCCATGTGAACCACGTCCTTGCCGCCTGCCGTGCGATCACGGCCCTTGGCGTGCCGGTGGCATTGCATGCAGTCACCGACGGACGTGACGTGGCCCCGTCCTCGGCACTGAATTACGTCACGCAACTGGTGCAGCATCTGCCCTATGGCGCAAGCATCGCCACCGTCACGGGCCGCTACTGGGCGATGGACCGGGACAATCGGTGGGAGCGGGTAAGCCGCGCCTTCGATGCGATGGTACATGCCAGGGGCGAGACGGCACCGGACCCGCTGACAGCGGTGTCGAACAGCTATGGCAAAGGCGAGACGGATGAATTCCTCGCCCCCACAGTGATCGATGGCTACCACGGAGCCAGGGACGGTGACGGGATCTTCTGCCTGAACTTCCGCGCCGACCGCGCCCGGGAAATCCTGGCGGCCATCGGTGCGCCGGACTTTGCGGCCTTCGACACCGGGGTGCGGCCCAAATGGTGCTCGCTGCTGGGCATGGTCGAATATTCCGACCTGCACAACGCCTACATCGGCACGGCCTTCCCGAAGCGCGTGCTGGTCAACACGCTGGGAGAATGGGTCGCAAGCCACGGGCTGACCCAGTTCCGGCTGGCGGAGACCGAGAAATACCCGCATGTCACCTTCTTCCTGAATGGCGGGCGCGAGCAGCCCTATCCGGGCGAAGACCGCGCCATGCCGCCCTCGCCCAAGGTTGCGACCTATGACCTGCAGCCGGAAATGAGCGCGGATCAGGTGTCGGACCATTTCGTGTCAGCCATCGAAAAGGGCTATGACCTGATCGTGGTCAACTACGCCAATCCCGACATGGTGGGGCATACCGGCAGCCTGCCCGCCGCGATCAAGGCCTGCGAGGCCGTGGACCGTGGCCTGACCCGGGCCCTGGCAGCGTTGCAGGCGCGGGGCGGGGCGATGATCGTCACGGCAGACCATGGCAACTGCGAGGTGATGGTTGATCCCGTGACCGGCGGACCGCACACCGCGCACACCGTGAACCCGGTGCCGGTGATCCTGTTCGGCGGCCCTCCGGGCGCAACCCTGCGCAGTGGCCGGCTGGCCGATCTGGCGCCGACGCTTCTGCAACTGATGGGCCTGCCGCAACCGGCCGAGATGACGGGCCAGACGCTTATCGCATGATCCGTACCGCCGCCTTGCTGCTGATGCTCGCTTTGCCCCTGCAGGCCGAGACCGTGGCCGAACAGGCGGCGAAGGCTTCGACCGACCTGCAAGAGGCGGTTGCCTCCCTGGAGGCTGCGACCGAGGCACGGGACAGGGTGACGGCCCTCAGCCAGACAATCCGCGCCTATGAGGCAGGGCTGGGTGCCCTGCGCAGTGCGCTGCGCGAGGCAGCCCTGCGTGAGGCGACGCTGACCAAGGCCTTCGAGGCCAAGCGCGACGGGATCGGACGGCTTCTGGGCGTCCTGGCGACGATGGAAGCGAACCCAGGGCCGCTTCTCCTGCTGCATCCCGAAGGCGCTGTCGGCTCGGCCCGGTCGGGGATGATCCTGGCCGATGTGACTCCGGCCCTGCAGACCGAAGCAATGACGCTGAAGGGTGAACTTCAGGAACTTGCCGATCTGCGCGCCCTGCAACTGTCGGCTGGCGAGGTGCTGGAGACGGGCCTTGCTACGGCACAGAACGCCCGCACCGCGCTATCGAAGGCAATCTCGGACCGCAGCGACCTGCCGAAACGCTTTACCGAGGACCCCGGAGTGCTGAAGGGCCTTCTGGACAGCGCCGACACACTGGATGCCTTTGCTGCGGGCCTGTCGCCGGATACCGCAGCCGGGACAAGTTTTGCCAATGAGAAGGGCCGGCTGCCTCTTCCGGTCCTCGGCACCGTCCTGCGCCTGCCGGATGAAGCCGACGCCGCCGGCGTCCGTCGCCCCGGCGTGACGCTTGCCACCCAACCCCGCGCTTTGGTGACAGCCCCCTGGCCCGCGACGATCCGCTATCGGGGGCCACTTCTCGACTACGGAAATGTGATGATCCTTGAGCCGGGTGACGGCTATCTGATGGTGCTCGCCGGTATGGAAACGCTGTATGGCGAGGTAGGAGAAGTGGTCGCTGCCGAGTCTCCGTTGGGCCTGATGGGCGGACCACGACAAGCGACGGCGGAATTCGTGGCCGGGTCGCCAGATGGCTCTGGCGGGCGTGACACGGAAACGCTTTATATGGAACTCAGACAGGGCGCCCTGCCCGTGGACCCGCTCCCGTGGTTCGCTGGCCTGACCCGCACAGGAGACTGACGAGGATGAAGAAGCATGTGATGGCCGCCCTGGCCGGAACCGTCGCCGGGGTGATCGCAACGACTCAGATCGCTGGTCCCCTCGTCGCGCAGGAAGTGGTGCAGGACAGCTCGGTCTACGAACAGCTTGATCTCTTCGGTGACATCTTCGAGCGCGTCCGCAACCAGTATGTCGAGGAGGTTTCGACCGAAGATCTCGTTACCGCTGCGATCAACGGGATGCTCACCTCGCTTGACCCGCATTCCAGCTACCTGTCCGCCAAGGACTTCGAGGACATGCAGGTCCAGACCCGGGGCGAGTTCGGAGGTCTGGGGATCGAGGTGACGCAGGAAGAGGGTTTCATCAAGGTCATCGCCCCGATGGATGGCACCCCGGCCGCAAAGGCGGGCATTCTGGCGGGTGACTACATCACCCACGTGAACGGTGAGTCCGTTTCCGGGATCATGCTGGACGAGGCTGTCGAAAAGATGCGCGGCCCCATCGGGTCGGAAATCATCATCACCGTGGTCCGCGAGGGCACTCCCGAGCCGTTCGACGTGTCGATCATCCGTGACACCATCAAGATGACGGCCGTGCGGGGCCGGGTTGTCGGCAAGACCGTGGTCCTGCGGATCACGACCTTCAACGACCAGACCACCAGTGGCGTGAAGGATGAGCTGGCCAAGGGGATCGAGGAACTGGGCGGGATCGACAACCTGGAAGGTGTCGTTCTTGACCTGCGCAACAACCCCGGCGGCCTCCTGAACGAGGCGATCACCGTTTCGGACGCATTCCTTGACAAGGGCGAGATCGTCTCGACCCGGGGCCGGGCGGCAGGCAGCGGCGAGCGCTACAACGCCGAAGCGGGCGACCTGATCAATGGCAAGCCCATCGTATTGCTGATCAACGGCGGCTCTGCCTCGGCCTCCGAGATTGTCGCGGGGGCTTTGCAGGACCATCGCCGGGCCATCGTCGTCGGCACCAAGAGCTTCGGCAAGGGGTCGGTGCAGACGCTGATCCCGCTGCGCGGCGACGGGGCGATGCGGCTGACCACGGCGCGCTACTACACGCCGTCGGGCCGGTCGATCCAGGCTCTGGGGATTTCGCCGGACATCGTGGTGCAGCAGCCCGAGCCGAAACCTGTCGACCCGAATGCGACCGAAGATGACAAGTCGACGGCGGTGAAGGAACGGTCCGAGGCCGATCTGCGCGGCGCGATCACCAATGACTCGATGACCGACGAAGAGAAGCGGT
>Ga0209812_10001952_pt1 | contig 13119 bp, 8 predicted proteins | sample JI71714BDNA_FD_187502 | JGI IMG/M metagenome (GOLD analysis project Ga0209812, IMG submission 187502) | Wastewater effluent complex algal communities from Wisconsin, to seasonally profile nutrient transformation and Carbon sequestration -... | ecosystem: Engineered > WWTP > Effluent > Algae...
GCACCTTTACCGGACCAATTCAATACTCTACTCAGAATACTGCGACTGCGAGCTCAGACTTGATATATAGCTATCCTAAATCATTGGTGAATTTCTTACTCCCTCCCCTTAGTAATATCAATTCCGGTTGTATCGGAATGATTTAACCGCGAAGGCGCTCATGACGCGAAGGAAGAGAAGAGAGAGTTTAATACAGGACGATGAAGATAGGATTTTATATAAGGTCCGGGTTGGGGTGGGGTAAAAATATTTACGACTCCTGGAAGGATTGATATAGCAGATGTTAATCCTATCAAATCCCCTCCATTACCAAGGGTTGCCAATCAGAGTAAAAGCAGCCCAAAAATAAGGATGAGACAGCAGTCGATCGCCCCGCATAGCAATGTCGGGCGGCAAAGCGATCGCTTCATTATGGGCGATCGCCCGCAACATCCCATCTTGAATCTGTACCCGCCCCCGCAACAGCTCCAATTGCGCCCGTCGCAAAGCATCGGCTTTCGTAATCAAATTACCCCCACTTCTGGGTAGCCGCAACTGTCGATAAAACTCCGTCATCAGCCCCAAAGTCCCATCATCGCTGACTTCCCACAAACTCGCCACCGCCGATCTAGCACCACTAGCCACCGCCAAACCCGCAAACCCCAACTCCGCCTCTTCATCGCCCAAAGCCGTACTACAGGCGCTCAAAACTAACAAATTTACCGCCGGTTCATTCCACCGCAACTGTCGCATTTGATTGATGCGCAACTTAGTATCCCATAACTGAATGTAAGAATTTTTTGGTTCCCCCGGCAAAAATTCGCTGTGAGTTGCTAAGTGAATTATCCCAAAAGGTCGATTTTGTCGCTGAGATTGCAAATTACGTAGAGTAAAATCTTGATTCAAAAAAGATCGTCCTCGATCGGGTGGCACGATGGACTCCAACTCCACAGGCACCGCAGGTAATGGGGCTTTATCTTCAAACACTGAAGCCCCCATTGCCAAAACTTCATCATCGGCAATATTATCATAACCAATATCAGTCAAACTCAAACTCGGTATCACGCTCAGGCTGTATTGTTCAACTAAGAATTGTTTACCATCATGCAAGGCTGCAAAGGGAAGACTTCGCAACCCAGCAGCGGGAATTATCATCAAATTATCAATCTTTAAACCTGTGATTTCTGAAGCTAAGGGCGCGATTAACCAGTTATAAAGTTTTTGAGCAGTATCCAAATAACTAATACTATTTCTGCGTCTTGGATTAGTAATTTCCGTTTGAAATGAGTCCGCCAATTGCAATACCTGCCACCTAGTCGCCTTCGGAATTAAAAACCGCTGGGGTTGAGCATTGGCTGTTACTAACACTAACTCCAAAATCTCTCCTTTAGGAAGATCGGCAACTGCTTTGGTTTTTGGGTTCAACCTCTCCCCCAACGGTTCTCCTAAAAAGCGATCGGAGTCACCATCGGTTTCACCTGTTTTTGGTGTCCGCTTTTGAGTTACAGGTAATAAATTAGATAAATCCTGACTAGCTACTAAAACACCACGATTTTCTTTGGTAGCTTTTGCGTCATCATCACTGACCCAATTTATATAAATAATTCCCGATTTTACCCCTGTAATCGCCTCATTTTTACGAAGAATTTCGTAAATCACAGACATATTAGTAATCGGCTTTCTAGGAGATAAATCCAAATATTTTTCATATTCCCGCGTAAATGTTCGCTCAAAGGCTAAAACTCCAGCCCCGGCAGAATTTGAGCGGTTATAAGAAGTAGAATAGGTGGAACTCACGGGAGAATTTTTACCAGTGGGTGGCCGCAATTCTACTTGTAAAGATGGAGGAATAGATGGCTTAGCAATCGGATTTATAGGGGCTGGATTTACGACAGTCACAGGTTGGTTAATTACTTCGGGAATTTCTTCAACTCGAACGGGGATTGGTTCGGGAATGGGTATAGGAGTTAGTGACGCACCGTTGGTGATGAGGGAAATCTGATTTAAAAAACTTCCCTGATTGTAAGTTTCCAAAAAAGAAAGAGTAGGCAAAATTGCATTTTCCGCCCCAGCATTAATGCTTCCCCGCGTACCATTTTCCCCATCGCTACCAATCACAAAAGGTCGATCGCTACCACCGGAATGTCGAATCACGATCGCCCCGCGATTCCCACCTCCGGCAGTAGAAATACTGGAATTATTGCCTGAAATATCATTAAACACATTGTTCGATCGAAACAAACCCTTGGTAGTGATATCAACATTGCTACCACTCCCTGCGCTACCGCTTTGAGCGTTGATGAAACCTAATTGAATATTACCGATCGCATTGAGAGACACATTGCCGCCACTTCCCACACTGCCGGCGGCGCTGACATCAAAGGCAGAAATACCCGCTGTCGAGGTGAGAGAAATATTGCCGCCGATCGCCCCTGAAGCATTCAAAGCACCCGCCGTTAAAGCACCCGCATTGCTTTTAAGGACGATCGCCCCACCAGTGCCGCCAGACACCCCCGAATCGATCGCACCCACAGTCAAACTATTTCCCTGAGCCCGAATATTCCCGCCGTTAGACAGAATATTAGCAGTCCGAACCTCACCAGTTGCTTGCAAGTTCACCGCACCACCATCCGTCCTCAAATTACCCTCTAGGAGGACATTTTCCGCCTTGATATCAGCTCCAGAAGTAGCTGTCGTACTCCCCCGCAGGGTAGCAGAATTGCGCGCGTTCACCTGGAAATTGCCCGTGGTAATTGTCCCATTCCCCGTCACCGCAGCAGCATCAGCCCAGAGAAGGCCCAAGCTTTGAGTTTGCCCGATCGCGCTGCCAAAAGTAACATTGCCACCAGCTAGCAAGGCCAAATTAGGGGCTGTATCCATGGCACTGTCGAGACTCTGGGCAAAAGTGATATTACCAGCAGTGGTGGCAATGGTGGCGTTGCGACTGAGGGTGACGGGACTGTTGAAAGTGATGTCACCGCCGGATGTAGCGATGTTACCGCCGATCGCCGTTTCAGCAGCCTCGAAAGTCACAGAAGCGCCACCGATGGCTGTCAAGGGGTTTTGGATATCGATGGATATTCCTTGAAGGGTGAGGGGGCTGGGGATGGTGGTGGGCCCGACGATGGCGATCGAACGGGTATTTTCTCGCCCGATGGCGATCGAGCGAAAATCCGTCCCCAAAGCACCTAGATCTGCTGCCGTCAAGTCCAAAATGCCGAAAATATCACCGGTACCGCCGATCCGAATGGCTCGATCGTCATCGGGTTGCAAGCGAATTGTTCCCCCCGCACTGCTAACGGAACCGCGATCGCCTCTCAAATCAATGCCGCTAGCGGTGAGAGCGATATTGCCACCCTTAGCATTGAGTCCACCCAGAGAGATGCTGTTAGCAAAAATATTGATGTTAGCGCCTTGAGTCTCGATCGAATCCTTGGGGTCATTGACAAAAAACACTCCACCTGCATTAAATGTCACGCTGTCTCCCGTTCTTGCTTGGAGTCCCAGTCTGTTGTCCGCCAAGTCTTGGAGGATGATATTGTTGGTTGCCTCTAGAACCACATTGCTGCCGGCACTCATCTGTTCTAACTGCACTTCGGAGATGGTGGTTGAACTCGATTCTGTGGCGGTGTCGAGTTCCCCGCCCATGGATGGCGCGCTGGTTTCGCCCTTACCGTTGACGATGGTAATATTTGCCGGATCGAGCCTCCAAGTGCCGATCGCACCGTTAGGCGCGCGGGTATCGACCTCTCCTTGGAAAATCAAAGAACTTTTGCCGGAAACTTCCACTTCTCCACCGTTGCCGCCGACACTACCGCCACGGGCAGTAATATTGCCAAAGAAGCGAGTGATATTGTCGGCCCAAATTACCGCTAGGCCACCATTGCCACGGTCGATCGCGTTTAGTGCGAGGCTAGAGTCGGGACTAACGTAAGTTACCAAGGCATTGGGTATGGGTGCTTGTCCCTGGAAACCGCCTCCCACACGCACCACACCTCCACCCTCAATGCCGGAAGCATTGATAGTCGCACCGAATAAGCCTACTTTTTCGCCTAAAATATTGACACTGCCGCCTCTGGTGCCTGCAGGCGCAAACACATTGACTGAACCGGAGACGATCGTACTTGCGCCATTTACCCCCACTGTTGTGCCGCCTGTGAGCACCAATTCACCTTTTGCATTAGTCGTTAAACCTGTGGCTGACATGACACCTGGCCCTGTCAGCAACTGTGGCAAAGCCACCGGGGCGATCGGGTTATTTTCTGACTGCAAAGCCGGAGTAATTTCTAAACTTAATAAATTGCCTGCTTGACTAATCCGAACAGCATTGCTTCCCGGCACAGCCGCCACCGTAATTTGACCACCAGGAGCCGATAATTGTCCTGTATTAATCACCGTGCCGCCGAGCAAAGTTAAACTTTGTCCGTTGCCAACTACCAGGTTTCCCGCATTGACAATGGCACCAATTTGTGAATTATTAAAATTAAATTGAGTGGGATTTCCCACCAAGGATTTGTAATCATTGATACCCGTGCTATTAAACCAACTCTCACCAAAACCAATCCCTGTAGCCGTGGTTGCCAAAAAAGACCCCGGCACGTTTAATCTAGCATTTTGACCGAAGATAATACCTGCGGGATTCATCAGGAATAAATTTGAGTTGCCACCGCTGACGGAGATGAGGCCATTAATCAAAGAAACATCGCCACCAGTGATTCTACCTAAAATATTTTGAATCTTGGGATTGGTGAGAAAATTGGCAATTTGACCTTCGCTTAAATTAAATTGACTGAAACTGTGAAACAGATTTGTGCCGTTGCCCGAAAGTTTGCCACCGCTAATATTCCACCGATTTTGCTCGGCATTCACCACCGTATTAGTACCGTCAGGTGCTGGCACCACAGGTTGCGATTTCACTGCTAGGGGTAGCACTGAAATCGCTAAACTCAGAATTATAGCAGAGCGAATATAAGTCATGCGATTTGAAATTTTAAATTGGGAATTTTAGATTTTAGATTGAACAGTCCGGTCGGCCTAGGGTGCATCTCATTTGGGCAAATATATTCCTACGATGCTCTAGCATGACCGCAGTAAATCTCTGGCGATTGCTAATAAATTGTCTGCGGTCATGCTTCGCCTATGCGAAATTGAAATGCACCCTCCGCATAAAACTCAAATTCCAATTTCCCCATTCCCTATTCCCCATTCTATAAAGTTAGTGTCTTGACAAAATGCCCCCTAAGTCATAGAATTATAAAAAATTTGAGCGATTCCCCAAAACCACCTAATAATCTGGATTTTGTGATGAATTTAAAAACAGACTATTTATTACTTGAGATACCAACCATGTCAACCACACAAACTCAAGATTCCCCATTTTTAACAGAAGAAATAGTCGATCAAATATTTGCGGACGGGGAACTGACTCGTGCTGACAGACAGCGGATTAAGTTAATGCTTTTAGATGAATCCATCGACGAACATCAATTAATCCTCATCGAAAGAGTGATGACCGGGGTAGTCCAGGGAGTGCTTGATGTACTGTATTAATTAATATATGTATTCATCAAGATACCCTTTGTCTGTTGAGTAAACTACAGATTTCCGGTAGGGACTTAGACCAAACCTAAGTCCCTGCTCCTGTGCACTTGATTTCCACCTAGAGAAAACTACTATTACTTAAACTTTCAGAAATCATCTGAGTCGTCAGTGGTGCTCTCATCGCGACGCACAAGCTCCGAAGGAGGCCGGTCGTTACTCCAAGCCCACCAAACACCATCGCACTGACAGCGATAAAATTCCTGCCACTTGCGACGGTTGAATTCGGTGTATACTGGCGATCGACGATTAATCCATACCTCCTGCGCCTCCGTGCAGCTAGCACCGCATTTAGGACAGCAGAATTGATGAGCGTGAACTGCTGCCGCAGTCCATTCGGGAGGAATTGGAGCAAAAGCTTCCATGTGTTCGAGTTTAGATTAAACTGCTGGTAATTTAAGGCAAATCAAGGGTTGCGAAAGCTCCGCAGAACTCGTACAGTTAATTTTTTTGACATTTGCCCTCAAATGAAGAGTATAACTGATTTGATATAAGGCATCAGCCGATATTCTCAGATATTTCAAGGACTAGGGTCATGTCTATTTACAACTTTATCTCATTTCTGGGCATTTTTGGCTTATGCGCGATCGCCTGGATTTTTTCCGAAAACCGCAAACCTCAGTATATACCGTGGCGGGTCATCATCTGGGGTATTGGGCTACAATTGCTCTTGGGGTTTTTAGTGTTCCTATTTCCCCCAACTCGTATCGCCCTAGAGTGGTTTACTAGCTTACTTGATGGCGTATTTACCGCTGCTGATGCCGGGGCGAGATTTGTATTCGGCAAAAACATTGTACCCATACCAGGCCAGGAACCTCCCGTTAATTTAGGATATATTTTTGCCTTTCGAGCTTTGCCAACAGTGGTGTTTTTTTCAGGTCTGATGGCTTTGCTTTATAACATCGGTGTTATTCAAATTATTACCGAAATTTTTGCCAAAATTTTTTATATGACCATGCGTTTGAGTGGCGCAGAAGCACTCAGCGGTGCTGCCAATATTTTCGTAGGCATTGAAGCAGCAATTGTGGTCAAACCTTACTTGCCGAAAATGACTCGTTCGGAACTTTGTGCCATCCTTTCTTGCTGTTTTGGGACTGCTGCTTCGTCAACATTAGCAATTTACGTCAGTTTCCTAAAGCCAGTTTTTCCCAATATTTTAGGACATTTAGTTTCAGCTTCAATTATTGCGATCCCCGCTTGTTTTGTGATCTCCAAAATATTAGTCCCGGAAACCGAAGTGCCCCTGACAATGGGTGGTATTCCCAAGGAAAAGTCAAAACCTCAAGGTCGAGAATTTGTGGGAGAAGAAATTGATGACTTAGACGGCGCAATTCCCCAACAAGAAACCGTTGGCGGAGAACCAATCGAACGAGTTAGCCCTTTGGATGCGGCCATCATCGGTGCCTTGGATGGGGTAAAGATGGCAGTGGCGATCGCCGCTGTTTTAATATTAATCTTAGGTTTAGTTTCCTTAATCAATCAATTATTTGGCTGGCTGGCTATCTTGCCAAACCCGATTGGTGGCTTTTTTAAAATAGTCACCTTGGCCAACATCATGGGATTCTTATTTTATCCCCTGACGCTGTTAACCGGAGTTCCCCTTGAGGATTCTTGGCAAGCATCTATAATTATCGGTCGCCGACTTTTGGAAACAGCCATTCCACCTTATCAAACTTTAGCAGAAGTGGCTGGGAAAGGACTGGTGAGCGATCGCACAGTATTGATTGTCAGTTACGCCCTTTCCGGTTTCGCCCACCTCGCCTCTGTCGGCATATTTGTCGGTGGCACAATCGCCCTAATTCCCTCCCGGCGCAAAGACATTTCCGAACTTGGTTGGAAAGCATTATTTGTCGGAACTTTAGCCACCATGATGATTGCTTGCATCGCTGGCTTATTTGATACAGGAGATGCCAGCATTTTAGGTACTAAAACACCCACTGCTGCGCCATTGACAGCCCCTGCTTCTGAAAAACCAGCGGCAACTTCCAAGCCCTCAGTTGCCCCAAAAATTGCCAACCCAAAGCCTTCGCCCAAGAGTGAAAAAGCAACTCCCAAACCTCAAAAATCTCCCTCTCCCGACTCCAAGAAAAACCCTTAATATAGTAACTACAAGGAATCAAGCCCATCTCCCCCATCTCTTTCTTCCTGATTCCTGAATTTCCCCCCTAGGGGGGGCAGGGGCAGGGCTGTTTCATTCTCACCAAAAAAAGGGTTTTGTAGGGGTAGCGCCCCCGTGCCTACCCTGTTCATCCACGATTTTGTATGTGTTTGGTGAGGTTGGGGCGGGCACTCACAGGCACCGCCCCTACAAGAGAATGAAACAGCCCTGGGGCAGGGGGGGTTCTTCTTCCCTCCCCCTTCTTCCCTCTTCCTGATTCCTGATTCCTGATTCCTGATTCCTGATTCCTGATTCCTGATTCCTGATTCCCTCTTCCCTCTTCCCTCTTCCTTCCCCCTTCTTCCTTCTTCCCTCTTCCTTCTTCCTTCAGCTATGAATCCCGAACCAGAAATTCGCCGCCTGTTAGATGTGATGCCCGCCTCCGGCCGCATGATGTGTAAAATTATTAATAAGCCACAGCAATCAAAGGTAATAGACTGTCAGTTTCCTTTACCTTGGAATCGCGATCGACCAATTTATATTAATTTTGACCTCTGGAAGTTGCTGTCTAAGCCACAGCGAGATTTACTAATATTACGAAATGTCAGTTTTCTGGGAAATATTCAGTGGTTTAAAGTCGATATTTATCAAGGGGCAGCTCTGGCGGGAGTTGTCGGAACAGTGGTAGAATTATTGCAGGGAGATGCGATCGGCACTGCGATCGCCGGCGGTTTGACGGGACTTGCTGTAACTCGAATTTGGCGGGACAACCGCAGTTCCCAAGTAGAGTTAGATGCTGACGAAACCGCGATTAAAGTAGCTCTCCGGCGCGGTTACAGCGAGGAAGAGGCGGCCAGACATTTACTATCGGCGATCGAGGCTGTAGCTCAAATAGAAGGTTCTGGCTTGGATTTTAATGCTTTGATTCGGTGTCAGAATTTAAGGGCGATCGCCGGGATTTCTGCCGTAGGTGTTCCCGATAGTATAGCTGAAGGAAAAAGGTTTTAGGAATGAAAATTTGAACTCAAAGCGCGATCGACCTCAGTCAAGGTTCACCAAACTCATATAGCGATCGCAAATCATTTGTAACTTTCTTGCTCCCTCCCCTTAGCAAGGGGAGGGCTGGGGTGGGGTCGAAAATTTATGATTCATTTGCGAACGCTATATTACTTCATATCTCTTGACATATTCAGGGCATTAATTCATATTTTCTCCATGTTCTTCGTCTAATCTGAAACTGTCGGCGATCGAGTTGACCATCTGACACTCAAATTGAGGAAACCTATGATCAATATGCTCTGTTCAAATCAGGCGATCGAGAACAATCACTCGGAAACGGTTAATCCCACTCCCAAACGCATTTTAGTTGTAGATGATGACGATTCTATGCGAGAAGTTGTGGCTTTTTGCTTACAAAAATTCGGAGGTTGGGAAGTTTTAACTGCACCATCAGGAGAGGATGCTTTATATCTAGCGACTACGGAACTTCCCGATGCGATCGTTTTAGATATGATGATGCCTCAAATGGATGGTTTGACTTTTTTAGAATACCTGCGATCCAATCCAATAACCGTATTCATTCCTGTGGTGCTCTTAACCGCAAAAACCAACTTACCAGAAAGCTATTTGTTTCCTAAGCTTGGTGTAATAAAGACTATTTATAAGCCATTTTTTCCGTTAGAATTAGTTCAAGAAATTGACCTGGCTCTTGAATGGTAAAACTCTACTTAACTAATTAAGCTATTTTTAACCGCACGAGCGATTAAAGGTGCTTTCTTTTCTAACCCTTCTAGATTCAGTTCTCCATCTAGATACATCCGATACCACTCCTGACGTTGTTCTATTACCCATTCACTATTCTGAAGTTGTAACTTTTTGAGTGTAAATTCAGCTAGTTGGCGCTTGTGGGCAGGCACCAAATCAGTCAAAACTAACTGACAAGAAGGCAGAATAATTTCAAACCAATTATCTTCTACCTCAAACGGATCGAGAATTTGTCGATCGTAAGTTCCTTTGCAGCTATTTACCCGTTGCAAAGCATAGCGATAGTTTTGCCATTCATAAATCAAATGGCGGTTTTCTGCTTTACTTTTACTCAAATAATGATCGACAGTTCCCATCCGACTCGGTATATACATAACTGAATAGCCACAAAGATTTTGGAACCCTTTAGCTAATGCGGGTTTTAAGGTAGACCAAAAATCCTTTGGTTCTTTCCCAGGATTGTTAACTAACCAATTATTGCCTGCTTTTCGCACGTTTTGCTCAAAATCCGGTGGTTCCGGTGGCGGAGTAAATCGCATCATCTTTACTCTACCTCGGTGCTGATAATCCATCGCGGCCAGAAGCGATCGTGTTCTGGTAAAACTCGCAGGAGTTCCTGATGAATTTGCTCTTTAGTTCTCAGGTATTCAGGAAAAGTGTCCAGCCTTTCTCCTCGCATGAAAGTATACGCAGCCTCAATCGCTATTTCTGCTTCGCGGGAACGAGCCTGTTTCAACCCAAAAATATCGGAAGTTAGCCACCCAACAGCATCCCCATGTTTTGTCCAAGGAACTTGATTAAGAGTTACATCTTTACCCTGTAACTCAAACAAAAATAACTTATCTTGTTCCTCATCAAATTGAGGCTCGATTGAGGCAAGTACAAGCGGAGAATGAGTAGTCGCTATTACTTGAATCTTGATCTTTTTTTTGATATTTATAGCCACTTCTAGAATGGCGGGCAGAATAGATCGTTGCCATTGAGGATGTAAGTGAGCTTCTACCTCATCCATCAGTAAAATCATCTGATCCACAGGTTCTTGCTGTCGCAGCTTAGATGCTAGCGTGTGTTCGTACCAAGCCCACACCAGCAAGTAAGCTAATCCTAAAATACGTTTTATTCCTGCTGATGCGTAGATGACAGGGACATTACCGTAAGGTAAATTAAGTGTAGGAATATTACGAACATCCTCAACAGAAACTCGCATTGGCTCTCCCGGTTCCATCCATTCATCTGCATGGGGAGCAAGTTGCTGAATTACGTGGGATAAAAGTTCAAATTGGGATCTATCGGGTTGACGTTGCCAATTTACCCAATCGTGAATTAAACCATTACATAGGACTTTATCACCTACTCTTAATCCATTCCAGAGGCTATCGCTAGTAAAATGATAAGAACTTGAGGGCTGGCGAGTAGAATCGAAAACTGAAAACCCATCAACACGGATATAAATAATCAAGCTTTTCAAACTGGGAGACCTTCGCAGATTGAGCCATTTCTGATCGGAATAACTAAATAGACTTCTGTACTCCTCAGAGTCTTTTTGATTGCTCAAAAGAGATATAATTTCTGGTGTCTCTCCTTCTACTTGTTGGGGAAAAGCAGGATGTTCAGACCAATTTCCGGTTAGTACCCACCACGCAACATCCAACAAAAAGGTTTTTCCCAAACCGTTATCTCCGGTAAATAAATTAATTCGTTCACCAAACTCCACATCGAATTGTGGGGCTGAGCCAACCCATTTGATGTGAAGTTCTTTCAGCATTTTGTGCTGCATAGACACATCAAATTCTAAGTAGTAGTCATAATCCGATAATTTATACAGACGGATATAGTCTCTACCGTACTTCTGCAATGTCTCGCTAGTAATGGGTTCAAATTGTTTCAGAGCACCACTTTGTTCTAACTTACCTTTTATCCAGCGACCGAGAATTTTTAAGTCCTTCTTGGATCTAAAGTTTTTATAATTTGCTCCTTGAGTTTGACAGTCAAATGTTAAACCATCATCTGTGTGAGCGATAAAATCACCTTTTGGATAGATCGGATCGCTTATTGTTTTTGTATCCACAATAAGTTCAACTTCGTACCAATCTCTTGGGATAATTTTACCAGTAGATTTATTCTCGCGCCCTTTGCCAAAAAAAGTATTGAGATTTGATTGCTGCTCTTTATCAACTCTTGATAATGATATGTCCACATAGGGCGTTTCTGGAGTTATTCTAGGTATAGACATTCAATTACCTCACTTGACTAAACATTAACCGTCAATTGTAATTGCTGTTCAGAAGCCTCTGATTCTGCGTGTTCTAATCGTTCTTGAATTGACATTAATTGCAATTTTTTATTTAAATTGTATAAATCTATTTTCTGATAATCCTCTTGAAATAAGGGAATCAGTGATTCAACAACTTCAACTATGCCATCGGGCGGAACAGCATTGCCAATTTGTCTTCTTACTTCTGTAATAGAACCTTCAAACACAAAATTATCGGGAAAACTTTGTAACCTTGCTCTTTCCCTATTTGTCAATGAACGGGGTTCGGGATAATGATATCCCCAAGTACCACCACCACCACCAGCAATAATTGTAGCACAGGGTTTATCTGGATGAATTCGCCGATAAACGTGACTGATCATGCCTTTTACATAGTAGGGACTATCTTTGGGAATATCAGTAAAATTCCCTCCCGGTTTGATGCGACTCAAAATTTCAATGGTTCGTGGCTGAATTTTCTGATGTTCTTGATTATATTTGACTTTTTCGACATTTTTGAGTGCTTGGCCGGCAGTTCGATAAGGATAATTGCGATTTTCACCGTATTTTGGGTGAGGATGTACAAAGTTAAATCCTGTATCCATCCGAATGCCAACTAATAATACTCTTTGGCGAAATTGGGGGACTCCGTAATCCGCAAAGTTGTAGAGTTTGGGTTTGACTAAGTAGCCGGGAGCGATACTTTCAAAGTCGGAAATTATTTGTTTGATTGCTTGATAATTATTGGCACTTAATAAGCCTTTGACATTTTCTGCTACAAAAGCTTTTGGCTTTTTTTTATTTACAAAATCGAGAAAGTATGTGTATAAATTGCCTCTGGTTCCTTCCAGTCCTGGACGTTTCCAAATCATGGAAAAGTCTTGACAAGGAAATCCTCCTATACATATTTCTGCATCTGGAACTTGGGTAATGTCTATATTTTCTATGCTGTCATTGACGATGACATCGGCGATATTTCTGCTGAATGTTTTGCAGGCGTATTTGTTGGAGTCGATCGCCCAAACTACCTCAAATCCGGCTTTATGGAATGGCAAGTCCATGCCGCCACAACCTGAAAACAATGAAATCAGTTGGGGCTTTGTTTTCCAGGCGATGGGCTTGAGACTTTCGATTAACATATTAGTTCGTAATAGGACGATGGCTAGCTGAATGCCGACCACCAGATAGTAATTATACCAAAATATAGTCGTATTCGACTATAGCAGTCCTTGCAGGAGTCGTAAAGTTTTTACCCCACCCCAACCCTCCCCTTATTAAGGGGAGGGAGTAAGAAATTCACAAATGATTTAGGATTGCTATATATTTTAATATTTCACTCTTCTTCGTCTAACTCTATCCCCGCTTGACGCAGTTTTTCTGCCAATCTTTGGGCGCGGAGTCTTTCGCGATCGCCCCGCTGCCGTTC
>Ga0209812_10001956_pt1 | contig 13097 bp, 10 predicted proteins | sample JI71714BDNA_FD_187502 | JGI IMG/M metagenome (GOLD analysis project Ga0209812, IMG submission 187502) | Wastewater effluent complex algal communities from Wisconsin, to seasonally profile nutrient transformation and Carbon sequestration -... | ecosystem: Engineered > WWTP > Effluent > Algae...
GAAGACGATCGACAATTTAAGAGATCGCTTTAAAGTGTTGCTCGCAGGCCAGGATAAAGCCGGAGAATTTTATCGCGACATGTTTTACGATCTATTCAAGTATGTGAGCTTTCGGATTCCGGAAATCAGCGATGAACTTTTCAGAATCGATGACGCGGTAAGCGGAGGCTTTGGCTGGGATCTGGGTCCGTTTGAAACCTGGGATGCTGTTGGTGTAGAAAAAAGTATTCCATTGATGGAAGCGGCCGGTTATAAACCGAACGATTGGGTTTATGAAATGCTGGATGGGGGAAACAAATCATTCTACAAAGTTGAAGGTGGCACACGTAAGTATTACGATATCCCGAGCAAGTCGTACAAAGCCATTCCGGGTAAAGAAGAGTTTATCATTCTTGAAAATAAAAAGGACAGCATTGTTTGGAAGAATGCCGATTCAAAAGTTACGGACATCGGTGATGGCGTTCTAAACTTTTCATGGAGCTCGAAAAGCTATACACTCGGCAGCAGTGTGATCGAAGGATTAAACAAGGCGATTGATTTGGCCGAGAAAGATTCTCGTGGATTGGTTGTTGGTCATCAAGGTCCTGACTTTTCTCTCGGTGCAAACCTTGGCCTGGTGTTCATGTACGCAATCGAGCAGGATTACGATGAGATCGACTTCATGATCAAAGCATTCCAGAACTCGGTTATGCGCTTGAGATATTCAACTATTCCGGTTGTCGTAGCTCCTCAAGGCCGCACACTGGGCGGTGGATGCGAAATGACGATGCATGCCGACATCGCACAGGCAGCTGCGGAAACATACATAGGCCTGGTAGAAGTAGGCGTAGGGCTCATCCCTGGAGGTGGAGGGACTAAAGAATTCACTAAGCGCGTAAGCGATTCGCTACAAGAAGGCGATGTCGAGCTGAATGCACTTCAAAATGCCTTCATGACTATCGCGACAGCGAAAGTGGCAACCTCTGCTGAAGAAGCGCGGGAACTGGGCATTTTGAAAACAGTAGACAGGGTTTCAATGAATAGGGATCGTCAGATCGCAGATGCAAAGCAGGCTGTGCTTGACTTAGCAGAAGCGGGTTACACGATGCCGCAGCAAGCAAAGAATATTAAGGTACAAGGCCGTACAGGTCAGGCATTATTCCTTGCCGGATTACAAGGCATGCAAATGGGAAAATACATTTCCGAACACGATGCAAAAGTTGCCAAGTGGATAGCGAACGTTATGTGCGGGGGAGATCTGACTTCTCCACAAGAAGTGACAGAACAATACTTGCTTGATCTCGAAAGAGAAGCATTCTTATCCCTCACGGGAGAAAGAAAAACATTGGAAAGAATTCAAGCCATTCTCACAGGCGGAAAACCTTTAAGAAATTAATCATTAACGAAAACCAAGTAAGACTATGAATGCATACATCGTAGCGGGTTATAGAACAGCAGTCGGAAAAGCAAAGAAAGGCGGATTTCGTTTCGTGCGTCCGGATGATTTAGCATCGGATGTGATAAAGCATTTGGTGAAATCTGTTCCAGGAATTGAAAACAACATGGTTGATGACCTGATTGTTGGCAATGCCGTACCGGAAGCGGAGCAAGGCATGCAGATGGGAAGAATGATTTCCCTTCTGGCCCTCGGACTTGATGCTCCCGGCATCATCATCAATCGTTATTGCGGGTCGGGTGTTGAAGCGATTGCGATTGCTTCAGCTCGAATTCACGCGGGTCAGGCGGATATTATAATTGCAGGCGGAACAGAATCCATGTCACTTGTACCCGTAATGGGTTTTCGTACGGCATTGAATTATGAGATCGCGAAAAATCATCCAACGTATTATACCAGCATGGGGCTTACAGCAGAAGAAATTTCCAAGCAGTATAAAATCTCACGCGAAGAGCAGGATCAGTTTTCATATGAATCACACATGAAAGCAGCAGCCGCGTGGAAGGCAGAAAAGTTTAAAGGCGAGATTGTTCCTATAACAGTGAAAGAAGTTTACGTGGATGAGAATATGAAAAAGAAAACCCGTGAGTTTGTGGTGGAGAAAGATGAAGGCATACGCGCAGACACAACGGTTGAGGGCTTAGCAAAACTAAAACCTGTATTCGCTGCAGGCGGAACGGTAACGGCAGGCAACTCGTCACAAACTTCTGATGGAGCCGCATTCGCGTTAGTAGTTTCAGAGAAGATTGTGAAACAATTAAATCTGAAACCGATCGCGCGGATGCTTAGCTATGCTGCAGCTGGAGTTGATCCGCGCATTATGGGCATTGGCCCGGTTGCAGCAATTCCCAAAGCATTAAAAATTGCCGGAATGAAACTTCAGGATATTGATTTAATCGAATTGAATGAAGCGTTCGCAGCACAAGCATTGGCGGTTGTAAAAGAACTTGGCATTGACAAGTCAAAACTGAATGTTAATGGCGGAGCAATTGCCGTTGGTCACCCACTCGGTTCTTCCGGTGCACGATTATCAGTACAGCTGTTCAATGAGCTTACAAGGCAAAAGAAAAAATATGGAATGGTTACAGCATGCGTTGGCGGAGGCCAGGGCGTTGCTGGAATTTATGAGATGTTGAATTAATAGAAATTAAGATAAGTTATGAGTACAACGACCACAGAAAAGAAGGCTATAAAGGGAGGCGAATTTTTAATTCGCGAAACTCAAGCAAGTGATATTTTCACACCCGAGGATTTCAATGAAGAACAGAAAATGATTCGTCAACAGTGTGAGGACTTTCTTGCAAAAGAAGTCTGGCCGAAGCTGGATGAAATTGATTCGATGAAAGATCCCAAGCTAATGCCGCATATTTTGGATAAGGCAGGTGAGCTTGGCTTGTTGGGAACATCAGTTCCGCAGGAGCTTGGTGGCTTTGGAATGGATTTTAACACATCTATGCTTGTCGCGGAAGTTCTGGGAGCAGGACATTCTGTTGCGGTAGCTGTATCCGCACACACAGGTATTGGCACACTACCAATTCTGTATTATGGGAATGACGCACAAAAGCAAAAGTATATTCCGAAGCTTGCTTCGGGTGAATGGAAAGCCGCGTATTGCTTAACAGAACCCGATTCGGGCTCGGATGCCAACTCCGGAAAAACAAAAGCCGTGTTAAGCAAGGATGGAAAACATTACCTGATCACGGGTCAGAAGATGTGGATTACCAACGGTGGCTTTGCTGACATCTATGTTGTGTTTGCCAAAATTGATAACGATAAAAACTTAACTGGATTTATTGTTGAAAAAGGATTTGGTGGCATTACGATGAATGAAGAAGAAAAGAAGATGGGTATTAAGGGATCATCGACCCGTCAGATTTTCTTCAATGACTGTAAAGTTCCGGTTGAAAATATGTTGAGCGAACGCGAGAACGGTTTCAAAATCGCAGTAAACATTCTGAACATCGGCCGTATTAAGCTTGGCGTAGCTGCCATTGGCGGATCGAAAGCAACGTTAAGCAAGGCTGTTAACTATTCGAAAGAGCGTAAGCAGTTCGGCACTTCAATTTCAAATTTCGGAGCGATCAAATATAAGATCGCAGAATGTGCGGTTAAAATTTACGCATCTGAATCAGCACATTATCGTGCGGGTCAGAACATTGATGACGCGTACAATGCACTTGTTGCAGGCGGAATGGAATCCGGTAAGGCGCGCCTTAAAGCCCTTGAAGACTTCGCCATTGAGTGTGCGATCTTAAAAGTTCATGGTTCCGAAGTTCTTGATTATGTAACCGATGAAGGTGTTCAGATTTATGGCGGTATGGGATTTTCGGCAGAAGGTCCGATGGATCGAGCGTATCGGGATGCACGTATCAACCGGATCTTTGAGGGAACGAATGAAATCAATCGTTTACTAACGGTTGACATGATTTTGAAACGTGCCATGAAGGGGACATTAGATGTAATGGGACCCGCGATGGCTGTTCAAAAGGAATTAATGGGCATTCCTGATTTTGGCGCGAGCGATGAAGAGGGTCTGTTCGTGAAAGAAAAGAAAGCATTGGCTAATCTTAAAAAAGCGGGCTTGATGGCGGCAGGAGCAGCAGTTCAAAAGTTCATGATGAAGCTTTCGGATGAACAGGAAGTGTTAATGAACCTGGCCGATATGCTCATTGAAGGGTACGTTGCTGAATCGGTGCTGTTGCGCGTTGAAAAGCTGATCGCGCAGCGCGGTGAGAAAGCGTGTGAAATTGAAAAAGAGATGGCGATCATCTACCTGCACGAAGCAATTGAAAAGGCTGCATCGGCTGGTAAGTCTGCCGTAACTTCTTTTGCCGAAGGCGATGAACTTCGGTTAATGATATTGGGACTGAAACGCTTTACGAAGATCGATCCCTATAACTTAAAAAATGCCCGAAGAAAAGTGGCTGACTATGTAATAGAAAAGGGGAAGTATCCGTTCTAAAAAACAGTGCATATAAAAAAACCAGCTCAGAGAAGCTGGTTTTTTTGTTTATGGCTATTCTGCCCGCAACGTTTCCGCTGGGTTTGTAGACGCAGTCTTAAAAGTTTGTGAGGCAATTGTCGCGAGCCCCAGCCCCAGAAGAATTGCCAGGCTTAACAAAATATCCCAAAAACTTAATGTAACATGATAGTGCTGCATAGCCGCTAAGAAATTATTCGCTACTAGCGTTGATACAGGAATAGCAAAAAGTGTGGCCCATAACATTAATTTCAGATAATCTTTAGAGAGCAGCAGGATAATGCTTGGAGTGCTTGCTCCCATAACTTTTCGTATGCCAACTTCCTTTATTTTAGTCTCAGAGGTATAGACAACCATCCCCAACAAACCTAACAAGGAAATCGACAGGGCAAGCAATCCCAGGAATCCAACCAGTTTCAGAAGGGTTTCGTAAAAATCATATGACTCACGAATCTCATCATCAAAAAAACGTGCTTCAAATTTCTTTTCAGGCTCAAGCGTTTTCCAGACCGATTCCATTTGCGCAAGGGATCCATAGGTGTCTAAAAAGTTTACGTTAAGATTGGCTACAACAAATTCCTCCGGGTTCATTCTGAAAAGGAACCGCCCGATTTTTTGACTAATGCGCCTGTAGTTGAAATTTTGCATTACACCGATAATTTCAACATCCTTCCCCCCAATACTGAATAGCTTACCTATTGCTTCGGTTGGAGTTCCCAACTGAAAGTCTTTAACAAACTCTTCGTTTACAATAATGTATTTCTCACGCTGCCAGATTTCGTTTGGGAAATTTTTTCCGGCCAGGAGCTTAAGCTTGAAAATGTCAAGGTATTGTTGATCAATAAAAATGTGGGCCACGTCCAGCGAATCATTTTTGTCGACTGACCGTACCTGGGCCGAAGTCATCGATACTCCTAAAATGTGTGACGCCATTGACATTTTACTGACAGAGGCAAGCTTTGAGAACTCGTTACGAAACTGCTCAGGTTTTACATCTTGTAACTGAACATCAACAATTCCTTCGCGCTGGAATCCAAAATCAAAGTTTAACGTGTATTGATATTGCCGGCTAAACAATATCAACGCAATTATAAAGCAAAGTGAAAGTGAAAACTGAAAAACCGTTAAGCCTTTGCGGATACGATTTTTAGAAGAACGTTTACCCCCCTGACTTTTCAACGCTTGAATAGGATTAAGTCCCGCAAAATGCATAGCAGGAAAGAATCCAGCCAACAATCCGGTAAACATCGCGAATATGAAAAACGCCCAGCTTACTTTCCAGGTTAGACTTAAGTCAAGCATTGAGCCACTTACCATCATGCTCTGAAATTCAGCGCGAATGAAATAGAAGATGATTAATGCTCCCAATAAAGAGATTAAGGTGATTACAACTGTTTCCGTTATAAACTGGAAGAAAATCTGATTCTTCAATCCACCCATTGTTTTACGCAGCCCGATTTCTTTCGAGCGTTTCAAAGCACGGGCAATGGAAATGTTAGCGTAGTTAAAGCATGCTGGCAGCAGGATCAGGAGACAGATCACACCAAAAATTATTAACCCCGTTGTGTCCCATTGTTGTCCCAACCCGGCCACAAGGTCTCTACCTGGATTAATATCTGTTAATGCCTGTAACCGAAAATCAATCTTCGCCTCAGCGCGCTTACTGGCTTCACCCGAAAGTTCAGCAAGATATTTTTCGAGACCCGCAGTAGCAGACTCATCCTTCACCCGCACATAAACGTATTGACGGCCAAATTCTGTCCAGTCTTTGAAGTCTCCGGAATATGTCTGTTCCGCTGGGGGCAGCGTACTATGAGACACCAGGGCTTCAAATACCATGTGACTATTTTTTGGTGGATCGAGCAGTACACCCGCAACCTCGAAATTTCCCTGACCCGTTACTTCGAAAGTTCTTCCCAGAACATCCGTAGTATTAAAAAGTTTTCTGGCTGCAGTTTCAGTAAGCAGAATGCTATTAGGTTTCTGCAGTGCGCTTAACGGATTACCGCTTATTAATGGATAATTAAATACCTGTAGAAAAGAAGGTTCGGTATAATACCCCTGTAGTGGAATGTTAAGATTACCCGAAACCACGTCAGCAGAAAAGGATGAATTAATCCGGACCGTCTTCTCAATTCCAACTAATTCTGAATTCAGCCTTTCAGCGATAGAAAAAGGAGATAAAGCAAGTTCCCATTCGCGATCCACGGTTCTATGAGAAGTAATGACCCGATAGATATTTTCTTTTTGTGCGTGAAAATTATCGAACGTGCATACGTGAACATAGAGTGTAATCAACAGCAGGCTTACAGACATGCCAATAGCCAGCCCAACAGCGTTGACAATGGAAAAATATTTATGCTTGTAAAGATTGCGGGCGGCTATTTTAAAGTAATTGTTCAGAATAGCCACTGAAAAAGAGGACGATGCGAAATCACTAACTTTTGCTTGCTGCTTCCTGCGCCTGACCGCATAGGAAAAAACAAGTGACAACACCTGTTTCCAGTAAAGCCATTTAGCCGCTAAGGCTGACTTGTTTTTTTGATTCAGATAAAACCATTCGTCCAGATCACCCAACAAATCATTAACCTTTGCCTGGCCGCAATACCATTCAAAAAGTTTGCGGGCGAGTTTAGGAGGTTGGCGCTGCTTCATTTTAAAGAGAGTTTAACTTTTGAAAGACTCCACAATTCATCGCGCATGTTTTTGCTTTCAGCAACGGCTTTTTTACCGGCTTGGGTAATTTCATAGTATCGTTTGCTGCGCCCGCCCCGTTCCTGCGTTGCTCCGCCCAACCATGATTTTAAAAACCCCTTTTCTTCCAATCGCGTAATTGTTGAATGTAAAGCACCAATGCTGATGGTGCGCTTGCATCGGGTTTCAATATCCTGCTGAATAGAAACGCCATAAGCTTCTTCACCTAATGAGGCGACTGTAAGCAACACGAGCTCTTCAAATTCTCCTAGATATGTTTTCATAACTAATCGTTCAAACCTATAACGGAGAGATTAAGCATTTGTTTCTGTTTTTCAGAAGAAATGTTTCTTTACGTGTAGCACTGTACACTTTTGTAAAAAGCACTGTTCATTTCCCGACACTCTTTGAATGTCAAAGAAGGAAAATCCTACTTCTGAACCTGATTTGAAGCTTTCGTAAATTCTGAATGGTTTTTGCAAAGGATATTTACATCAACTACTCATTTATGACACGCTCCAATACAAACTCCGGAACAACCATTCTCATCATCCTTATCGTTGTATTTACATTTCCAATCTGGGTTGGGATTGCCGGAGGACTATTTGGATTAATCGCTGGCTTATTTGGTGCAGCTGTGGGAATTATTGTTGCTGTGTTCGGAGCAATTATTGGAGTCTTCGCAGCGGTTATCAGCGGGTTGTTTGGCGGCTGGTGGCCCGACTCTCACCTCGGCCTGAATGTTTTTTTGGCAATTTGTTTAGTGCTCGCAATTGTGATGCTAAGCAAAGCGCGTAAGAATAAATGATACTTACGCGGTTGGGCGCTTATTATAAAGTGCCGGATTTAAAAAATAATGACTGTAAACAGGATAACGTTTTACAAGCTTAAGCACAGGACGTTTTCCTTGCGAGAAATCGACTTTATAATAGAATTCATATCCTTTGGTTACGCGAACATCTTTGCGCAGCACATACCATTCTTTATCGTTCGGATTGAGAACCTTTACCATCACATGAAACAACCCGGGATTGCTTTTTATCCTGACAAACGATTTCGGCTGCGCAGTTCGAAGCTTTCCGTTAATGTATACTTGAAAGGTTGAATTTTTATCAGTTTGAATGGCGATGCCCGAGATGTAGGCAAACGCGGAATGCACTGAGGCAATTAGAATAAATAGTACGATCCACCGCTTCATAACAACTTCATTTCCGTAAGAAATACAACCTTCGTGCCACTTCCTGACAGGAACTGTATCTGATGCTATAACGAAATTGTTACATGTGTTGTTGTAAAGGCTAATTCAGCTTCATTTCGGCCTTCATCCCTTTAATAAAATTCTGAAGTGCCTGCTGCCAGCTTGTATCGGCATCCCATTTCGTACTGAGGTATACATTGCCCGAATCGATGTGCCGGGCATAAAATTTATAAACTTCTGTTTCGGCAGGGATATTTTTTAGCTGCATCTCAGCTCCGGGATACGTAACCGATACAAAGGCACTTTCGGATTGATTTACCGAGTAGCCCAATAACTCCTTAACTATACCGCTTCGACCATGCGCAACGCACAAAACATATAAAAACCCCTTGTTACGAAGATCTTTATCGGCAATGGCGTTGTCCACCAGCTGATACCGTAGTGGATATGTTTTAAAAAGCCCGGAAAGTTCCTGCGTTGCTGCACTGTCAGTAAAGGTAGGGACGGCAAGGTTGTCGATTTTAAGATCGTACGCATAGGTTTCGCTGCGTGTTCCTTCAATAACCTTTACCGGAAGGTCAGTTTCGGCAACTTCGTTGATCAACAGGTTTTTCTTTTGAAAGCTGGAAAGTGCAGACCGATAAATTTCGTTCATAAGTTGCGACAATGTTGAAGCCCGCATGCTCCACGCTGCCTGGCCCACATTTACAAAATCAGGTTTACCGTTGTACAAGGTTAAGTAGCAAATAAATCCGGATGATTTCTTTTGAATGAAAACCACACAGGAGATCTCGCGTCTGGTTAAATATTTATGATGTGCTTTTTCCGCATCGCCACCTGCCAGAATCCTTTCAGATTCGAAATAGGCGACCGCATCAATACCCGCCCGGATAAGGCCCTCATGAATTACAGTAATTTCCTTTGGGCTTATCGTACTCGTATGCAGCACAATTGAACGCTTGCTCATAACCTCCTCCGGAATAGCGCTGCTTTTTAACCGCGCAATAAGAACTTCCTCAGAAAGAAATTGGGCCTTTACAACGCAGGGCAGCAAGCAAAGAATAAGCAAAACAAATCTCATCATGACTTAACGCATGTGGGCGTCCCGTATTTTAGGCAAGGTATCAAATGCCAATAAAAAAACCTGAATCATCAATTTTTAGCGGATACGTTTTCAAATCCCGTGATCGGGAAGAAAGTTCCTGGCCCGTATGCAGACTAAAACAGTAATTGTGCAATGGACAAATAATTTCGCCCAGGTAATTCACAGCGCCCTTGCTTAACGATTCACCGCTGTGGGTGCATGTATCCTGAACGGCAAAGAAGCGACCCTTGTGATTAACCAAACAAATGCGTTTGCCATTGGCAACAACCAACTGAGGTCTGTTATGTTGCAGTCGCTGCAAGGCTTCGCTTTCACCTGAAAATATTTTCAGCCATTCCATACTTTGGCGAAGATCATCTTTTTTCCCAACTTGATTGCAAACTCATTACCATGCTACGATTTTCTTTTTTCGTACTCTGTCTTTTTGTCTCGGGCTTTACAGCTGCACAAGTGAACGCAGCACTGCAAACAAAAATTGATAAGCAGGCTCAGGAAATTGAACCGCGCATGGTTGAATGGCGAAGAAGCTTTCATCAATATCCGGAACTCTCAAACCGCGAATTCAAAACGGCAGCAAAAGTTGCTGAACATTTAAAGAACCTGGGCATTGAAGTTCAAACAGGAGTCGCGCATACAGGCGTTGTGGGAATTTTAAAGGGCGGAAAACCCGGGCCCGTTATAGCACTTCGTGCAGACATGGATGCGTTGCCCGTGACCGAGCGGAACAGTCTGCCGTTTGCGTCAAAGGAGAAAGCGATGTTCAACGGCCAGGAAACGGGAGTGATGCATGCCTGCGGACATGATGCGCATGTAGCAATCTTAATGAGTGTTGCCGAGATTCTTTCTAAAAATAAAAGTGATCTCAAAGGAACAATCAAGTTCATTTTTCAGCCTGCAGAAGAAGGCCCGCCAGCAGGTGAAAAGGGTGGAGCAGGCCTCATGGTGGAGGAAGGTGTTCTCGAAAATCCGAAGGTTGATGTCATTTTCGGATTACATGTTCGTTCAATTACGAAGCTCGGTGTGATTGAGTATCGTCCGAAAGGATTTATGGCAGCTTCCGATTGGTTTACCATTAAAGTATACGGCAAACAATCGCATGGCTCAAGGCCTTGGTTAGGTGTTGATCCCATTGTTATTTCATCGCAAATCATTGCAGGACTTCAAACCATTGTGAGTCGCCAGACGGATCTTACACAAGCAGCAGCCGTCATCAGTGTGGGTAGAATTAATTCAGGCATTCGTGAAAATATAGTCCCGGAAACACTTGAGATGTCAGGAACGATCCGAACGTTTGATGTTGAAATGCAAAAACTAATTCACGAGAAGATAAAATTAACAGCAACCAAAATTGCGGAAAGCGCAGGGGCGCGTGCAGAAGTAACGATTGATAAAAAAATGCCAGTGACGTTCAATAATGAGAAGCTAACGCATCAAATGGTAAGCAGCCTGAAACGCGCAGCAGGCGAAAATAATGTTACTGAAATTCCTCCGGACACGGGCTCAGAAGACTTTGCATACTACCTTGAAAAGGTGCCGGGAATGTTTTTTTTCGTTGGAGCGTGTCCGCCAGAAATGGATCCTGCAAAAGCACCATCGCACCACACACCTGATTTTATGATGGATGAAAGAAGCATGTTAACCGGATTGAAAGCCATGCTACAGGTTACCATAGATTACATGTACGCTCCGAAGAAGTAGAGCTTTATTCGTACATATCCTTCATTCGCTTTTGCGAATAAATAATAATACGCGACACCAGGCTCGGAAAAAAACGAACCATAAATGCATTCACCTTGCCCATAATGGTTAAAATGGTCTTCGCATTTCGCTTGCGAATCGATTTTAAAATGGCGTTGGCAACCTGCTCGCGGGTTTGTTGCAAATAAGCAGGCCGTGTTGCCACTGCAACGAGTTCACCTTTCGCGTTAAGCACGCGCTTTTGATCTTCATTTTGAGTAAACCCAACATGTACCACACCAATGTGAACACCTGTTCCGCTTAGCTCGATTCGCATAGACTGGGCAAGCGCTGTAAGAGCCATCTTTCCTGCGCTGTACGCAGAACCGGTTGGCATGCCATGTAAGCCCGCGGCACTTGAGATGAACGTAATGCTGCCTTTTGTTTTCTTGATATGCGGCAGCGCCTTCCAGGCTGGAAAAGCTGAGCCATTGATGTTGCTGTGCACAATCTCAGCGAAAACTTCAGGCTGAAGCTTTTCAAAACTTTCACGCATGCTTACACTCGCATTTGTAATCAGGATATCAAGCTTACCATACGCCTCGATTGTTTTGTTGATGAGCGTATCACAATCTGAAATTTTAGTGATGTCACACGGAACGGCAATCACATCATATCCTTTTTCTTTAAACTCTGCATACGCTTTTTCAAGGCGTTCGGGATTTCTACCGTTCAAGACGACTTTTGCTCCCTGCGCGCACAACTCAAGCGCAGTGGCTTTACCAATTCCCATCCCGGAACCCGTTACAATAGCGACTTTATCTTTAAAGTATGACACGTAATCTATTTTAAATATCCATTACTCTTTAACCATTCAAACGATTCATGTATACCGGTTTCAACCGGAGTTTGGGGAAGACCAAGCTCTTTTCTTGCTTTAGCAGGACTGTAATAATGTTCATCACTCGCAATTCTTGAAAGCGGATAACTTACTGCTGGCGCTTTACCGGTAATATTTCCCATAACCGAACCGATGTGCCCGTAAAGTTTTGCAAACCCTGAAGGAATTGCAAGAGAAGGTGGCTTTACACCGATCGTTGAAGAAATCCTGTTGAATATCTCTTTATATGAAAGATTTTCATTACCCAGGATATAACATTCGCCAATCCGTCCCAGCGTTAATGCATTCGCTATAGCAACCGCAGCATCTTTAGCACAGAGATAATTTCTTCCGCCTTTTGTATAGCCCGGAACCTTACCCTTGTATAACGCAAGGATCATTGCACCTGAGCTTGGCGTGGAATCAAATGGACCAAACATAAAGGTTGGATTAACAATGACACCTGGAAGTGAATTCTTTTTCACTTCATCCAACACCATTAGCATGGCCTTGTACTTCGAGTCCATGTAGTCCAACCCATAGGTTGCGGATCTGTATGGATTGCCTTCAACACCTGGATTTTCTTTTGACCCAAAACCAAACGAGTTAGCTGTTCCAACATAGATCAGGCGCTGAATCTTGTTCTTATAAACTGCCTGAATAATATTCTTTGTACCGTCTATGTTGACTTTGTTGATGATCTCCGACCGGATCGGCCAAACAGCAGTGCTGGCTGCGCAATGAATGATCGAATCACAGCCCTCGGCTGATTGGATGACCTCTTCAGGATTCAGTAAATTCCCCGCAAATTTTTCGATTGTTAAGCCGTCAAGTGTTACTTGTTGCCGCCCTGGCTGAACAAACGCCCGGATCGCATGCCCACGCGATAAAAGCTCGCGAACGAGATTACTACCTAAAAGCCCGTCTGCACCGGTAACCAGAATTTTCATGCTGTAAGTAAATCGCAAAGATATTGTGTATGCTTTAAAACACAATTATGCTACGTAAAGCACAAGGCCCTTGAGATACTCACCTTCCGGATGGAACATCGAAACCGGATGATCGGGCGATTGTGTTAACTGATAAAGAACCTTAACATCTCTTCCCGCCTGAATCGCAGCCGAAACA
>Ga0209812_10001962_pt1 | contig 13061 bp, 12 predicted proteins | sample JI71714BDNA_FD_187502 | JGI IMG/M metagenome (GOLD analysis project Ga0209812, IMG submission 187502) | Wastewater effluent complex algal communities from Wisconsin, to seasonally profile nutrient transformation and Carbon sequestration -... | ecosystem: Engineered > WWTP > Effluent > Algae...
TCGCAAGCAGGGACGGACCGATGGCGGCAAAATCCCTGGTCCCCGGCACCAGCATGTTGAAATGCTGGTCCTGCGCCACGCGGATCACTTCGACCGCGATGCCCTGGGCGCGCAGAGCGTCGATCATCGCCGGATCGGGATCGGGCAGCGCGCCGTCCACCACCATCAGCTTGCGCACCATGGGCTGGTTGGCGAGCGGATCGAGCATGGCATAGCGCGCCGGAACTTCGGCAGGGGTGCCGCCCATCATGCCCGCGATCACCGGCTGGCCGCACACTGCCGCGTCCATGCCGACGAAATCGGCAATGCGCAGCGGCCCGTCGATGGCGACCGCGGCGCGCACAGCCGGCAATTCGCCTGACACCACGGCATCGCCCTTGTTGCCGGTTGCCAGCCACATCACCGGGGTCACCCCGGCGGAATGGCCCATCACCGTGATGCGGCCCAGATCGAGCGGATAGGTTTCAGCCAGCGTCTTCACATAGCCCAGCCCTTGCGCCCAATCGGCAAAGGTGTTGGGCCAGCCGCCATCCGATCCCAGCTCGCGGTAGGACGGCGTCCAGGTCGCCACGCCATTCGCCGCAAGGAAGCTGGCGAGCGCGCCGACATTGGCGGTGCCGCCCATCCCGGCCCAGCACCCGCCATGATAGATCACCGCGAGCGGGAACGGCCCGTTTCCATGGTTTGGGCCTTTCGGCATCCGCAGCTCGCCATATTGCCGCGCAGAGGCAGAGCCATAGGCGACTTTCAGCGTCGGCGGAGCGGCGGGGAGCGTGTTGACCGTCATGGGGTCATAGTCGGTCGTATCGGTGACCGCGAAGCGCGCATCGGGCGCAGGAGATGCGGTGGCGACAGGCTCGGTCGGCGCGCAGGCGGCGAGTGCGGCGGCGAGCGCGGTGGCGGCAACGGCGTGCTTGGTCATGGATTTCCCCCCTCGGTCACGGTCAGCATAGCGCGGGCTTCCGGCGCGGACAATTCAAGGCGCGCCGGTCAGCACGGCCATCATCGCGGCTTCATTGGCGGTGTAGGCGGGGTTGCCGGGGGTGATGATCGCAAAGTGGCTGACGCCCGGGTTTTCGCGGATGGTGACGGCGGCCCCGCCCGCGCCGAGCGCGGCTTGCGTCGCGGCCGACGGCGCAGGCAGCTTGGCCTGCACGAACAGGATTTCAGCCAGCTGCGGCGCGGCGGTGGCGGGGGAGATCGCTGTGTAGCGCGCAGGCGCTGCTTCGGGTGCAGCGCCCATGAAGGGATCGACGGCGGAGAACTGGCACAGCGCGTCAAACGCGGGTCGTTCCGCCCCGACATCGCCCGGCCCGTCGAGGATGATCGCGGCGCGGGCCTTGAGCGCAGCACGCTTGCCCACCGGTCCGTCCGCCCGTTGCGAGGTCGCCAGCCACTGCGCCGGCAGCGCGCCTGCCGAATGGCCGACCAGCGTCACGCGGGCGCGGTCGATGGGGTGCTTGGCTGCGACTTGGTCGATCAGCTTGGCCGAAGCGGCCCAGTCCATGAACGATCCCGGCCAGCCGCCCCCGTCCCCAACCTCGCGGTAATCGACATTGAGCGTGGCGATGCCGAGTTGCTGCCAGCGGGTGGCGAGCGGCGCCATATAGGCCTGGCTGGCGATGCCGGTCTTCCAGCACCCGCCGTGATAGATCACCGCGAGCGGGAATGGGCCCCCTCCCTCCTTGGCCCCTTGGGGAAGCCGCAGTTCGGCAAAGCCGCGCGGGTGATCGGCGTAGCGCAGGATCGCGTCGGGCTTCGAGGCCGCGAGGTTGGCGTCGGTGCCGTAAGTGGCGTTGTTGGGTTGCACAGGCGTCGGAGCCTCCTCGGGCGCAGGCGTTGCGGGGGTGCAGGCGGCGAGGAAGAGGGGTAGAAGAAGAAAGCGCAGCTTCATTGAAAGCCCTCTGCCACGGCGGTGCATTGCCGATCGATAACTGCATATTTCTGCACGTCCGTCATGCCGTGGGTGACATAACCAATTTCGCAGACCGCCTTCGTTCCATCAGGATAGACGACTTCGATTGTTCCGCTGGCGTCCGATCCATCCCACTTTGCCCAATAGGCACCATCAACATTGCGCATCAGCGGCGCACGCTTGCCATTGAGCGTGAGCGTGCCGCCGCTGACCTCTTCGTCGACAGAGACGCTGAACATGACCGGGACTGAGCATCCCGAAAGGCTGAACATAAGCAGCGCTGCCGCGAACAGCCTCACACCCCCTCCAGCAGCCGGTCCGCCTGCGCGCGCGCTTCGGGCGTCACTTCCGCGCCCGATAGCATCCGCGCGATTTCCTCCTGCCGTCCGGGGTGATCGAGCAGCACCACGCTGGTCTTGGTGACAATCCCGCTCGATGCCTTGGCGATCAGGTAATGCTGCCCCCCGCGCGCCGCCACCTGCGGCGAGTGGGTGACGGCCAGCAATTGCCCTTCCTGCGCCGCTAGCCGCGCCAGCCGCTCGCCAATCGCGGAGGCCACCGCCCCGCCCACGCCCCGGTCGATTTCGTCGAAGATGATCGTCGCCGCCCCGCCCTGCTCGGCCAGTGCGACCTTCAGCGCGAGGATGAAGCGCGACAATTCGCCCCCCGATGCGATCTTGCCCAAATGCGCAAAATCCGCGCCGGGGTTGGTCGAAATCAGGAACTCCACCGCGTCCATGCCGTGTGCGCCCCAGCGTTCCTCGGGCAATGTCGCCACCTGCGTGCGGAACCGCGCAGCATCGAGCTTCAGCGGCGCAAGCTCGGCCGCCACCGCCGCATCAAGCTTCCCCGCGCCCGCCACCCGCGCCGCGTGCGCCGTTTCAGCCAGCGTGACATAGGCATTGCGCGCTTCCTTGGCGGCGGCTTCCAGCGCATCCAGCCGCGCCTCCCCGCCCTCGATCGCATCGAGCCGCGCCCGCATGGTGCGCATCAATTCGGGCAGATCATCAACCTCGCAGCGGTGCTTCCTCGCCGCCGCGCGCAGTTCAAACAGGCGGGTTTCGGCGCGCTCCAATTCATGCGGATCATGCACCAGCGCCTCGGCGGCATGGCGCAGCTTGTCCTCCGCCTCGCTCGCCTCGATCACCGCGCGGTCGAGCGCGGCCAAGGCATCGGTCAGCAACGGGTGCTGTTCGGCGATCCGGTCAAGCTTGCGCGCCGCGACCCGCAGGCTCGCCAGCGGCGAATCCGATCCGTCCCACACATGGCGCAGCGCTTCCAGCTCGCCCGAAAGCTTCTCGCCTTTCTGCATATCCGCGCGGGTCAGAGCGAGCCGGGTTTCCTCCCCCGCGACCGGATCAAGCGCGGCGAGTTCTGCCAGATGCGCGATCAGCAAGTCCTGATCGGCCTTGGCCTGCTCCACCGCCCCGCGCGCTTCGGCGAGCTGCGCCTCGGCCTTGGCCCAATCGGCATAGGCACGCTCCAAACCCGCCACATCCGTCCCGGCATAGCGATCCAGCAGCAGCCGGTGGCCGCGCGGGTTCACCAGCCCGCGATCATCGTGCTGGCCGTGCAATTCCACCAGTGCGGGCGCGAGTTCGCGCAGCAGGGCAACGCTGGCGGGTTGGTCATTGATGAAAGCCTTGGAACCGCCATCGGCCTTGACCTGACGCCGGATCAGCAGCGGCTCTCCCGGTTCGATGGCGATCTCCGCATCATCGAGCGCGGCGGCAATCCCGTCAGGCAGGCGCGCAAATTCAAAGCTGGCGGTGACGCTCGCCTTGTCCTCGCCGCTGCGCACAAGGCTGGTCTCCGCCCGGTCGCCAAGGATGAGCCCCAGCGCATCCAGCAGGATCGACTTGCCCGCCCCCGTCTCCCCCGTCAGCACGCCAAGCCCGCGCGCGAAGGCCAGATCGAGCGCTTCGATAAGCACAATGTTGCGGATGGACAGGCGGGTCAGCATGGATGGTGGAACAGATAGCGCACACCCAGCCCTGCGTCACCTGCGGAAGGTTAGCAAATCCCCAAGCCTTGGTGACAGCTTGCGGGAAACGGAGCGAGTGGGTTGTGAGAGCATATCGGGAAGCGGTGAAAGGCAGGAATCGGTTACCCAGCCATTCCTCCGGTCGTCGCCCCGTGCCTGACACGGGGCTTGGCTTTTCTTTCTTCCGCGTTGGCCCGATACGCTGCGCATGGAGAAGGGCGGTTCGGTCTACATTATGGCGGACCGCTATCGCGGCAGGATGTATGTTGGGTTCAGCGTGCGATTTCAAGCCTGAGTATCACACCAGACTGATGGCAGATGCGAACTTGCAAGCCTTCCCGAATAGGACCTCCATGAGAGGCGGCATTATTGAAACCCGATGACATGATGAAATCCGAATAACTGAACCGAGTACCGGCTACTTCAAACCGCTCCGTGTCATGGCCACCTTTCGGCATTGGATGGAAATTCTCCACTCTTCCCTCTACAGTCTCGCAGTTGCCTTCCTTCAAGGCTTCGGATGCAGCCAAACTGCGCGAGATTGTTACTCCGCCAGCTATAACTGTCCACGCAATCGCAAACATGAAAACTAGCCAGTTGAAGATTGGCGACCTGGCTGCCCGCGCAAACCCGATAGTCTTGAAGAAATTCGGACGGAATATAAGCGCCGCGGCTACGAGTGACACAATGAGTCCCGGAATGACGAAACCGATCCCCTTTAGTGGCGTGTTGGAAGACTCGAATACGGTGATGTAGTCCATTTGTGTATCTTGCCTCGCAGGTTCCGGGTATCAAGAGATTGTCACGAGCCTTGACCATTTTTTGCTCTGGGTTTGCGCCCAATTCGCTGCCCATGACACTTGCAGCACACGCCGCAAGACATCCCGTCCCGCCAGCGTTATGGCAGCCACATGCCCCGGCTGATCCTGTTCAACAAACCCTTCGGCGTCCTGTCGCAATTCACCGACACAGGATCGCCGACACAGCGCGCGACTTTGTCCGACTACATCACGGTCAAGGGCGTCTATCCCGCCGGGCGGCTTGACCGCGATAGCGAGGGTTTGTTGCTGCTGACCGATGACGGGCGGTTGCAGGCGCGGATTGCCGACCCGCGATTCAAGCTGCCCAAGACCTATCTGGTGCAGGTGGAAGGCGAGGCGCAGGAAGATGCGCTCGCCGCCTTGCGCAAGGGCGTGGCGCTGAAGGACGGGATGACCCTGCCGGCCGAGGTTGAAGCGATTGACCCGCCCGATCTGTGGCCGCGCGATCCCCCGATCCGGGTGCGCCAGTCGATCCCCGATTGCTGGCTGCAAATCACCATCCGCGAAGGCCGCAACCGGCAGGTGCGGCGCATGACAGCGGCGGTGGGCCTGCCGACCTTGCGGCTGGTGCGCAGGTCAATCGGGGACTGGACTGTGGCGGGACTGGCGCTGGGCGAATTCAGGGAAATCGCCGTCTAGGCGCGCGCGGTCAGTCTTCGACGTCGAAGGCGAGGCTGCCGGTGTTGTAGAGAACGGTGATCAGTTCGAGCGTGGCGGGCGATACACGGGCAGCCACATCAAGCGCCGTTTCGGCACAGATCGCTTGCGCGAAGGCCGCCGCTTCATCCGTGCAGGCAAAGCAATGTCCGTCAGCAAACAGCAGGACAGACGATGCGTCTTCGCGCGTGAAGGCAAAGCGGCTGGCGGGATTGCGAACCAGAATATGGCCTTCCGCCAACGCCTGCGCGATCTCGGATGCCTGGACGGGTTCATCCGGCCCCCAATCGATCTCGGGGTTCTTGGGCGCGGTGTTGTATTGGCCGAACCACCGGGCAAAGCGGCTGCGATCCTGCAACGTGTCGGCAATCATCGCCTGCAGCTGTGTGATCGCGTCGGCGCTGATTTCGCCCGGATTGTCCTGCAGCGCGAGATGCGGATCGGTGTAGCGGTCGGTGTCAGGCAGGTCGGCGGCCATGTCATCGGCCCAGCTTTCGATCAGTTCGGCGCGCGAGGGCGCACGAAAGCCGACCGAATAGGTCATGCAATCATCGCCCACAGCCGTGCCGCGATGGGCAAAGCGCGGCGGGACATACAGGATGTCGCCGGGTTCGAGAATCCATACGTCGGTCGCCTCGAACTCCGCCAGCAACCGCAGCCCGTCATGGGGGAGCAGCGGCGTGTCGTCATCGCACAGCGCGCCCACTTCCCAGCGGCGGCGGCCAAGGCCCTGCAACAGAAACACGTCATAATGATCGAAATGCGCGCCGACCCCGCCGCCATCGACGGCATAGCTGACCATCACATCATCGATCCGCCAGTTCGGCACAAAGCGGAAGGCTTCGAGCAGCGCGGCGACTTCGGGCAGGTGGTGGTCGACCGATTGCACCAGCAGCGTCCACGGATCACGCTCGCCCCTGGCAAAGCGGCTTTCGGGAACGGGGCCGTGCTCCAGCTCCCACGCGTGATCGCGCCGGGTGATGATGCGGGATTCGACCAGCGGCTCGCAGGCAAGGCCCGCCAGCTCGTCCGGCTCGATCGGGTTGGACCAATTGTCCCACGGCGACCGGATCAGCAGCGGCTTTTGCTGCCAGTGGTCACGCAGGAAGGCCGCAACGTCGAAGTTGTGCAGGTTCACTTGCGGTTTTTGCGTGCGGCGTAGCGCGCATCGCGGGCGGCCTTCAATTCTTCCTCGCTGCGCTTGGGCGGCGGGGCATTGGCGGCTTCACGCTCGGCTTCGGCCTGCTTGGCTGCGGCCTTCTTTTCGTCGGCAAGGCGCTGCTTTTCTTCGCGGGCGGCGCGGGCCTTGGCCGCCTTGGCCTCGGCAGCGGCTTCGCGTTCGGCGCGGCGGGCGGCGGCTTCGGCAAGCTCCTCGGCGGTAAGTTGCGGGGCAGCCTTCAATTTGGCCAGAGCTTTCTCTTTCGCCTGCAACGAAGCCGAAGCCCGGTCCTGAAAGCTGGGCGCCTTGTAGCCTTTCATGCGTATTTACTCCTGCCGGTGTGCGGATCGCCGCTCGGCCTAAATGTGTGACAGACGCGAAGCCCGGGTTTTGTGGGGCTTTCAGGGTCCGAAGGTTTGCCGCCAAGTCCTGCATGGGCAGGTGCGGCACGTGAAACGTTGCCCTAGTGGATCACAGCGATGATCAACAGGCCCGATTGCGGATGATAGCGCAAAAGGCTCCGCAGGCCAAAACCTGCGCGCCCGGCGGGACAATCAGGACGGGGTGACGCCCGCGGCGTTCTTGTCCACAAGCTTGAAGGCGCGCTCGTACCATTCGGAGCCGGGGTAGTTCGCGCCCAGCACGGCGGCGTACTTCACCGCTTCCTGCGGTACGCCGAGCGCGAGGCTGCTTTCGGTGAGGCGGTACAAGGCCTCGGCCGTGTGGCTGGTGGTGTCGAACTTCTCGACGACGTTGCGGAACCGCATATCGGCGGCGAGCCACAGGCCCATGCGCTGGTAATGGCGGCCGATCTCCATCTCTTTGCCCGCAAGGTGATCGGCGACGAGATCAAGCTTGAGCCGCGCATCGGCGGCGTATTCGGTCTGCGGGAAGCGGCGGTTGACTTCGCGAAGTGCGGTCTGCGCCTGCTCGGTGATCTTCTGGTCGCGGTTCACATCGCTGATCTGCTCGTAATAACTCAATGCGATCAGGTAGTAGGCGTAAGGCGCATCCTTGTTGCCCGGGTGGATCGACAGGAACCGCTGCGCGTTCTGGATCGCCTTGTTGTAATCGCGCGCGATGTAATAGCTGAAGGCGCTCATCAGCTGCGCACGGCGGGCCCAGGGCGAATAGGGGTGCTGGCGCTCCACCTCGTCGAACAGCGCGGCGGCCTGCAGCGTGTTGCCCTTGTCGAGCCGCTTCTGCGCCTCGGCATAGAGCGATTCGACATCGCGCGCGACGTAGGCGACGTCCTTGCCCTCGGTGCTTCCGGCACAGGCGGACAGAGTCGCAAGAGTGGCAGCGGCGAGCGCAGCCTGCGCGATACGGGTGGTGAGCTTGATAGGCATGGTCGCCCCTATAGCCACCTGCGCGCTGAACGCCAAGTGAAGGCTGATGCCCTATGCCCAAAGCCGAAGGCTTGGGCATGAGAGGCGGAAGCCCGGCCGGCGGGTCGGCTTGCCGACCCGTTCGACGTCACGTGTCGCATGGAGCGTTTGCACCAGCAAACGCGGAACGGCGCGGGACGTCAGCCCCCCCGCCCACATTTTCCTACTCGGGCGTTTTGTGATCCCTTCTCCAACGGTCGCACCGCGACCGCGAGGGCGACTGCCCGCCCGCAGCCACCCTGGCGCAGCCAGCATGAGCGAGGAAACAACAAGAATGACCCGCCGATCCGACCCCCGCACCGCCCGCCTTCCCGTCCCGCACGGAGAGCTACCCCCCTTCACCCCCGTCCCCCGCCAGTACGAGCGCCACGACGGCTGGACGCCCGAACGCCAGCGCGGCTTTATCGAGGCGCTGGCCGACACCGGCTCGGTCGAGGCCGCGTGCAAGGCGGTCGATATGAGCAGCGTCGGCGCCTACCACCTGCGCCGCCAGCCCGGCGCCGACAGCTTCCGCGCCGCGTGGGAGGCCGCGCTCGGCCTTGGCGTGCAGCGGATCGAGGATGTGGTGATGGACCGCGCTCTCAACGGGGTGGAGGAACCGCTCTACTCCTACGGCAAGCTCGTCGGCACCCGCACCCGCTACAACGACCGCCTGCTGATGTTCATCCTGCGCAACCGCGCACCCGAGCGCTTTGCGGCAGGCGGCGGGCCAAAGGGATTGAACGCCGTCAGCCAGATGCAACTGGACCGGCTGAAGAAGCAGTGGATCGAGGAATACAAGGCGAGCCTGCCCAACGTCACCGCCGCCGAGGTGCGCGCCAGCATCGACCGCAAGATCGAGGACATCCGCCGCCGCATCGAGCGCGAACGCCCCAAGCGCCGCGCCGCGCTGTCTGAAGAAACCCTAGCCGCCTTCGCCCACTTCATCGCGCTACGCGACCGCGACCTTGCGGCCAGCGGCGCCGACGAGCGGACGGTGAAGATGCTGGAAGTCGGCCACCACGTCCCGTCCACCCACTTCGACGCCCCCGCCACCCCGCAACTCCCCGCCCCGCCGCGCGAGGCGGAGGACGAAAACTGGCACCCGCCCGAGGGCTGGTCCCACGGCAAGCCCAAACCCGCGCCGCCGCCGAAGACGACGTGGACGATCAAGGATGAAAACTTCGATGCTTAGGAGGCGACGCCTGCTCTTGATGCATACCTTCAATGCATATACCTTGCGCGCATGAACAGCCCCACTCACCCCCGCCGCAACGCTGCCGTTGGCCCACGCAAGCGCACAACCATGACGATCCGCCCCGATTATCTCGCCGACGCCAAGCGTCTCGGCATCACCGTGTCCGAAGCTGCCGAACGCGGCCTGCGCGATGCGATCCGCGAGGCCGAGGCAGCGCAGTGGCTTGCGGAGAACGACGCAGCGGTCGAAGCGGCGAATGATTGGGTGGAGGCCAACGGCCTGCCGCTCAAGGGTCACCGCCTGTTCTGATGGCGCGCTTCGACGTTTACGCACTGAAGCGCGGCGGCGCGCTGGTGGTCGATTGTCAGGCGGATTTGCTGGCGGGGCTGAAAACCCGCGTGGTCGCGCCGTTGATTGCGGAGGACAAGGCCCCACCCCCGGCGCGGCACCTCAATCCGGTGTTCGAGCTACGCGGCGAGCGGTTTGTGCTGATGGCGCAGCTGCTCTCGGCGGTCGAGGTGCGGGAGTTGGGGGATTGCGTGGGGTCGCTTGGCGATCAGGGCGAGGTAGTGCTGAGGGCACTGGATTTTTTGGTGACGGGGGTTTGAGTGCTGAAAGTCCTCCCCCCTTTAGGGGAGGGGGACCATCCGCAGGATGGTGGGGAAGCGAGTGAGGTTGAGGCTTACACCGCGAAGGCGTGAAACTCGCGGTGCCACTTCAGGAATTGCGGGTGCGGGTGATCCGCCTCGCGGACAGGAGCGATCAGTTTTCCCGTCGGATTGATGATGTCCTCAACTCCGCTGAGGTCATTGACCTTGCGGTGCACGACAATTTCGTGATCGTCGGCAATGCCATTAGCCCCCGACAGCCATCCAATTGGCGGTGCCGTAAAGCGCGAGGCCGTTGAGGAAGGAGTCTGGCCCGCCATGCTCGACTGGCGGAATATGAGCGGCCCCTGCTTCAAGCCGCCCTACCGCATTCAGGAGCCAAGATCCTCATTTCATACGCTGCACGTCATGATCAAATTGTTCATCAAATAGAATGCCCAAGTTATAATTATTTTGCGGGCTAAATTGACGATCGGAAAATCCTGATTGGTATTTTCTGTCGGCGTGCCCTTGATGAATGCCAATTACTACTCCGTATGACGTAATTATGGGCGATCCTGAAGTACCATAACTTGCAGGGTAATTTCCAACTACCACCCTATCCAATCTTTTGAAGGGCAGGCCGGATTGCGCGGCAAACAATTCTCCATTAAAGCCAGATCTGGCGCTCCAAATAAAACCTGAATTCTTTCTTTTTACCTTTGGCTTTTGCAAATCTCCATGAAAGCCTACGATATTTATCGCTTGCCCATTAACAGCACGCTCACCTTTGCCGAATCCGGTACGATAAGGCAAAAATTGACTTGGAAATCTGCTCTCGCTTGTAAGTTTGATCAATGCAATATCGTCTGAGCGGTCCCCAAATGAAGTTGAAACCTCCCAACGAATGAGCGCCTCTTTTATTGGAATAATTTCCAACTCTTTACCCGTCGGATATTCATAAAATACAACCACACATAACTTCGGGTCGACAAGTCTCTGACGGACAGTTCTTGAATATTCGTCCCAATAGTCTTCAGCAAATGCATGTGAGTTAGTTACCAATAAGCTGAATGATCCGACGTGAAACGCTGTTGACGCAATAGAATCTTCTACAAATATTGGCCGACCAGTGATCCTATCGTTCAACTCTTCTCCGGTTACATCATCAATTTTAACTTTAGCTACGGGGCATTCTACTTGGCCGACGCCGCTATACAGCTGCCACTCTTCCTCATTTAAGAAACTTTCAGGATCGTCTCTTACATCGCGCTCCCCAAACCATTTAGCTTGTAGCGAAGCTGCCCCGAACAAAACTACCGTGACCACAACAAATGCCTGAACACGCATCCCGCACTCCAACACTTTCAGTGGTCCCCTACCTTAAAGTAGCACATCAAGGCTTGCTAAAGTAGAGGCACGGCCATGGAATGGCCTTTATCCCGCTTCGCTTCCGGACGGGCTGGCCTGCGGCCACCCGCCGGCCGGAATGCGGCCTCTTGCTTCTTAATCCCCCTTCCGCCTGCGGGAGGGGTTAGGGGTGGGAGCGAGCGGAGCGAGCACATTTGGGCGCGGGGCCGCCAGAGACAAGCCCACGAGTAACAGGCCCACCCGTGATCGGAGTCACGCGCCTCCGATCACCCCCTCCCGCGAGCGGGAGGGGAGAAGGGCTACTCCTCACCCATACGAAGCGTGGCGATGAAAGCCTCCTGAGGAATGGACACATTCCCCCCGGCCTTCGCCGGGGCAGGCCGCCCTTCGGGCGCTCCCGCATCCTCAGAATGAGAGAGGTTACTCTTCACCCATGCGAAGCGCGGCGATGAAGGCCTCCTGAGGAATAGATACGTTGCCATATTCCCGCATCCGCGCCTTCCCCTTCTTCTGCTTGTCCAGCAGCTTCTTTTTCCGGGAAATATCCCCGCCGTAACACTTCGCGGTCACGTCCTTGCGCATCGCCGCAATCGTCTCGCGGGCGATCACCTTGCCGCCGATTGCGGCCTGGATCGGGATTTTGAACAGGTGGCGGGGGATCAGGTCTTTCAGGCGCTCGCACATGCCGCGGCCGCGTTCTTCGGCGACGTGGCGGTGGACGATCAGGCTCAGCGCGTCGACGGGTTCGGCGTTGACGAGGATGTTCATCTTCACAAGGTCGCCCTCGCGCGTGCCGATCTGTTCGTAATCGAAGCTGGCATAGCCGCGGCTGATCGACTTCAGGCGGTCGTAGAAATCGAACACCACTTCGTTGAGCGGCAGTTCATAGGTCACCTGCGCGCGGCCGCCCACATAGGTCAGCTCGGTCTGGATGCCGCGGCGGTCCTGACACAGCTTCAGGATCGCGCCGAGATATTCGTCAGGGGTGTAGATCACCGCCTTGATCCACGGCTCCTCGATCACCTCGATCCGGTTGGTATCGGGCCAATCGGCAGGGTTGTGGATGTCGATCACCTTGGCATCCTCGGTCTTGGAATGGCCGAGATGGATGCGGTACACCACGCTTGGCGCGGTGGTGATGAGGTCGAGGTCGTATTCGCGGCTGAGGCGTTCCTGGATGATCTCCAGATGCAGCAGGCCGAGGAAGCCGCAGCGGAAGCCGAAGCCCAGCGCCGCGCTGGATTCCATTTCGAAGCTGAAGCTGGCGTCGTTCAGCCGCAGCTTGGCTATGCTTTCGCGCAGCTTTTCAAAGTCGGCAGCGTCCACGGGGAACAGACCGCAGAACACGACCGGCTGGACTTCCTTGTAGCCCGGCAGCGGGGTGTCCGATCCGCCCTTCACCGTGGTGATGGTGTCACCGACGCGGGCCTGCTCCACCTCCTTGATCTGGGCGGTGATGAAGCCGATTTCGCCGGGGCCGAGTTCCGATAGGTCGGTGCGCTTGGGCGTGAAGCAGCCGACGCGGTCGACGAGGTGCTGGGTGCCGCCCTGCATGAAGCGGATGTTGAGCCCCTTGGTGAGCTTGCCGTCGATCACGCGGACAAGGATGACGACGCCGAGATAGGGGTCGTACCACGAGTCCACGAGGCTGGCGGTGAGCGGCGCGTCGATCTTGCCCGAGGGCGGCGGGATGCGGGCGACGACGGCTTCGAGCACATCCTCGATCCCGATGCCGGACTTGGCGCTGGTGAGGACGGCTTGCGATGCGTCGAGGCCGATGATCTCCTCGATCTCGGCCTTGACCTTTTCGGGTTCGGCGGCGGGGAGATCGATCTTGTTGATGACGGGGACGATTTCGTGATCATGCTCGATGGATTGGTAGACGTTGGCGAGGGTCTGGGCCTCGACGCCCTGGGCGGCGTCCACGACCAGCAGCGCGCCTTCGCACGCGGCGAGGCTGCGGGAGACCTCGTAGGCGAAGTCGACGTGGCCGGGGGTGTCC
>Ga0209812_10001963_pt1 | contig 13053 bp, 11 predicted proteins | sample JI71714BDNA_FD_187502 | JGI IMG/M metagenome (GOLD analysis project Ga0209812, IMG submission 187502) | Wastewater effluent complex algal communities from Wisconsin, to seasonally profile nutrient transformation and Carbon sequestration -... | ecosystem: Engineered > WWTP > Effluent > Algae...
GCTGGGCGGCCTGGGCCTGGTGGTGGCCGGCGTGCCCGCGGCCACGCTGCTGACGGCGCTGATGTTCATGCTGTGCATCGCGCAGATCGGCCCCGTGCCCGTGCTGTTGGGCGCCGCGGCCTGGGCCTACTGGGGCGACGGCAGCCTGGGCTGGGGCATCGCGCTGGCCGTGTGGGCGCTCATCGTGGGCACCATCGACAACGTCGTGCGGCCGGTGCTCATCAAGCTGGGTGCCGACCTGCCGCTGGTGCTGATCTTCGCGGGCGTGATCGGCGGGCTGTTCGCCTTTGGCCTGGTGGGCATCTTCGTGGGGCCGGTGGTGCTGGCGGTGGGTTACACGCTGCTGGAGGCGTGGATGCACGAGCGCGAGGAGGCGGCACCCGCCGCGGCCGCGCCGCCTGCGCCGCCAGAATTCCGCGACTGAGTTCCACGACGGAAGCCGCTCAGCCCGTGGCGCGGTGCTCGCCGCTGGGCGACAGACCCAGCGCGTGCTCGTCCGTGAGGGCGCGGCTGCGCAGGCGGATGGCCAGCACCTCGCGCGGCAGCAGCGTGCGGTCGAGCAGCCAACCCTCGGGCGTGCGGCGCAGGCCGGGTGAATCGCCCACCGTCACCTCGAAGGCCTCGGCCGAGGCGGCGTCCACGCACACCTCGGGGCGCACCAGCGGCGCGTAGTTCACGAGCAGGTCGCGGTCGGCGGCGTTGAACACCATGCCGAGCCTCCACTCCACCTCCCAGTGCAGTTCGGCGCCGCTGTCGTCCTGCAGCGGCAGGCCGGCGGCGAGGTCGGGTGCCTGTGCGGCATCGGCCTCGATGAGCACGAAGCCGCCGTGCAGCCGCTTGCGCAGCGGCACCACGCGTGTGGGGCCGGGCTGCAGCGCCGGGCCCAGCGGGCGCAGGTGCAGCTCGGCCTCGGGCGTGCGCGCCCACTGGTACCACTCGGCCGTCAGGCGCAGCGGGTGGTGGGCGGGGTAGGGCACCAGGCGCACGGGGCGGTAGCGGTTGCTCTGCCGCAGGTGCAGGCGCAGCACGCCGTGGGCGTCGGCCTCGAGCCGCAGGCCGCCGTAGTGGCGCACGTAGTCGATCAGTGCGACGGCGGCCTGTGCCGCCTCGCCGGCGCGCGCCACGAAGGCGCCCAGGATCTCGGCCGGCACGTCGTCGCGCACGGCCTGCACGGCGGCGGCGATGCGCTGCACGGCGGCGTGGCGCTCGCCGGCCACCGCGCCCAGCTGCTCCAGCCCCAGGCCGGGGCGGCGCAGCAGGTGGCGGAAGCAGTGCATGGCGGCCTCGGCCAGGCGCTGGTCCATGGGCCGGCCCCGGCGCAGCTTCTGCCAGAAGGCCTCGGCGCCGGCGCCTTCGGCCGCCAGGCGCGCGCCCTGCTCCAGCAGGCGCGGCAGCTCACGCGGGTGGCCCTGGGCGTCGAGGGCCAGGCCGCCAGCCGGCCGCGCGGCGTCGAGGAAGGCCTGCAGCAGGCCCATCAGCTGCTGCCGGCGCGGCTCGCGGTGCGCGGGTGGCAGGCCTTGCAGCGCCTCGGCCAGCAGGCCCTCGACGGCCGGCAACGACAGCACCGTGGTGCGGCGCACACGGGGTGGCCGTGGCGGGGCGGGGCGGCGGGGCTCGGGGCGGGGCATGGCGGGTGGTGACTTAGCGATTCTTAAGCGCGAAGACGACGCCGGGCCGGCTTCGTAGATTGCGCAGCGTCATCACGATCACGCTTGCAGGAGGAGGATTCATGGTGTCGAAGCGCACGTCGACGGCCGCCCGGCTGGCCGCGCTGCCCCTGGTGGTGGCCGGCCTGGCCGGCTGCGAAGGCATGCCCAGCGGGGCGGCGGTGGGTGAACACTTCAAGAAGGCCTTCGTGGCCGCGGCCACCGCCGACGGCGCCACGCGCCCGGCCGGCGGCGCAGCACCCGCGGCCAGCGGCGAGTTCGCGAAGAACCCGCTCGAGGGCACCGAGCTCGACAAGATCTTCCAGAAGAAGCCCATCACCAACAGCAACCGGCCCGAGCGCTGGCCGCGCGTGGCCATCACGGTGAAGGCGGCGACGCCTGGCGTGCACACCATCGAGGGCCAGGGCACGCTGCGCGACAGCGACTGCATCACCTTCGACGCGCGCCTGTGGCGCAGCGCGACCGACAGCCAGAAGTTCGAGAACCTGCGCCTGTGCACGCCGGCCGTGGCCAACTTGTCCAAGGGCGTGGCCTACCGCACGCTGCAGCTGTTTCCGCAGTACACGGTGCCGCGCGGCGAGAACAGCACCGCCAACAACCGCAGCGACGGGCCCAACCAGCCGTTCTACATGTTCCCGCAGGACATCAAGTCGCAGCAGCAGTGGCTGCTGGGCCCCTGGAACAACAAGTTCTACCTGGGCGCGCTGTTCGTGGCCCTGGGCTACGACTGGGACAACGACTTCGACCGCCGGCTGTGGGTGACGACGCTGCCGATGCCGCCGGGCTGAGGCTTCAGCCCACCCAGCCCGCGCTGCGCAGCGCGGCCTCGGCCTGTGCGGCGTGCTGGAAGTGCACGCCGTGCCAGCCGGCCGCGCGCGCGGCCACGATGTTCGGTTCGTGGTCGTCGAGGAACACGAGCTCGTCGGGCTTGGCACCAAAGCGCTCGGCCGCCAGCGCGTAGATGGCGGGCTCGGGCTTGATGTGGTGCACACGGCCCGAGAACACGCCGCTGTCGAAGTGCGCGAACAGGGCCGCCTCGCGCTGCTCGAGCACGTCGGCGCAGGGCGCGGGCATGTTCGACAGGTAGTGCAGCCGGTGGCCGGCGGCGCGCAGGCGCTGGATCAGCGCCACGGTGTCGGGGATGGGCCGCAGTTCGCGCGGCACAGCGTCCACCACGGCCTGCACCTCGGCCGGCGCAAGCCCCGTGCGCGCCGCAATGCGGGCCACGAGATCAGGCACGCTCACTGTGCCGCGGTCGTACGCACCCCAGTCGCCGCCATAGGCCTGGAACACCTGCGCCTGCCAGTGCGCGGCGCTGGCCGCGTCCACCACGCGGCCGGGCAGCTCGCGCGCCAGCACCTCGGCCGGCCGCCATTGCAGCACCACGGCGCCGAGGTCGAAGACGATGCGCTTCATGCGCTGCCCAGCAGGCGCTGCAGCAGCGCCGCGGTGGAAGCGTCGAGCCCGCTCGTGTCGCCGCGTTGCGGGCCTTCCTGCAGCCGCGGCAGCAGGCGGTTGGCCAGCGCCTTGCCGAGCTCCACGCCCCACTGGTCGAAGCTGTTGATGCCCCACAGCGCGCCGCTGGTCCACACGCGGTGTTCGTACAAGGCCAGGAAGGCACCCAGGCTGGCGGGCGTGAGCGCGTCCAGCACGAAGGTGGTGCTGGGACGGTTGCCGGGGAACGTGCGGTGCCGCGCCAGCACGGCGCGGTCGAAGCCGGCGTCGGCCGTGGGCACGGATTCGGCCGCGGCCTCGGCCTCGGTCTTGCCGAGCATCAGCGCCTGCGCCTGCGCCAGGCCATTGGCCAGCAGCTTGGCGTGTGAATCGGCCAGGCCGTGCGCAGGGGTCTTCACGAGGATGAACTCCACCGGGATCACATCCGTGCCCTGGTGCAGCATCTGGAAGTAGGCGTGCTGGCCGTTGGTGCCGGGCTCGCCCCAGACCACGGGGCTGGTGGCCAGGGGCAGGGCGCGGCCGGCCATGTCCACGCCCTTGCCGTTGCTCTCCATCTCCAGCTGCTGCAGAAACGCCGGCAGGCGCTTCAGGCCCTGGTGGTAGGGCGCGATGCTGCGGCTGGCAAAGCCGTGGAAGTTGCGGTACCAGACGTCGAGCAGGCCCAGCAGCACCGGCAGGTTCTGCGCCAGCGGGGCGCTGGCGAAGTGGCGGTCCATGGCGTGCGCGCCGGCCAGCAGCGCGCGGAAAGCCGCGCTGCCGATGGCGACGGCAATCGGCAGGCCGATGGCGCTCCACAGCGAGTAGCGGCCGCCCACCCAGTCCCAGAAGCCGAAGGTGGTGGTGATGCCGAAGTCGGCGGCGGCCTTCACGTTGGTGGTGGTGGCAGCGAAGTGGCGCGCGATGTCGGTGCCGCCCTGCTGCACGAACCACTCGCGCGCAGCCAGGGCGTTGGCCATGGTCTCCTGCGTCGTGAAGGTCTTGCTGGCAACGATGAACAGCGTGCGCTTTGCATCGAGCCGCGCCAGCAGCGGCGCGAGGTCGTGGCCGTCGACGTTGCTCACGAAGTGCACACGCTGGCGCGGCAGCGTGAAGGCCGCCAGCGCCGCCACGGCCATGGCGGGGCCGAGGTCGCTGCCGCCGATGCCGATGTTGACGATGTCGGTGATGCCTTCGTCCGCGCGCACCGCATCGGCGTAGGCCAGCATCGCATCCAGCGTGGTGTGCACCTCGTCGCTGAACGGCGCCGCGCCACGCGGCGCACGCAGCGCCGTGTGCAGCACGGCGCGGCCCTCGGTGGGGTTGGCCACATCGCCGGCCAACATCGCGTCGCGCCGCGGCTCAAGGCGGCACTCGTGCGCCAGGTCGAGCAGGAAGTGCAGCGTGGCGGTGTCGAGGCGGTTCTTGCTCAGGTCGGCAAAGACCTCGGGCGACTCGAAGGACAGCGCCGCCACGCGGCCGGCGTCGCGCGCAAAGGCCTCGCGCACGTCGAAGTCGCGGCCGTGCGCCTGCCAGTGGCCGGCCAGCGCGGCCCAGGCGGCGGTCTCGTCGCAGCGCGGCGCGGCGCTCACCGGCGCAGGCCTTCGATCAGCGCGTCGAGCTTGCCGGCGTCCACCGCAAACGCGCGGATGCCCTCGGCCAGCTTCTCGGTGGCCATGGCGTCCTGGTTGAGCTCCCAGCGGAAGCGCTTTTCATCGAGGTGCACTTCCGGCAGCGGCAGCGCACGCGCGGCCTCGGCGTCCAGGGCCTTTGCCACGGGCGCCTCGCTGGCCTGCAGCTGGGCCAGCAGATCGGGCGCGATGGTCAGCAGGTCGCAGCCGGCCAGGGCCACGATCTGCCCGGTGTTGCGGAAGCTCGCGCCCATCACCTCGGTGTTGATGCCGTGGCGCTTGTAGTGCCCGAAGATGGCGCGCACGCTCTTCACGCCAGGGTCTGCTGTGCCGGCCATGGCGGCCTCGTCCCAGGCGGCGCCGGCGGCCTTCTTGTGCCAGTCGTAGATGCGGCCCACGAAGGGGCTGATGAGCTTGACGCCCGCGTCGCCGCAGGCCACGGCCTGGGCAAAGGCGAACAGCAGCGTGAGGTTGCAGTGGATGCCGGCGCGCTCCAGCCGCTCGGCGGCGCGGATGCCTTCCCAGGTGGCGGCGATCTTGATGAGCACGCGGCCCTTGGGCACGCCCGCGGCCTCGTACAGGCCGATCAGGCGCTCGGCGCGCGCCACGGTGGCTTCGGTGTCGAAGCTCAGGCGCGCGTCGACCTCGGTGCTCACGCGGCCGGGCACGATGGCCAGGATCTCGCGGCCGAAGCGCACCAGCACCTCGTCGACGATGGCGTCCAGCGGCTTGGCGGCATGCGCGGCCACGGTTTCGGCGAGCAGCGGCGCGTACTCGGGCTGCTGCACGGCCTTGAGGATGAGGCTGGGGTTGGTGGTGGCGTCGCGCGGCGCGAACTGCGCCAGCTGCCTGAAGTTGCCGGTGTCGGCGACGACGGTGGTGTGCTGCTTGAGCTGGTCGAGCTGGTTCATGGGCCAGGATTAAACCCGAGCGGCGCCGCGCGGCGGATACTGACCGGTTACGAACCGGGCTTCGCCGCGTGTCCACCGCCGTCCTGCACGACCTGCCGATGCCCGCCCGCCTGGCCCCCTGGCCGCGGGCGAGCCGGACCACGCTCGTGCGCTGCCTGTGGCTGGCGGCGCTGCTGCACCTGTGGGCGGCGCTGTGGCTGGGCAGCGCGCCCGAAGGCACGGCGCCGCCCGGGCAGGGTGTGCAGGGGCGGCTGAACGTGACGCTGCGCGGCCCCAGCGACGAAGGCCTGCCCAGCCTGCCGCAGGTGGCCCCGCAGGCCGGCACGGCACCGGCCGAGGCCACACCGCGCCTGGGCGGGCGCGTGCGCGACACCGAGCTGCCGCCCGACACCGCGCCCGGCGCTGCGCGCCTGGGGCCGGCGCCGCGGGCGCTGGCACCGTCGCCGGCACTCGAGGCGGCGCCCGAGGCCGTGCCGCCGCCCGTGGCCGCGCCAGTGGCGCCGCCGCTCCAGCCGCCACTGGCGCAGTTGCCCGTGCCCGAGCCCTTGCCGAGGGCGACCTTGCCGCCACCCCCCACGCCGTCGCCCGAAGCGGCGCCCCCATCACCCCCGCAGCCCGACCCGGTGCTGCGCGCCCTGGCCGCCGACCCGCTGCCGGCGCGTGCGCTGCCGCAGCCGGCGCTCGTGGCCCCGGCCGTGCCGACGCAGGCCACGCCGCGCCTGCCGGCCCTGGCGCCCTTGCCCACCACCCCGCTGGCGCCGGCCGAGAGTCGCCTGGAAGCCGGCGCGCTGCGCGCCGTCGTGCCCGGGCGCACGGCGCCGCTGGCGCCCCCCGCGGCGGCGTCGCTGCCGCAGCTGCCCCCGGCGGGCCTGCCACCGCTGCGCGAGGCCGTGGCCCAACCCGCGCCCCTGCCGCCCGCCGAGGCACCGGCCGTTCCGCCTGGGGCCCCACCGTCCGTGGCCACCACCCCTGCGCCCGCCGTACCCGCTGCCGCACGCAGCCCGGCCGCCTCGAACGAAGCCCCGCCCTCGGCACCCGCCCCAGCCGCCGCGCCAACGGCGGACACCGGCCCGCGCCTGGGCGCCGACGTCGCCGTGCCCGCCACCGCGGCCAGCGCGCCGCGCCCGCTCAACCTGGAGCTCGGCCGGTTGCGCGGTGGCGAGCTCTCGCGCCTGGGCGCGCCGGGCGTGCTGCCCGTGCTGCCGCGCCCGCCCGAGACCGACAAGCTCGCGGCCGAGATCGAGAAGACCGCCCGCGAGGACTGCCGCAAGGCCCACGCCGGCGCCGGCCTGCTGGCCGTGGTGCCGCTGGCGGTGGACACCCTGCGCGGCAAGGGCTGCAAGTGGTAGTGGCGGCGCGGGCACCTGGGCCCGCGCCGGCCGCCGCCACGCCGCCGCTTCAGTCCAGCGACAGATCCAGCCGCCAGGCCGCCGAAGCGTCGCTGCCCACCGCACGCGGCGCCAGCACCAGCACGTAGACGGTGACGGCGCTGGCGCCGGTGTTCGTCCAGCGCAGCGTGTCGGTGCCGCCCAGGCCGCCGTCGCTGCCGCGCGCCAGCAGCTGGCGCCCGGCGCTGTACAGCTCCACGGCGTAGTTGGCGCCGGCGGCCGGCGTCATGCTGGCGGCCAGGGTGCGACCCGCGGGCACGCTCAGGCGCACGAAGTCGCGGTCGCGCGGCACGCCGCGGATGTTGGGCAGCGTGCCGTTCACGCGCAGCGGCAGGCTGCTGGCCACGGTGGCCTCGGCAAAGCTGTTGTTGGGCTCGACCTCGCCGATCTCGGGCACGGCCGCCACCGTCACCCAGCCTGCGCTCACGGCACCCACCGCGCCGGCCGCGTCGCGCCCGCGCACGTAGACGAGGTGGCGGCCCGGCGCCAGGCCGGTGGTGTCGATGCTGCCGCTCACGGCCTCGGTCACCGCGTCGAAGTTGCCGTCGGCCGCGGCCAGCGGCCGCAGCACGGCGCCCGGCTCCCAGGGTGCCAGGCCGATGCTGTACTCCGCGCCGGCCACGGCCTGCACGGGCTCGCTGCCGTTGCTGTTGTTGAAACGTGCGTCCGACACCGTGGCCGTGACGGCCACCGGCGTGCCCGCCGCCACCGCGCCGCCGGCCACGGCCAGCGCCGTGACATCAGGCCCCGCCGGCGTGAGGTAGGGCGTGCGCACCACCTTGGCGGCGTAGCGCAGGGCCTGCAGGTTGCCGGGCTTGACGCTGCTTTCGTAGCTGGTGCAGCTCTGGAAGAACGCGGTGCCGATCTCGAAGGTGAAGGCGGCCACGCCGAGCTCGCCGTAACTCGGGCCGTCGCTCGTGCCGTCGGTGGGGTACAGGCCGATGCTCTGCGTCGGCTGGTAGCCGTTGAAGAACGCGAACTTGCGGCCCAGCGTCTGCAGCGCCGTGCCGTTGGGCGCCGGGCTGCTGGTGGCGCCCCAGGGCCACAGCACCAGCTCGCTGAAGCTGTGGATGTCGAGGTGGATGCCGCTGGTGTCGGCCGGCGCGGCGTCGTTCACGCCAGGGCCGCGGCGGTCGGGCCATAGGCTGCGGATGTAGGCCTGCACGGCCTGCACCTCGGGCTCGCTGCCGGCACTCGGCCCGCGGTAGGTGAGGCTGCACTGCGAGCCGCTGGAGCCCGTGCCGCCCGTGCTGTTCCACTGGAACGTGAAGTTGCGGTTGAGGTCCACGCCACGTGTGTTGGTGTTGGCGCAGAAGTTGTTGTTGACGTTCTTGCGCCACGACAGCCCTGTTTCGGCGCGTTTGCGGCCGTCGGGGTTGGCGTGCAGCATGAGGTGCACCTCGTGGTGGTCGAGGATCCAGGTGGCGTCGGCGTCCACGCCATAACCCTCGACCAGCCCGCGCGCGAAGGCCAGCACCAGCGGCGCCGTGGCGTATTCGCGCGCATGGATGGCGCTGTTGACGAAGAGCCTGGGCTTGGGCGTGCCGTCGGCCGGCGTGCGTGTGCTGTTGGTGAGCACCAGCACGCGCAGGTCGTAACCACCCGCGCCCTGGGTCTTGAGCCAGGAGTCGCCACCGTCCACCCAGCGCGCCAGCGTGGGCTGCGCGGCGACCAGCGCGTCGCCGGCGGCGAAGGTTTCTTCCACCGTCTCGTAGCAGGCGTAGCCCGGGATGGCCAGCGGCTCGGCCGCACCCTCGGCCGCACCCAGGCGCCCGGCCTGCAGCAGCTGCAGCTGCGTGAGCCGGCGGTTGCGCTGCTCGATGAACTCGGCCGCGCGCTCGAAGCGGAAGCCGAAGGCGCGCAGGCGGTCCATCTCCTCGGCGTCGAGCTCCATCACCAGGTAGCCGGCCTTCCAGTGGCTTTCCAGCAGGTTGGCGTGGAAGCTGATGGCGGCCCGGCGGCCGACGGCACGGCTGGGGAAAAACGCCTTCCAGATGGCGTCGTTGGCCTTTTCGGCCTCCAGCGCCTGCAGCACCTCGGCGGCGGTGCTGGGCTGGCCGGCGGTGCTGGCCTGGCCCGTGGGGCCGTGGGCCAGGGCCGTGGTGGCCAGCAGCGCCAGGGCGGCGGCGGCCAGGGTGCGCAGGGGGGCAGGGGACTTCGTCATGCGGGTGGGCAGGCTGGGTGGAGCGGGCACTCTATCCCTCCAAGGCATGAGGTCATCCCGGGTTCGAGGGGGGGAGGGTGGGCCCGCAGGGGCTGCGGCCTGACGCTGGCGTGACGCCCGCGTCGTCAGGCTGTGGGCATCGCGTTTCAACCGGAGGACCCCATGAACCACCCCCGTTCCGCCTGGCACCTGCTGCGAGCCCCGCTCGCCCCCGTGGCCCTGGCCGCTGCAGCCCTGCTGACGCCGCTGCTGGCCGATGCCGCCCCCGTGCGCCTGAGCTTCAGCGGCAGCACCACCGGGGCGAAGGAGGGCTACGACCCGCGCGCCGGCATCGACATCCCGGCCGGCACGGCGGTGTCCTGGAGCTTCGACCTGGACGATGCGTTCACCACGCTCAACGCCCTCACCGACGACGTCTTCGGCGAGGCCAGCCAGCCCACCCGCGGGCGGCTGAACCTGGGCAGCGCGGTGTACGACCTGAACCAGGCCACCCTGTACTCCTACCAATACACCATCGCCACGGGAGTCATCGACTGGTTCCAGTTCCAGGTCCAGGGCATCGGCCCGGACACCTCAGGCGGCGGCGAGTTCTTCGGCCTCTGGCTCGTCATCACGCCCGACCTGGCGCTGACCAGCGCCGACATCGGCTTTGGCTACACCGCCACGTTCCCCGAGGGTGTCAGCGTCACCAACTACAGCTACCTCACCACCACCGGCACCTACCGCGTCGACCGCGACCCCGGCGTGGTGCCCGTGCCGGCCACGCTGCCGCTGCTGGCGCTGGGCCTGGCGGCCCTGGGCGCCACGCGCCGCCGCGCCGCTACAGCACCAGCAGCGCCCGGAAGTCGTTGACGTTGGTGAAGGTGGGCCCGGGCACCACGAGGTCGCCCAGGGCCGCGAAGAAGGGCTGGCTGTCGTGGCGCGCCAGCATGGCCGCCGCGTCCAGCCCCGCGGCCTGTGCGCGGGCCAGCGTGTCGGGCGTGACGATGGCGCCGGCATTGGCCTCCACGCCGTCGATGCCGTCGGTGTCGGCGGCCAGCACCCACACACGCTCCTGGCCCTGCAGGGCGAGCGCGCAGCCCATGAGGAACTCGCCGGCCCGGCCGCCACGGCCGCCCTTGGTCTTGACGGTGACGGTGGTCTCGCCGCCCGAGAGGATGACGCAGGGCGCACCAAACGGCTGCCCACGCCGCGCCACCGCGCGCGCCAGCGCCGCGTGCACCTGGCCCACGACGCGGCTCTCGCCCTCGATCTCGTCGGACAGGATGTGCGCCGCCAGCCCGTGCTGGCGCGCCAGCGCGGCCGCGGCCTCGAGGCTCTGCTGCGGCGTGGCGAACACCTGCACCTCGTCGCGCGCAAAGGCCGGCAGGCCGGGCTTGGGGCTCTCGAAGGCGCCGCTTTCCAGGCCCGCGCGCGCGGTGGGCGGCAGCTCGATGCCGTGGCGCGCGCAGATGGCCAGCGCGTCGGCGCAGGTGCTGGCGTCGGGCAGCGTGGGGCCGCTGGCGATGACGCCGGGCTCGTCGCCGGGCACGTCGGAGATCAGCAGCGTCACCACGCGCGCCGGGTGCGCCAGCGCCGCCAGCCGCCCGCCCTTGATGGCGCTGAGGTGCTTGCGCACCGTGTTCATCTCGTCGATGGCGGCGCCGCTCCTGAGCAGCGCCTGGTTGACGGCCTGCTTGTCGGCCAGCGTGAGGCCGGGCGCGGGCATCGTGAGCAGCGAGGAGCCGCCGCCCGACACCAGCGCGATCACCAGGTCGTCGGCCGTCAGGCCCTGCACGAGCTCGGCAATGCGCCGCGTGGCGGCCAGGCCGGCTTCGTCGGGCACGGGGTGGGCGGCTTCCACCACCTCGATGCGGCCCGGCCGCGCGCGGTAGGCCGGCGGCACGTGCTCGTAGCGCGTGATCACGAGGCCTGCGAGCGGCGCGTCGGCCGGCCACAGCGCATCGAGCGCCTCGGCCATGGCGCCGCCGGCCTTGCCGGCGCCCACCACCACGGTTCGGCCGCGGGGTGCGGGCGGCAGCACGGCGCCCAGGCTGCGCATCGGCAGGGCGCGCGCCACGGCGGCGTCGTACAGCGCGCGCAGCAGCTCGCGTGGCGGGGGCATCGTCATGGCGCGCCCTTGGCCGGTGCCGGGTGCGTGGGGTCGACCCAGGGCACGTCCTCGGGTTTCTCGGCCGGCTCGATGTCGAGGTTGATGGCCACGGCTTCGCCGTCGCTGCGGCACAGCACGCACTCCAGCGTCTCGGTGGCGCTGGCGTTGATCTCCTGGTGCGGCACGAAGGGCGGCACGTAGATGAAGTCGCCCGGGCCGGCCTCGGCCGTGAACTCCAGCCGCTCGCCCCAGCGCATGCGCGCGCGGCCCTTGACGACGTAGATCACGCTCTCCAGCGGCCCGTGGTGGTGCGCGCCCGTCTTGGCGCCGGCGTGGATGTGCACCGTGCCCGCCCACAGCTTGCTGGCGCCCACGCGTGCGAAGTTGATCGCGGCCTTGCGGTCCATGCCCGGCGTCTGGGCGGTGTTCGGGTCGAGCTGGTTGGCGGGCACGACGCGCACGCCATCGTGTTTCCAGCGCTCGGGGGTGGGTGGGTTCATGGCGGTTCCGGCATCAAGAGGGCTTCGCGCGTGGATTGTCACGCGCCCGGCCGTGCCGGAAGTCTCAACCCGGCCCCGGGGCCGCCGATAGAGTGCCACGGCCAGCCCTGCGGTCCTGGGGGCGCGTGCCGGCTTTCCTGCCCCACGAACTGCCCAGCGAGCCCCGACCATGACCCTAACCCCGCGCGCCCTGGCCGCCTTCAGCCTGGCGGCCGTTCTGGCCGGCTGCGCCAGCACCCCGGCCGACGAACCCGCCGGTGCGCCACGCCCCGAGACGGTGTTTGCGCTCACGGCCTCGCAGGCGCTGATCCGCTTCAACGCCGGCACGCCGCGCCAGGTCGAGCAGCGCCAGCCCGTCAGCGGCCTGGCCGCAGGCGAGACGCTGGTGGGCATCGACTTCCGCGTGGCGCGCGGCGTGTTGTACGGCGTCACGTCCGCCGGCCGGCTCGTCACCATCGACACCACCACGGCGCGTGCCACGCCCGTGGGCGCGGCCCCGGCCGCGGCGCTGCAGGGCACGCGCTTCGGCGTCGACTTCAACCCCGCCGCCGACCGCGTGCGCGTGGTGTCCGACACCGGCCAGAACCTGCGCCTGCACCCCGACACGGGCGCGCTGGCGGCCACCGATCCGCCGCTGGCCGCCGCCACCGCCGGCGGCCCGGCGCCCGTGATCGCCGGCGCCGGCTACACCTACAACAAGAAGAACGAGAAGCTCACCACCAACTACGCGCTCGACATCGGCCGCGGCTGGCTGGTGACGCAGGGCTCCATCGAGGCCGTGGAGCCTGCGGTCAGCCCCAACACCGGCCGCATCTTCGACGTCGGCGCCCTGGGCACGGGCCCGGTGGACGACGCCTCGTTCGACATCGCCGACACCAACAACGCCGCGCTCGCCGCGCTGCGTGTGGGCGGGCGCACGCGCCTTTTCGCCATCGACCTGACCAGCGGCCGCGCCACGCTGCTGGGCAGCGTGGGCGACGGGGCTGCGCTGCGTGGCATCGCCATCCAGCCCTGAGGCCGGCGTGATGCTGCGCCGCGCCCTGGCCGCCGGTGGCCTTGTCTTGGCGAGTCTGGCCACGGCCGCGCCCGTGGAGGTGAGCTTCACCAACGCCGCCGGCCAGCCGCTGGCCGACGCCGTGGTGTGGGTGGAATCGGCCGCCGCGCGCGCCGCCGCGCGCCCGCTGGCGGCCGTGGAGGTGGTGCAGCAGAACCGCGCCTTCGTGCCCGAGGTCAGCGTGGTCACGGTGGGCACGGCCGTGGCCTTCCCCA
>Ga0209812_10001964_pt1 | contig 13049 bp, 8 predicted proteins | sample JI71714BDNA_FD_187502 | JGI IMG/M metagenome (GOLD analysis project Ga0209812, IMG submission 187502) | Wastewater effluent complex algal communities from Wisconsin, to seasonally profile nutrient transformation and Carbon sequestration -... | ecosystem: Engineered > WWTP > Effluent > Algae...
TGACTTGGAGCGATCGACTGCGACGCTGTGCAGGATGATCCAAGGCATTTTTGTCTAATTTGACTTGAGATTTAAAAGAAAAGTCACTAGCCATATTACTGAATCTACTCTTTTTTTTTCAACTAACAGGTTGTAGCGGTTCCCATCCGGGAAAATTTGCCGATCGCCTAGAATTTTTTTTCTCAGAGTAAATTCCACCCAAATTCTGCCGATAGGTAGAGGAATTAGGGAGATTGTTTGATTAAGGTAAGTTTAAAGGTCTTGAATATTCAAATATCAATTTTTTTGACAATACAACTGTGAAGGAGCTATGGGCTATGGAACCGATCGATTTGTTGATTGCTTGGCTGGTGACGGGTAGTAGCTTGCTGCTAATTTCTCAATTGCCGATCGGCGTTGAAATTGACAGCACACCGAAAGCAGTATTTGCAGCGGCGGTGTTGGGGATTTTGAATGTTTTAATTTTGCCGATTTTAAAAGCCGTTTTTTTCGTGCCGAACCTGCTGACTCTGGGCTTACTTTCGGGCCTATTTGCGTTTGTAATGAACGTGATTATTTTTGCCACTGCTGCTAAATTGGTTGAGGGATTTAGCTTGCGGAGAGGGATGTTGAGTGCGGTATTAGGAGCCCTCGCCTTGGCTGTAGTGAGCAGCTTCATTAATGGCGTACTAATTTAGCCGCATTCCCCGATGCACCATCGACTTAGGTAGGGGCAAGGAGGGTGGGATTGCCTCCGCTAATTGATGAGCCCCTACCAAATAATCTAGATAATTAATCCCCAGCAATAAACAATTAATAATAACTAACGAATAGCCAATTTATAGGCAGCAACTTTATTGTCAATCCCAGTAATATCTGTACCGACAACCACAGCTTTAGCCCCTATGTCTAAGGCTTTTTTTGCCATTTCTGGGCTGGAAATACCACCTTCGCAGATAACTGGAAGGTTGATTTCTTTGATAATTTCAGCCAGCAATTCAAAGCCTGGTGGGCGGAGATTTTTGGTCTCGAAAGTGTAACCAAAAAGAGTAGTTGCTACTGTATCAGCACCTGCTTGGGCCGCCGCGATCGCCGCTTCTATGGTATCTACATCTGCCATGACTAATTTGCCTAATTCACTGTGAATACGGGCAATGAATGTCTTTAAATCTTCTTCTCCTAGGGGACGGTTTCTGAGAGTAGCGTCAATAGCAATGATATCAGATCCAGCATCGGCGATCGCCCGCGCGTCTTCAAATCGAGGAGTAATGTAAATCTCGCATCCGGGTAATTGCTGCTTCCAAATCCCGATGATGGGGGCAGATATTTGTTGTCGCACTGCTGCAATGTGGCTGGGAGTATCAATCCGCACCCCTGCCGCCCCTTGATTGATAGCCGATCGAGCCATCGCAGCAATCACGATGGGATCGTACAGGGGTGAGTCAGTAGGTGCTTGACAAGAGACAATTAATCCTGTAGGGATTTGACAATTAATCATAAACAAGGAGGAATTGGTAATGGGGAATGGGGAATTGGTAATGGGGAATGGGGAATGGGGAATTGGTAATGGGGAATTGGGAATTGGGAATTAATACATCACTGCTTTTGGGCTAATTTTTTATACAATATTTTCAATATCAGCATATATCAAGTTACCCATAACGTAGATATTTTACAACAAATATATTAAAGTTAATAACTTTTGATTGCCTCTCTGAGAATCTGCCTGTATCACCAATTCCCAATTCCCCACCACCCTTGAGGGGGTTGCCCCATACCGCATCGCCTAGGCCCCATTACCATTAGCCATTAAACCAACAACTTTCTCCAGCAATTGCTGTGGTTTAATCGGTTTTACCAAACAATCATTAGCTCCCGAAGTTACCAAATACATCTCACTAGCTGGAATTTCTTCAGCAGTTAAAGCGAGAATTTTCATATTTTCAGTAACTGGTTTTTGGCGCAATTCTTGGATAATTTCTCCCCCATTCATACCGGGCAAACGCATATCGATAATCACCGCATTTGGTTGCAAGAGTTCGATTTGTTCTACCGCCCCGGAACCTTCAATCATCCACACCACCTGAAGTCCCGCTGCTGTCAATATATCGCAAATTTCCATCGCAGTTTCTTCCTCTTCTTCTATCAGTACCAGACTACCTCGCAAGGAGGAAGAATGTAGGGATAAAGATGAATTTAATTTTTCATGTTTTAATTTAGAGTATTCTTCTTTAGTGAGATTCTGAATGGGTATGAACACTGTAAAAGTAGATCCCACATTTACGGTGGATTCAACTTCGATCGCACCGCCGTGGAGTTCTACTAACTGTTTAGTTAATGCTAATCCCAAACCAGTACCCCCGTATTCGCGACGGTAGGGAGAATCTAATTGCTGAAATTTTTGAAACAAAAGAGAACGCTGATCTTCGCGAATTCCAATACCCGTATCTTTGATTTGAAAAACCGCGATTCTGCCTGGGGAGATAGTACCGGGAAGCTGGACTATCGGTGTGCGTTTGTTATCTTCTGTTACCCAAAATCGCAGGATAACTCGCCCCCCTGGTGGAGTAAATTTTATCGCATTTCCTAAAAGATTAAAGAGTATTTGTCTCAAGCGGCGTGGGTCAGCGTTGAAGAGGTCCCATTCTTGATTAATCCGCTGTTCTTGCACCAGTTCTACCCCTTTAGCCACAGCTTTTTCCTTGAGAGCGTGCAGACTTTGAGATGCTAATTTAGAAAGAGAAAATTCGCTAATTTTTAAGACTGCTTTTCCCGCTTCTACTTGTGACAAATCCAAAATATCGTTAATTAATTCTAATAAGTGATCGCCGCTGTCGCGGATAGTTTTTAGGTACTGTCGCTGTTTGGCGATCGGCACTTCTTTACTACCCACTTTGCCATAGGACCAGCGCAGCAGCGTGTCGGAAATGCCGATGACACAGGTGAGGGGAGTCCGCAATTCGTGACTCATAGCTGCTAAAAATTCGCTCTTGGCGAGGCTGGCTGACTGGGCGGCGGCGAGGGCGTCGCGAAGTTCTGTGGTGCGTTCAATTACCCGCTGTTCTAAGGTGCGCTTTTGCTGCTGCACTTCCGCATAGAGTTCGGCTTGATAAATGGCGATCGCCAAATGTTCTGCTATTTGCTGCAAAAATATTTTTTTACTTTCTTCCCAGTCGCGACAAGTAGAATGGTGGGCAATTAGCAGTCCCCACAATTCATCTTGAACCACGATGGGCACTAGCAATTTAGCCCGCACCTTTGCTTGTCGCATCAAATTTAAAAAACATGGCTGGGAAGCATAGGTTTTTTCCACATCTTTAAGTGCAAATGTTAAACCTTTGCGATATTTTTCTTGGTCAATAATTCCCTGGGGTAAGCAATCAGCATCTTCGCAAAAATTTAAAACAGAGGAAATAGTATTATTTGCTAAAGATTCGTAGGTTACGCGACCTAAATACTTGCATTTTTTTTGCTCCTCTTTTCTGGTTACAGGATGATTAAATCCCATCAAATTTTCTCTATCTAAGTCACATTCTTCCGTTTTTGGTGATTTTTCTAATTGATAAATTATCAGGCGGTCTACTTCCAAAAAATCTCGCACTTGTTCCACTGCTTTTGACAAAATTGCTGGCAATTCTAAACTCTGACGAATCTGAGTTGTTACCTGATTTAAAAGTCGCTCCTGTGCGAGTTGCTGCTGCAAAGCATCTTCCACAGGTTGACAAAATGCCACACAAGAGTTAGGGAGACTAACTTGGCCAACCATATCTAAATTGTGGATTTTTAGGGTTTCTTCCTTTCGCATTTGTTCCGATAAATTGCTCTCGATTATCCCTGGGTCAAGAGCCAAATAATCATTGTCGAGCCAAGAGTTTTGGGCAATAATTTCTAGCAGCTCGAAGGTGAATTCACTTTGAAGTTCCGGTGAATTTTGCTTGATATTTTTGAGTCTTTGTTTGAGGGCGATCGGGTCTAGGATGAGTGAAGCATCTGGCGTGGTTTTGGAGAGTTTTTCGGCTAGGGGATAGAGAAAATTTGCGATCGCCTCCGGCTCGAAAGTTAACTCCACATTCCATAGAATATCGAGCTTATTTGCACTTTCTTGATGCTGGTTTGTACCTAAATTATTTTGCCTTCCACGCACCAAGGCGTTAAACCGATCCGACAACACGGCGGCAAACCTTTCGGAGGGAATTTCTGCCTCATTCTCAAAGGACAGGAAATTTTGCTCTCCCAGCCAAATTGCCCCTGGAAGTTGAACCATTTGCTGTAACAACTGGTACACAACCTCCAAGGTTGTTCGTGGTAAAGTAAGATTTAAGGTTTTTGGTTTCAATCTAGGTATTTTCCCGGTTGCTTTAAATAATCAAACATGAAAAACTGTGTTTTGGAGATGTAACCTCAGTTGCAGCAGCCACTACCACTTCCAAAAACTTCAGACGCAAGTAGTAGTCAGGGAATTTTAGGCTTGAGCTTCAAAATTTTCCTCAAGATAAAAAGCTTATCTGGTGGGGAAGGATAAACAATCTTATTTTAGTATAATGTAAATATATAAGTTGTTAACTTCTACTTATTGACACTACAGGGTAAATGAGCAATCTAAGTCACCTCACCCCCGATTCCACAATCGGACATCTGCCGTCTCACCAGTTCCAGGTGAGTTCTACAACTCTGGGACAAGTCGTGGCTCAAAAGTTTGGGCAAGAACCGGAACTGCCGGGAGTTATTATTACTCATAACTCTCAGGTATTGGGCATGATTTCTCGTGTCAAGTTTCAAGAGCAAATGAATATTCCCGATCGCGTAACACTGTATGGCGAGCGCCCGATTAGATTCCTGTTAGATTTTTTGAGAATTCCGCCTTTGTTGCTGTCGGAAAAGTGGAAAATAGACGATGCAGTACAAGCAGTTCTTAATAGACAAAAAGACCTGGTATACGAACCCATTATTGTGGAAATGGAAAACCGCAATCTCCGCATTCTGGATGTCCATACTTTGCTAATGGCTCAGTCTAATCTTTTAACACAAGCTAACAAAACAATTCAAAAATATCGCTTAGAAAGACAAAAATATGTCGCCAAAATTCAACAAGAACAGGCAAAAGTTCAAGAATACAGTAAACTGTTAGAATCCAGGCAGCGTCAAGCAGAAAAATCTCATCATCTTCCCACTCCCCAGCAAGTTGCACTGGTCAAACAAGCTCAAGAAATTTCTCAACAAAATCAGCAATTTTTGAAGATTGCCAAGTTGATTTCGGCAGAAGGTCGTGTGGCATTTCAGGCTACCTTTCAGGGCGCTAATGCTATTTGCAACAATACAGATAAAATTTTAGGGGTTGGTAAAGCAATAGCTAATGATTTGGAAACGGTTAATCGCACTTCTAGAACTATTGGGGAAGCGATCGAACAAGTGAGGCATTTAGCAGTACAGGTTGCCGTAGTCACAAATCAAATGGGAAATCAACCTAATGGTTTGAGTCAAGTGAGTATGGAGATTGCGAGACTTGCCAGTAAAACTTTTGAATTGGGGACGCAAATGGAGCAAATAGGAAGCAGATTTAAACTGCGCGTTCAAGCACTAACAGAGGCGGCCAGAGCTGGTGCTAATGTAGCTAAATCAGTTACCGAAAAAATTGAGCGTGCGGAAATGGCTCTGTTAGAACTGGAGGAATTCATATCAGAAAAAAATGAAAATTCTGAATCTAAAAATAAAATACCTTTGCATGAAAATGAAACATCTACTTCTCTAATTCAAGAAATACAGCAGGCAGAAGTAGCAGTTTCTCAGTTAGAACACATTGTTAAGCAGCAAGACTCATCGCAATATCTGATTCAAAAGATTCAACAAGCACTGAAACACAAAAAGCCCTGACAGCGAGCTAAATATTTTAGCCTGATTGGATGATATTTACCTGTTATTTGATGTGAATGTAAGAATTTAATATCAGATTTTTCCACAAAAGAGAAGGTATTTAAATAGCGAAAAATAATCTCATCAAAAACACAAACCTACCCTGATTGAGAAGTTTAAATTTATGAAAATTCTAATAGTAGACGATGACAAAATAACTGTCAATTTACTGACACGCTCCCTGGAGGCTCACAATTATACTTGCAACACCGCAGCAGACGGCGAAACAGCCTTGCAGTTGGCGCAAATCTACGATTACGACCTAATTCTGTTAGATGTAATGATTCCGAAACTCGATGGAATTAGTGTGTGTCGAGAATTACGATCCTGTGGCTACCAAATCCCGATTTTATTGCTGACAGCTTTAGACAGTAGTCGGGATCGAGTCCAAGGTTTAGAAGCTGGTGCAGATGATTATGTAGTCAAACCCTTCAATGTACCGGAATTGCTAGCTCGAATTCGGGCTCTTTTGCGTCGCGGAAAAGCCAACTTGTTGAGTCAAAATTTGACTTGGGAAAAATTGCAAGTTAATCTGGATACTGCGGAAGTAACTTATGGAGAAAAAGTGCTACACTTGACTCCAAAAGAGTACAATTTACTCGAACTTTTTCTCAGAAATCCGCGGCGCATATTCAGCCGCAGTGCCATACTCGATCGCATTTGGTGCCCTGGAGAGTTTCCCCAAGAAGAAGCTGTTACCGCTCACATCAAGGGCTTGCGACAAAAGTTGAAAGCAGCCGGGATGATGGTGGATTTAGTGGAAACAGTGTACGGGTTGGGCTACCGCCTCAAAAGTCTCCCGGAGAATGTCGATTTCCCAAAAGTAGATTCACAAATCACAGAAAATCCCAAAAGTCAAGCAGTTTTATCTGGCCCAGCCACCACGCCCATCGATGAAGTTAACATCAACTCCCATCAAGCAAAAGTCTGGGCTGTGATTGCAGAAATTAGGGCAAATTTCCAAGCAAATTTTACAGAAAAAATGGAGATATTTGAGCAGGTAATCGCGAATTTAAATGCCGGAACTTTGGACAACGAAATACGACAACAAGCTCAGTCTCAAGCACATAAATTAGTTGGTTCTTTAGGGACTTTAGGGATGCCAAAAGGTTCGGAAATAGCGCGCAAACTCGAAGATTTATTTAAGACGGAAAACATCTTTCAACCAGGGGCTAAACAGCAGATAGATACCTTAGTTAATTTGCTACAACGTATCTTCGATTTGCCAGCAACAGCACCTGAGAATGCTCCTGTCGATCGGGTTTCGAGCTATCGTCAATTGCTGATCGTGGATGATGATACTTCCCAGAGCGATCGCCTCAAAATAGAAGCATCAGCTTGGGAATTTGACATAGAAGTAGCACTTTCTGGGGAAGCAGCCAAAATGGCGATCGCCAATCAGCCACCAGACGCGATTTTGGTGGATTTAAACTTTTCCAGAAGCCAGGAAAACGGACGTCCTCTCCTAGCCGAACTCCTCCGTCACAAACCAGAAATTCCCGTAGTTGTTTTTAGCGACTACAACCAATTGAGCGATCGGGTAGAAGTCGCTCGTTTGGGAGCTGCGGGCTTTTTACACAAATCGATGCCTCCAGCAGATATACTCAAAGCAGTCGATCGGATTCTTGACCAGACTACCCCAGCAGAAGCTAAGGTGATGGTTGTAGATGACGACATACATCTACTAGCAGCCATCAAAATTATTCTCCAACCTTGGGGATTCCAACTAACCACGTTAGACGAACCGAAAGATTTCTGGGAGGTACTAGAGACGACTTGTCCCGATTTGCTAATTTTAGATGTAGAGATGCCCGGTTACAACGGTATCGAACTGTGTTTGGCAGTACGCAACGACTTGCGCTGGAGCAAACTCCCCGTGCTATTTTTAACCGCTCATTCGGAGTCAGAAATAGTCAGCCAAATGTTTGTCGCAGGTGCTGACGATTACGTGAACAAGCCAATCGTAGAACCAGAATTAATTGCTCGTATTCTCAATCGTCTAGAGCGGATTCAACTCAGATACAAGCTGGCCCTCACCCAACGTTAACCATCGCTAACTAGGTGAAAATATAGCCTTCCTCAGTAATATGAGGTACGCCGGGCCCCTCCGTAATAGGCATCGCCATGCCCTTCGGCTACGCGGTTCCTGAGCCTAGCCGAAGGGCAGGGAACCGCGAAGTCGAAAGGTAATAAGTAAAAGGTAATTCAAGGATGGGTAATTTGAGAGCTAGGGTAGATCTAAGTTTGGCAAATATATTCCTACGATGCTCTAGCATGACCGCTGTAAATCTCTGGCGATCGCGAATAAATTGTCTGCGGTCATGCTAGAGCCATTACAAAATCGGGATGATCCCGATAGCTACTTAGCTACCGACGATTATTTATGACCCATTACCGATTGCCGATTACCCATTACCCATTACCCATATAAAACAATGATACTTCCCCCAGACCTAGGTATTTATAATATCGAATACCCACCAATTCACAGCCCTGGCTACATTCAATCTCATGGCATTCTTTTTGTATTAGAAGAACCCCTTTTGAAAATAGTACAAGTTAGCAATAATATAGGGGAATTCCTGAATTTAGACCCCCATGCAATCCTAGGTAAATATCTTGATGAATTTGTAGTAAATCAAAAAAAAGATTCTCTGATCGCCGTTTTTTCCGAAAAATCAAACACGACAGTTAATATTACTTTACACCTCAAATATCTCACCACGAAACAAGTATTTAATGGTAAATATTACCGCACCAATAATTGTTTAGTTGTTGAGTTGGAACCTAGATTGTCCACGGAGTATAAAAACTTTTTTAACTTTTTTACTTTAATTAAAAAAACCTTAACCAAAATTCAGAATGCACGAGATATAAAAAATTTATATCAGACAGTTGTCCAAGAAACAAGAAAAATTATCGGATTTGACCGAGTAATAATCTATCAGTTTGATACGGTAGATGCTGGGGAAGTTGTGGCCGAAGACAAACTAGACAGTTTGCACCCTTTATTGGGATTGTACTATCCAGATACGGATATTCCTCAGCTAGCAAGACACCTCGCCACCCATAATTTAATTCGGTTTATTCCTGATATCTACTCTCAACCTGTAGAAATAATTCCTGCCGATAATCCCTTGAATCATCAGCCCCTAGATTTGAGTTTGAGTAGTTTACGAAGCGTGTCGCCTTGCCACATTGAATATCTCAAAAATATGGGTGTTGCTGCTAGCTTGACGATGAGTATAATCAAAGATAAAAAGCTGTGGGGATTAATCGCTTGTCACCACCGAGAACCCAAATATGTCAGCTATGAAGTACGCAATGCTTGCGAACAGCTTGCCAAAATTATTGCCTTAGAACTCAGCGTAAAAAAAGATAGTGAAGACCGGGAATATGAAGCCTATTTAAAATCAATTTTTGCAGAATTTACAGAAGATATTTCTCACGAAAATCGTTTTGCTGAAGGTTTACTCCAACATAAAGAACGGTTGCTAGAATTAGTTGGTGCTAGCGGTGCTGTTGTATGTGCCAAGGAAAATTTAACACCCATCGGCCAAACCCCGAAATTGCCAGATATTCAAGAGTTAATTGCTTGGGTAGAAACTAAATTAAATAATGATATTTTTTATACAAATTCCTTGCCAAAAACCTATCCCAAATCAGAAAAATTTAAAGAACTTGCTAGTGGTTTGTTGGTGATGGCGATATCTCAGATGCAAAAGCATTATATTTTGTGGTTTCGTCCTGAAGTAATTCAAAATGTCAACTGGGCGGGGAAACTGAACTCAACGCTAGAATCGGAGTCTGCTACTAGCAGTTTGTCTCCGCGCAATTCCTTTGAATTGTGGCAACAAACTGTGAGGTTAAAATCTTTACCTTGGAAGCAGTGCGAAATTGCGATCGCCCAAGAATTGAGAGTGACTCTTGTCGGAATAGAGTTGCGGAGAATAAATCAGCAATTAACCCTAGCTTTGTCGGCTACGAAGATGGGTTTTTGGGACTGGGATTTGGAGAAGAATCATATTACTTTGTCTAGGGAACACGAACAGTTGTTTGGATTAGCACCCGGAACTTTTGATGGCAGTTGCAAAAATTGGGCAGAGTGCATTCACCCCGAAGATATAGTATATGTCAGAAATAATATAGCTGTGGCACGAACCGATCGCCAAGACTATGTTCAAGAATACCGGGTGCTTTGGTCCGATGGTAGCATTCACTGGATTGAGGCCAGGGGCAAATTTTTTTACAATGAAGAAGGCGAAGCGGTGCGGATGGTGGGGACAGTCATAGAAATTAGCGATCGCAAAGCCAAAGAATTACAATTGCGCCTACTAGAATCCGTTGTCACCACCACTAATGATGCTGTTTTAATTACCGAAGCTGAACCCATTGAAGAACCAGGCCCGCGGATTCTTTATGTTAATCCAGCCTTTACACGGATGAGTGGATATACTTTAGAAGAAGTCTTCGGTAAAAGTCCGCGTGTTTTGCAAGGAGAAAAAACCGATCGGGCAACTCTAGATCGCATTCGGACAGCTTTGAGCAATTGGCAACCAGTGCGGGTAGACTTAATCAACTATCACAAAGATGGCACAGAATTTTGGGTAGAATTGAGTATTGTTCCCATTGCTGACGAAACTGGTTGGTTTACCCATTGGGTGGCTGTCCAGCGCGATATTAGCGGACGAAAAGAAGCAGAAAACGCCCTCCAACAACTCAACGAAGAGTTAGAAATACGAGTTTGGGAACGAACTTTAGAACTCGAAAAATCTCAAGCAGACGTCCGGCAAAGTGAAGCTTTATTTCGCTCTCTCAGCGAGAGTTCTCCCGTAGGCATTTTTAAAATTGATGCTGAAGGGAAATTTATCTATGTTAATCCCCGCTGTCAATCAATTTTTGGTTTCACCTTGGCAGAAGCTTTAGGGGACGGCTGGATGAAGTGTGTACACCCAGAAGACATCAAGCGCATTCTATCATTGTGGTCGGCGGCGCAATCTCTCGATCGCGAATTTGTCTGCCAGTTCCGTCACATCCGCCCCGATGGCACAATCCGCTTTTGTCGAGTTAAAACAGCCCCTATTATTTCCGAGGAAGGTCAACTAATTGGTTACGTCGGCACTGCCATAGATATTACCGAAAGTCAGGAAATTGACAAAATGAAAAATGAGTTTATTTCCATCGTCAGCCACGAACTCCGAACCCCTCTTACCTCCATTCGTGGCTCCTTGGGTTTGCTAGCGGCTGGAGTCCTAAAAAATCAGCCGGAAACGGCCCAACAGATGTTAGAAATTGCGAAAAATGATACCGAGCGCTTAGTGCGTTTAGTAAATGATATTCTCGACTTAGAAAGGCTCGATTCCAGTCAAGTTACCCTAGATAAGCAGTGGTATGATGCTGCTGATTTGATACAGGAGTCTGTGAAAAGTGTACAAGCTTTAGCTGATGAAAGTAACATTAATTTGTCGATTTTATCGAGTTCAGCGCAAGTTTTGGTCCAACGAGATAGGATCGTTCAGATGCTGGTAAATTTACTTAGCAATGCAATTAAATTTTCACCAGCACTGAGTACCGTAACTCTTAGCGTTGAAGATTTGGGCGATCGGGTTTTATTTGAAGTCAAAGATTTAGGGCGGGGTATTCCTGCTGATAAGTTAGAGAACATCTTTGGGCGGTTTCAACAGGTGGATGCTTCTGACTCTCGCCAAAAAGGAGGCACTGGTTTGGGTTTGGCTATCTGTCGCAGCATCGTGCAACAGCATGGTGGCAGAATTTGGGCTGAAAGTGTAGTGGGAGAAGGAAGCAGTTTCTATTTCACACTCCCTGCACCCTCCTTTGAACGCGGGCGAGAATAAAAATCTGGTATATTTAATATTTTGAGTCTTAATTTATGTCAGCAAAGCAGATTCTAGTTATTGATGATGAAAAAAATCTCTGTAGCGTCATTCAGGCCTGCTTAGAACATTTAGGCGGTTGGGCGGTGCTGATTGCCCGCAATGGCAAAGAAGGATTGCTTGTGGCCGAAACTCAACTCCCTGACGCTATTTTACTCGATGTGATGATGCCGGATATGGACGGACTGACTTTGTTTAGTTTGTTGCAAAATAATGCCGCTACTCGGATGATTCCGGTAATTTTCCTAACTGCAAAGGTACAGGCTCTCGATTTGAGCGAATTTGCTGACTTGGGGGTAGCCGGAGTGATTGCTAAGCCTTTTGACCCTTTGAAATTAGCACAACAAGTGGCGGAAATTCTGCGGTGGTAAGTATTTGGCTGGAAATCCCGAATCATGGCACCACCAAAATGATTTTCTTCATAATTTCCTCACATTCCTCAGATAATGTTTAATCCAAGGTCTTCCATGGAATATCGATCGCAGTTACAAACCTACTTATAAGACTCAGCGATTGCTAATAGCTACTACATAAATTTTTGTAAACTCCTAGAGGACTCAGAAATAACAGGGATATTTAAGCTTAATTTTGGCTGCATAGTAGTTAATCAGTGTTTAGGAACTGGGAAAATGAATAAAACTCTTGTCAATCTTACCTTAGCCGTAGTCACAGAGGAAGTGGAAAATATCTTGGATTCTTATCCCCGATATCCCTACCAAGAAGCTTTTGCACCTTCTGGCTTGAGACAGGATTTAATTGCTTATGTACTCAGTCGCGTTCCCAATACCTATACTGCGCTCCCATCCTCAGATGTGATGTCAGATAAAACCGTCCAGGTGCGGTGTTCTTCCGAACAGTTGATCCATATAGAAAACTTAATTCACACAGGGATTAGTGATGTCCTCCACAGCTATCATAAAATAGACCACCGCCTTCCTAGTCAAAGTTGGAATTTGGGCGTGGGCGCGAGAATGGCTAACAGATGTTGAGCAGTCTCCTTCAGCTAGGGGAGACAGGAAACAGGGAGCGAACACAGAGAGAGAATTGTTCGCTTTCTTATACAAAAAAATTCGCTAACACTAAATTCGGTTTATCATATCAAATCCGGTAACATCGTCCTGTATTCATCTCTCTTATCTCCCAATACGGTTCAGTTAAAAGTGTTTATTCCTCGGAGATCCCCCTAAATCCCCCTTAAGAAGGGGGACTTTGAGTAAGTTCTTGTCCCCCCCTTCTTAAGGGGGGCTAGGGGGGATCGGGCTTAAC
>Ga0209812_10001965_pt1 | contig 13048 bp, 8 predicted proteins | sample JI71714BDNA_FD_187502 | JGI IMG/M metagenome (GOLD analysis project Ga0209812, IMG submission 187502) | Wastewater effluent complex algal communities from Wisconsin, to seasonally profile nutrient transformation and Carbon sequestration -... | ecosystem: Engineered > WWTP > Effluent > Algae...
ATTGAAGATCATACTTTCGCTTTTGGCAGATAACGCTGCGATCAATAATGATACTCCAGCTCTAATATCTGGCGAACTCATATGAATACCTCTAAGCTGTGACTTGCGCTCCATACCTATTACAGTGGCACGGTGAGGGTCACAAAGTATGATTTGAGCGCCCATATCAATGAGTTTGTCTACAAAAAACAAACGACTTTCAAACATTTTTTGATGAATAAGGATGCTACCTCTAGCTTGTGTAGCTACCACTAAGATTATACTCAACAAGTCTGGCGTAAACCCTGGCCACGGACTATCGTAAATAGTCATTATAGATCCGTCTATGAAACTTTGAATTTCATATACATCTTGTGCTGGAATGTATAGGTCGTCCCCTTGTACGTCTATCTGAATACCTAGTTTTTCGAATGTATTTGGGATGATTCCTAAGTTTGGTACAGACACATTTTTTATGGTCAAACTAGATTGTGTCATTGCAGCCATCCCAATGAAACTTCCTATCTCAATCATATCAGGAAGAATGGTGTGCTCTGTACCACCCAAACTTTCTACACCATGTATAGTGAGTAAATTGGATCCAACACCTGATATTCGAGCGCCCATATTATTGAGCATTTTAGAGAGTTGCTGTAGGTAGGGCTCGCAAGCAGCATTGTATATTTGGGTGATGCCTTCTGCTAGAACAGCTGCCATTAGCACATTTGCTGTACCTGTGACCGATATTTCATCCATCAAAATATAATTACCTTTCAGCTTTTCAGCTCCAATGTAAAACTGGTCACCATGCTCATCATAATTAAAGTTGGCCCCTAACTTTTCAAAGCCCAAAAAGTGTGTATCGAGTCTTCTACGTCCGATCTTGTCACCACCTGGTTTTGGTAAATAAGCTTTTTTAAATCTTGCCAAAAGTGGGCCAAGCAGCATGACAGAGCCTCTTATCTTTTTTGCATTTTCTTGGTATTCAGCCGAAGAAAGTTTATCCGTATCAATGTCGTCGGCTTGAAAAGTAAAGTCGTTTGTATTTATTTTTTCTATTTTCACTCCGAGACCTTTGAGCAGTTCTATTTGCTTTCTAATGTCAAGGATATCTGGTATATTTTTAATTGTGACTTTTTTGTCTGTCAGTAGTACAGCACTTATGATTTGGAGGGCTTCATTTTTTGCGCCTTGTGGCTGTATCTCACCGGATAACTTTGCGTTTCCTTGTACTCTGAATGCTTGGTTTGACATAAATCTGATTTTTTGTTTGTTTGACGGGTCAAATATATTACAATAAAATATAATGTTTTGAAAATAGAGAATATTTCTATGTTTTTATCTTTTAATTACTTCTGCAAAAGTGTATTTAATGATATTAAGACTTAGTTATTTAGACATCACTATGCCTTTCCCAATAGTTTTGGTCTTCCACTTCTTCGCACAGATTTAAATAGTTTTGATATCTTAGTTCACTAATGTAACCTTGTACCACTGCGTTTTTAATGGCACATTTTGGTTCATTTCTATGGGTGCAATTGGCAAACTTGCATTGATCTGATAGTGCAAAAAACTCTTTGAAGTTGTGCGAAATATCTTTTACTTCTAAGTGGGAGAAAGCAAGTGTCTTAATACCTGGCGTATCAATGATGGCACCACCAAATGATAACTGAAACATCTCTGCAAATGTGGTCGTATGTTGGCCTTTACCTGAAAAATCTGATATTTCTTCAGTTCTAAGATTGAGATTTGGCTCTATGGCATTGACTAAAGTTGATTTTCCTACGCCTGATTGTCCACTTATTAGTGTTGTTTTATCAGTCAACAATGAACGTATTTCATCTATCCCAGTGCGATTAACAGAAGAAGTAAGCATTACTTTGTAGCCAATTTTGGTATATACTTCATGAAGATGATGGTACATGTCCATATCTTCTTGATTGTTAATATCCGATTTATTGAATACAATGATGGCTGGAATGGAGTATGGTTCTGTCATGATCAAAAACCTATCAATAAACCCAATTTTCAAATTTGGTTCTTTAATGGTGACTATGATCATCACTTGATCTACATTACTTGCCAAAAAGTGCAATTGATGTTTTTTGCGTGGTGATTGTCTTACGACATAGTTTTTACGTGGTGATATTGCTCTTATGATTGCTCTAAAAGCATCAGCATCTTCTTTTTCTAATTCTATAGTGACTTCATCTCCTACTGCAATTGGATTGGTAAGTTTTAGGTCATCAAGCTTTATTTTGCCCGCAATTCTACATTTATAATTTATGCCATTTTCGGCATTTACACTGTACCAACTACCAGTAGATTTTACTACGATACCTTTCATTGGAGTTGTGTGGATTTTCTAGATGATGACTGTTCGTGAATAGCTTTTGATATATCAATGATTAGTTGTGGATCTTTTTCTATTGCATTGCCTACCACAATCACATCAGCACCTGCTTTGGCATTGGCAGCAGCTTTCTCAGGCGTGGATATACCTCCACCTACGATGAGTGGAATATTGATGGCGCTACTTACGGTATTAATCATGGACTCAGATATAGGATTTTTGGCTCCGCTTCCCGCATCCATGTATATTTGTTTTAGTCCTAGTAACTCTCCAGCCATTGCTGTGCAAAGTGCAATGTCGTCTTTATTTGCTGGTATAGGGCTTGTATTACTCATATATTGTACACTTGTCATGATGCCACCATCTATGAGCATGTATCCAGTAGATATAATCTCAAGTGGACTCATTTTCAGGAAAGGGGCAGTAATCACGTGTTTTCCAATTAATAAATCAGCATTTCTTCCCGAGATTAGTGAAAGAAATAACAAACCATCAGCTTTATAACTTAATTGAAAGGAATTACCTGGGAAAAGTATCATAGGAATATGACACATTTCTTTCATAGATTTAAGTACATAATCCAACATATCATTGACAACCAAACTTCCTCCAATAAAAAAATAGTCTACACCTGCCTCTACAGACATTTCCAATACTTTTTGGATTTTACCTAAACGTACTTTATCGGGATCAATTAGGACAACAAATTTTTTTTCGCCATTATTTTTGGCATCTAAAAATTGTTGGTATATTGTATTTGTTATCATATACTTGTCAGTAAACGATGTAAAGGTATGGATAAATCATGTAAAGTGTACTCTTACCTACGAAGTATTTAGACTTTATTGCTTCTTAGCTGGAGAAGTGATTATAAAACAATCGTCACAATCGCCTGGCTTGAAATCAATGTGACCTTGTGTTTTTAAGTCGAGTAGTATTTCTTGATATGTTTTATTGATATCAATTTTTACATTCGTATTTTTGTCAAATTTCGTACCTCTCTCTACCTTTATTTTTTTCTTATGAAACTTAAGTAAAAAACCTTTAATTACGTTATCAAGTTTGAATGTGGAACCTTTTACCTCAGGTGTAGAAGGTTTTTCCTTTTGTGATTTGGTTTTTGGAGTACCTTTTTGAAGTGGTTCTAAATTAGTATTTTTGGACTCTTCTACTACGGTTTTTATGGTATCTTGAGGTACAAAAAAATTGCCAAATTTAAATAACAAAGTTTCTCCTTTCTCTAGAATCCGTTTGTTGTTTCTATTGAGCACTTGTGAAACAGCTATTTTGCCAGATATATTTTGGATGATGGTCATGCCATCTTTTTTATTAATAACAAACTCTGTTCCTAATACTTCTACCAATACATCACCATAAAATACCCTGAAAGGCAATTTGTCATTTTTTTTGACACTAAAAGTAGCAGATCCTGCAAGAATAATTTTTCTGTCGATTACATCATCTAAATGCAGTGGATATTCAAGCTTAGAATTTTGACTCAGTTCAATTTTAGAACCATCAATCATATTTATTTTTTCTATATTGTTTGTAGTAATGACGGTAGTTCTGTATGGGTCATTGTTTTTAAACATAAACAAAAATCCTAGTATCAATATAAAAGAAGCTGCTATGGTAATAACGTAAATAATTGGTTTTCTAAAAATTACTGACAATGGAGATTTTTTAACATTAGTACTTTTATCTTCCATAAGTGGTTGAGATTCACCAACTTTTTCTAAGAATAAATTCCATTCAGAATCCACATCGAAGACTTTAAAATCTTCAATTTCTTTATTTTGCTTCAATATGGAATCTAATTTTTTCAATTATTATTTTGTTATTATTATTTGTTTATGATATTTAATTTGATTTAAAGACGCATTATAAAATTTATGTCACAATATTAATCAAAAAAATCTGGATGATTTCTTAATTCTTTTTTTAAATGTATTAAAAGTTTGCTTATATTATCTTCTACGCTTCTCTTAGAAATGCGGAGATAATCTGCTATTTCTTCGTATGTAAGGCCTTCAAATTTATTCAATATAAAGATCTCTCGGGATTTTTCTTTTTTGTCCTTTAGGCAATTTTCTACTGCTTGACGGACTATATATGGATCTAATTGTTTGCCATTGTCATCTAAGATATTTAAATCGTTGGTATCTAATTCAGTATTACTCAGATGATTTTTATTCTTTCGGATATAATCAATCATTGAATTTTTGGTTACTTGAAATAAATAACTTTTTGGAGATGAATGTACTTCTATTTTATCTTTATTTTCCCAGATTTTGACAAAAGTAAATTGGACAACTTCTTTACTATTTTCAAAATTATTGATATATTTATTCACGAAATTGACCAAAGGGTTGTAGTATTCCCTATAAGTTGTTTCAAAATCTTTTATATTCTCAAAAGGTTTGGTCAATGTCCCTGAATCGTTTTATCTCGTGATGATTAAAAAATCGCACAAATATATTAAAAATGTCTGGATTTTGGTTTTATGCATTACATAAGATTTTATTTTGACGATTATTATATTTATAAGTAACATAAGAACTTATATCAAATGTACAAAAAAAAAGACCACACTCCGTAATTAAACAGAGCATGGCCTCAAAACTGAACTTACTTCCTCTTATCGTTTGACAAACTTGCTTACAGAAAATCCGTCTTTTGTTCTTACTTTTACAAAGTAAATGCCACTTGGCAATAAACTGATTTCTACATGCTCTTCTAAAGAAACATTTGTTTGTGATACGAATGCTCTTCCTTGAATGTCAACAATTTCTAATAATTCTGCAAATGAATTTGAATTAGATATATTGATTTTTAATCTATCTACTGCAGGATTAGGTGTAATTTCTAATCCTATATTATTGTCTACATCACTAGTTGAGCTCGGTGGTGGCAACAAAACTGCATCAATCACGTGAACTACACCATTGTCGGCCAAAACATCTGCTACTGTTACTTTTGCATTATTTATGAAAACACCATTTGCATTTATAGTAACAGTTACATCTGCGCCGTTGAGCGTAGCAATTTTTTGTCCATCTGCTAGATCTGTAGACAAAGTCTGACCTCCTACTGCATGGTATGTCAAAATCGCTGTTAATAATGGTATATCATTTAATAACGCTTCTACCGTACCTTCTGGCAATGCTGCAAAAGCGTCATCCGTAGGTGCGAAAACCGTAATTGGTCCATCTCCTGATAGAGCCCCATCTAAACCTGCTGCAAGAACAGCCGCTTCAAGCGTATTGTGGTCTGGAGAATTTACAATAATATCTAAAATCGTATTTGGATCTGCTGGAGGTAACAGCACTGCATCAATGACATGAACTACACCGTTATCTGTTAAAATATCTGCAATAATTACCTTGGCATTATTTATAAATACTCCTTCCGCATTTATTGTTACTTTGATATTTTCCTCTAGTAAAGTGTTTATTAACTGACCATCACTAAGGTCTGACGATAACGCTAATCCACCTACCAAGTGATAGGTTAATACTTCTTCTAGTAATTCATTGTCATCTAAGAGTTGACTTATCACATCAGAACCCAAAGCATTGATAGCTTGGTCAGTTGGTGCAAACAACGTAAAAGGACCATATCCTTCTAGTGGTTCTGCAAATTCTGATAGATCTAGTAAGGATTCTAGTACTGTATGTACTTGAGAATTTCTTACGACATCTACGATTGTTGAGTCTGGTGCTAGTAATACAGCATCTATAACGTGTACTATTCCATTATCAGCAGCAATGTCCACTACTGTAATTTTTGCATTATTAATAAATACCCCATCTTCATTTACTCTAAAAGTTACGGTTTTATTATTTAGCATTAAACCATAAGCAAACTCATCTAACAAGTCTATAATTTCTTCAGATGGAATCAGTCCTTCTGCGACATGATACAACAATACTTGTGTAAGTGCACCTTGTGGATCAGCTAATAAAGCTTCTACTGTACCTGCTGGAAGTGCTGCAAATGCTGCATCTGTTGGTGCAAAAACAGTGAAAGGACCTGCACCATTCAAAGTATTTACAAGACCTGCTGCACCTACAGCTGCTTCCAAAGTATTGTGATCTGCGGAACCTACTATAACATCTACGACGGTATTTGGTGGTAAAAGTACGGCATCTATTACGTGCACTACACCATTGTCAGTTTCAATATCAGCTACGGTTACCTGCGCATCGTCAATAAATACACCGTCATTATTAATGGTAACTTTTACAGTTTTTCCATTATTTAAAGTTACAATTGATTGGCCATCAGAAAGACCTGAAGATAGTGCATTTGCTCCGACTACGTGGTTTAATAAAATGTTGGTCAATGCGCCTTGTGGATCTTGAAGAAGTGTCTCTACCGTTCCATCTGGCAAAGCTGCAAAAGCTGCATCCGTTGGTGCAAAAACTGTAAAAGGACCTGCACCATTCAAAGTAAATACAAGACCGGCCCCACGGACAGCTGCTTCCAAAGTATTGTGATCAGCAGACCCAACGATTACATCTACTACCGTATTTGGTGGGAGAAGAATAGCATCAATGACATGTACTACACCATTGTCAGTTACGATATCGGCAACAGTTACCTGCGCATCATCAATAAAAACGCCATCATTATTTATTGTAACTTTTACAGTTTTACCACTATTTAAAGTAACAATTGCTTGGCCATTGGTAAGAGATGACGATAATACATTTGGAACAGCTACATGATTCAATAAGATATTTGTTAATAGTCCCTGAGGATCTTCAAGTAAAGTTTCTACTGTACCTCCTGGAAGTGCAGCAAAAGCTGCATCTGTAGGTGCAAAAACTGTAAAAGGACCTGCACCATTCAAAGTATTTACAAGACCTGCTGCACCGACAGCTGCTTCCAAGGTATTATGGTCAGCAGACCCAATGATTACATCTACAACGGTATTGGGTGGAAGAAGAATAGCATCTATGACATGTACTACTCCATTGTCAGTTACTATATCGGCAACAGTTACCTGCGCATCGTCAATAAATACACCGTCATTATTAATGGTAACTTTTACAGTTTTTCCATTATTTAAAGTTACAATTGATTGGCCATTAGTAAGAAATGAAGATAGTGCATTAGCTCCGACTACGTGGTTTAATAAAATGTTGGTCAATGCGCCTTGTGGATCTTGAAGAAGTGTCTCTACAATTCCATCTGGCAAGGCTGCAAAAGCTGCATCTGTTGGTGCAAAAACAGTGAAAGGACCTGCACCATTCAAAGTATTTACAAGACCTGCTGCACCGACAGCTGCTTCTAAAGTATTGTGATCTGCGGAACCTACGATAACATCTACCACAGTGTTTGGTGGAAGAAGAATAGCATCTATGACATGTACTACTCCATTGTCAGTTGCTATATCGGCTACTGTTACCTGCGCATCATCAATAAAAACGCCATCATTGTTAATAGTAACTTTTACAGTTTTTCCATTATTTAAAGTTACGATTGATTGGCCATTAGTAAGAGATGAAGATAGTGCATTTGCTCCGACTACGTGGTTTAATAAAATGTTGGTCAATGCGCCTTGTGGATCTTGAAGAAGTGTCTCTACCGTACCATCTGGCAAGGCTGCGAAAGCTGCATCTGTTGGTGCAAAAACAGTGAAAGGTCCTGCTCCGTTTAAAGTATTTACAAGACCTGCCGCACCGACAGCTGCTTCCAAAGTATTGTGGGCAGCAGACCCAACGATTACATCTACTACTGTGTTAGCGGGTAATAATACTGCATTTATCACGTGGACTACTCCATTTTCCGCTACGACATCTGCTACTGTAACTTGGGCATTATTGATAAATACACCGTTATTGTTAATGGTAACTTTAACAGTTTTACCATTATTTAATGTGATGACTACTTGTCCATTTTCTAGGTTTGTAGATAATACATTTCCAGAAGTGACATGATTTAACAAGATATTGGTCAAGGCGCCTTGAGGGTCTTGAAGAAGTGATTCTACAGTTCCTGCAGGAAGTGCTGCAAAAGCGGCATCTGTAGGTGCAAAAACAGTAAATGGACCTGTTCCAGATAAAGTGCCTTGTAAATTAGCAGCAATTACAGCCGCTTCTAATGTGTTGTGGTTTGGCGAGTTAACAATGATATCAACCACCGTTTGGGCTTGAACCATTCTCATTGTGGAAATAAAGAGAATGAGAAGTAAAAATTTCAATTTCATAAAATGGATTTTTTGGTAAAGTAAAAAGTAATACATCTTCATAAGTGTAAATACTTTTAAAAGGGTTGCCTGAATTTTATCTTTTTGTTTAAATAAAATGTAATTAAACTTAAACAAAACTTTTTTGTTTGTTCAGGCAACTAATTTTAATAATCAGTCACTTTTAAAGCAAGGATGATGGATAATCAAAAAATAAAACTTTGTATTGAGGGCAATAGGGTAGCTCAGAAAGAATTGTATGAAGCATACAAAGTCAATCTCTATGTCCTATGTCAAAGGTATTTTTCAGATTTAGAAGATGCAAAAGATGCGCTTCAGGAAGGTTTTGTAAAGGTTTTTAGAGATTTACACCAATATGATGAAGCAAAAGGACATGTTTCTAGTTGGATAAAAAAAGTCTTTGTGAATACTTGTTTAGAAAAATTGAGAAAGAAAAAAATAGATTTTCAAAAAATAGAAGATTATGACCATGAAGTCGTTTATGAGTCAGGAATATTGTCTGACTTGAATCTCAAAGATTTAACAAAAATGATTCAAAAACTACCCACAGGATATAGAACGGTTTTTAATTTATATGTAATAGAAGGATATAATCATTTAGAAATAGCAGAAAAGCTTGGCATTAGTGAAAGTACATCGAAGACTCAACTTATGAAAGCAAAAAATATGTTGAGATTAAAACTTGAGGATGTTTTTAAATAAAGAAAATGGAAGATAGTAATAATAATTTAGAAAATTTTTTTCGTGATAGGTTTAATCAAAGAATTGAACCACAGGATTGGAACATTCCGGACAATGAAGTTTGGGATAGTATTGCTTCCGAAATTAATAAAGAAGATAAAAGAAGGCGAGTTGGCATCTTGCCTATTATTTTAGTTGGCTCTAGTATTTTATTGAGTTTGTTCATGGGAATAGACAATTATAATAAAAGTAAGAGTATAGCATCTCTTCAGAAAGAGTTACAAGAGTGCTCTAATCAAACTGTTATTTCGAATGGTGACGATAACACAGTTAAAAAAGATGTTAAGAATGAGGTCAAATCACAAGATCATGCATCAGTAGCAGTAAATGCTCATAATCAGAGTATTCAACTTACATCTTTAGATAATAGCGGCAGTGACAAAAAAATCAGTAAAAAAAATAAAAGCTCAAAAGCTTCTGCCCCAAATATTATAAATACTAAAAACAAGGAGATAGAGTTAAATAATTTTCAAGTTATGGACTTAAATGAGCCATTAGAAGTAAGCAATTTAGCATCTAGGATACCTGCTCAAATGGCGTATCTACCTAGTTTAAATAATAATTTTTTGTTTAAACAGAATAGTTCTTTATCATTAGAATTGCCTGTTGTGCAAGAAAATTTACCACCAAAACTTAAATCAAATAATGGGTTTTCTTTCGGACCTTCCATGCAATATATTTTTTGGCAAGATAAAGTAAAGGGCAGTTTTAATAATCCGCTAGAAGGTTTGCTTGTGAAAGAAGAAACTTTACCCTCATTGGCCTTAGGATTGGCCTTAAACAAAAAGATAAATGATCATTTGGTCTTGAATACAGGTTTGATGTATTATCAGCGTAATCAAACGTCAAAGTATGAGATCAACTTGCCGTATTCAACCGTAGATGAGATAAACGTAGGATCCGAATTTGAAAATAAATTTTCTCATAGTTTACCTACGGGATTAGGAGATATAAATACTAATCTTGTCTTATCTAGAAGTATAAATAGTCCTGTGACGAATAATGAAAATGTGTATTTAGACTTCTCATTACAAAACCATGTTAGCGCGCTAGCTGTACCATTAATGTTGACCTATCATATGAAAGAAATGGGCAATGGTTTTTTCTTTCAGGGTGGAATTATGAATGAGTTTATTATTCATAATGAAATAAGAGAAGTAAACACAGAAAGTCATCACACTTTTGTCAAGGATAAGTCAATAAATGTTGATTACAACACATCTCAAATTAATAAATTCAACACAAGCGCTATGATTGGCATCGGCTACGAAAAAGAAATTTTGAAAGGAATTGGTATCTCATTATCAACAAATTATGGATTTGCATTGACAAATACCTTTGCTACTCCAAATTATCAACATAAAATAGATCAATTAGGACTACAAATGATGGTTGTAAAGAAGATTTAATAGGATCTCTGTACAATAAATGATATAAGAATATTTTTAAATTTTTCTCTTCATAACCATAACCTATTGATTAGAAACTAAGAAAATTATTAAACATACTCTAAATTGATCTATCTAAAGAGCAATATTACCATTAAATTGTGAATAGATCAAAATGTACTTAAAATTGCCTAAAATATTGATGAAAATGTATGTCTACGTGTAATATGAATTTTATCCCTCAATAAATTACTATTACAATAGATATAATAACCTTGTTTGTTCAAGTTAACTTCAAGCCTTTAAAGGTACATTCTTTAATATCTCCAATGTAAAATCCCAAAATTTCTCTACAGAAGCAATATTTACCATTTCATCGGGCGAATGTGCGCCTTTGATGGTAGGACCATAAGATATCATATCCATATCAGGATAATTGCGACCTAAAATTCCACATTCTAAACCTGCATGACAAGCGACAACTGATGCTTTTGCACCATGCATTTTTTCGTAAAGATCAGTCAAGACTTTCAATATTGGTGAGTTGACATTTGGTGTCCAACCAGGGTAATCTCCAGAAAATGTAACATCAAATCCTGCTAGTTCAAAAACGGATTTTAGACTCTGTGCCACATCGAGCTTTGAAGATTCTACAGAAGATCTAGTAAGACATAGTATTTTGGCTTGACCATTTTTGACATCTACTTTGGCTACATTATTGGAAGCTTCTACAAGGTCAGCAATGTCTGGACTCATTCTGAATACACCATTGTGAGCAGCATAAATAGCATTCAATATTTGTTTTTGGTCTGCGATTGTGTGGACTGACAAAGGCGTATCGACACCTTTTATTTCTATCAATATATTCGGCTCTATGGAAGCAAATTCTTTTTTAATGTCATTGATTCTTTGATTTATGGAAGCCAAAAGTTCATCATTTTTTACTTTTGTCACTGCAATTAAAGCCTTACTTTCTCTAGGAATGGCATTACGTAAACTTCCACCTTCAAATGATACTAGTCTTAATTCATTACTTTCCTGTCCATAAAGCAATCTATTGAGAATTTTATTTGCATTGCCACGTCCGAGATGTATTTCTACACCTGAATGTCCACCTTTAAGACCTTTGACATCTATTTGATATCCTATATATTCATTGTTATTGATCGTTTCTGTCTCATAATTTCTAATGGCAGTTACATCTATGCCTCCTGCACATCCTATATCTATTTCGTCATCTTCTTCTGTATCAAGATTAAGGAGTATTTCACCTTTTAACATTCCACCTTGCAGACCCATTGCACCTGTCATACCTGTCTCTTCATCTATAGTAAATAATGCTTCGAGAGCAGGATGCGCAATGTCCTTTGACGCTAGAATAGCCATAATGGTAGCCACGCCGATGCCATTGTCAGCGCCTAAAGTGGTGCCACGAGCTTTGACCCAATCTCCATCTATATACATATCAATGCCTTGGGTATCAAAATCAAAGATGGTATCCCCGTTTTTTTGGTGGACCATGTCTAGATGTGACTGCATTACTATCGGTTTTCGATCTTCCATACCAGGCGTTGCAGGTTTGCGGATGATGACATTTCCTACATGATCTTTGATGGTCTCAAGTCCTAAACTATTCCCAAAATCTAGTGCAAACTGTATAACTCTTTCTTCTTTTTTGGATGCACGAGGTACTGCATTTAGATCTGCAAAATGATTCCAAAGTGATGATGGGTGAAGATTTCTAACGGATGTGGACATGATTTTTAACTTTATTTGATGGTAAAGATATATAAATTTGGCATTAGCTGAATAAGAAATTAATATCGTCTTTGGTGAGTTTTTTGAAGAATGCACCATCTTCTGTGATGAGCTCTTTAGAAATACCCAACTTTTTCTCTTGCAAAAGCAATATTTTTTCTTCTACAGAGTCTTTGCATATCATTTTGTAAGCAAAGATATTATTTTTTTGACCTATACGATGGGTTCTATCTATGGCTTGTTGTTCTACAGCTGGATTCCACCATGGGTCAACGATGTAGACATAATCAGCTTCGGTAAGATTCAGGCCTACGCCACCGGCTTTCAGAGAGATAAGGAATACTTTTATCTCTGGACTAGACTGGAATAATTCTACTTGGACCTTTCTATTTGCGGCACTTGTACTACCATCTAGGTAACAATATTTAATTTTGTTTTCGTCCAGTTCTTCGCGGATCAGCGCCAACATTTCTGTAAATTGTGAGAAGACGAGCATCTTATGATCACCAGTGTTTTCGGTTATTTCCCTGACAAGCTCTTGGATTTTTACCCCTTTGAATGGTTTTTTTTCTTTGTCCTTTACTAGCCTTGGATCATCGCATATTTGACGAAGAC
>Ga0209812_10001967_pt1 | contig 13034 bp, 9 predicted proteins | sample JI71714BDNA_FD_187502 | JGI IMG/M metagenome (GOLD analysis project Ga0209812, IMG submission 187502) | Wastewater effluent complex algal communities from Wisconsin, to seasonally profile nutrient transformation and Carbon sequestration -... | ecosystem: Engineered > WWTP > Effluent > Algae...
CAACGCCATGACCCACGTGAATGCGGGCGACAATATGAACGCCCCGCGCGCGATCCTCAGCGCCGTCTATGAAGGCACCCAGGTGCCGATGGACACGGCCATCCGCATCGAGAGCAAATATTTCGCCAAGGTCGTCGCCGACCCGCAAGCCGGCAACATGATCCGCAGTCTGTTCGTGTCGAAGCAGGCCGCCGAAAAGGGCGCCCGCCGCCCGGCCGGCGTGCCGCCGATGCCGACGAAGAAGATCGCCATGCTGGGCGCCGGCCTGATGGGCGCCGGCGTGGCCATGGTCACGGCGCAGGCCGGGATCGAGGTGGTGCTGCTCGATCGTGATCTGGCTGCTGCTGAAAAGGGCAAGCAATATACCGCCGACCGGCTGGCCAAGAAGCGCATGGACCCTGCCAAGGCTCAGGCCATCCTCGACCGCATCCACCCCACCGCCGATTATGCCGATCTCGCCGGTTGTGACCTGATCATCGAAGCGGTGTTCGAAACCCGCGAGATCAAGGCCGATGTGACGCAGAAGACCGAAGCCGTGGTGGGCCCGGATGTCATCTTCGGCTCCAACACCTCGACCCTGCCGATCACCGGCCTGGCCAAGGCGTGGAGCAAGCCCGAGAATTTCATCGGCATCCACTTCTTCTCGCCGGTGGAAAAGATGCCGCTGGTGGAAATCATCGTTGGCAAGCACACCGGCCCGGCGGCCATCGCCAAGGCGCTGGATTATGTCGCTGCCATCCGCAAGACGCCGATCGTGGTGAATGATTCACGCGGCTTCTACACCTCGCGCTGCTTCGGCACCTATGTGCAGGAAGGCCTGGCGCTGCTGGGCGAAGGCACCACCCCGGCGCTGATCGAGAATATCGGCAAGCAGATGGGCATGCCGGTCGGCCCGCTGGCGGTGAACGACGAAGTCGGCCTCGACCTCAGCTACAAGGTCGGCCAGCAGACCCGCGCCGATCTGGGCGATGCCTACAAGCCCGGACCGGCCGATGGCGTCATCACCAAAATGTATGAACTGGGCCGCCAGGGCCGCAAGAATGCCAAGGGTTTCTATGTCTATCCCGAATCGGCCAAGAAATATCTCTGGCCGGAACTGGTCGAAACCGTCGCCGGTGGCCTTGCTGCGGACCAGCCGACTCCTGCAGACGTGAAGGAACGGCTGCTCTATCGCCAGCTCGTCGAATGTGCGCGCTGCATGGGCGAAGGCGTGCTGGAAACCCCGCAGGATGGCGATCTGGGCGCCATCTTCGGCTGGGGCTTCGCGCCGTTCACCGGTGGGCCGTTTGCCCATATGGACACGGTGGGCATTGCCAATGTCGTGGCAACGCTCGACCGGCTGGCGCAGCAGCATGGGGAGCGGTTCCTGCCTCCGCAGTTCTTGCGCGACATGGCGGCCAGGGGCGAGAGCTTCTACGGGCTGGCGGCCAAGAAGGCGGCTTGAGGCCTTTCCAATCCTCCCCCTCTGGGGGAGGTGGCAGCCGCAGGCTGACGGAGGGGGCGGACAAGCGCCATCCTTGCAGCCCCCTCCGCCCTGCGGGCACCTCCCCCAGAGGGGGAGGATCTTCTCTTGCCCTCTTGGCCCAGTCACGGCACCTTGCCGCCAATCAGGGGTGCCGCCATGCCAGACGTCAACGAAGCCTTCAGCCTGCCCAGCGGCCAGACCTTCCGCAACCGCATCGCCAAGGCGGCGATGACCGAAGGCCTGGCCTTCAGGGATGGCCTGCCGAACGACGCCCATTGCAATCTCTATCGCCGCTGGGCGGATCGGGGCTGCGGCCTGCTGATCACCGGCAATGTCATCATCGATCGCGGCCATCTCGAACGGCCGGGCAATGTCATTGTCGATGGTCCGTTGAGCGCGGAGGGCAAGGCCGCCTGGGCGCGCTGGGCGGCAGCGGCGACGGCCAAGGACTCTGGGGGAGGCACCCAGGCCTGGGTGCAGATCAGCCACGCCGGCCGGCAGACGCAGAAGAATGTCAACGCCCATCCGCGCGCGCCGTCGGCGGTGCCGCTGGCGCTGCCGGGCGGGCAGTTCGGCATGCCGCATCCGCTCACCGGCATCGAGATCGAGGATCTGATCGCGCGCTGGGCCAATGCCGCCGTGGTGTCCCGCGAAGCCGGCTTCACCGGCGTGCAGATCCACGCCGCGCACGGCTATCTGATCAGCCAGTTCCTGTCGCCGCTGGCCAATCTGCGCCGGGACGAATGGGGTGGCAGCCTGGAAAACCGCGCGCGCTTGCTTGTAGAGACCGTCAAGGCCGTGCGCGCCGCGGTGGGCGCGGATTTCACCATCAGCGTGAAATTGAACAGCGCCGATTTCCAGAAGGGCGGGTTCGGCTTTGATGATTGCCTGATCGTCGCCGGCTGGCTGGCCGATCTGGGCGTTGATTGCCTGGAATTGTCTGGCGGCACCTATGAACAGCCGGCGATGATGGACATGGACGGCCTGACCCCGCGCGACGAGCCCAAGCAGCAATCCACCCGGGCGCGCGAAGCCTATTTCGTGCAACTGGCCAAGGCGCTGATGGCCGCCAAGACGCCCCCGCTGATGGTCACCGGCGGTTTCCGCAGCCTGAATGCCATGGACGATGCGCTGGCCAGTGGCATTGCGCTGGTGGGCGTGGGCCGGCCGCTGTGTGCCGAGCCCGATTGCGTCACCGAACTGCTGGATGGCCATATCGAGGAGCTGCCGCGCTTTGAAGACCGGCTGGCGATCGGGCCGGGCTGGCTGGGGCCGGCATCGCCGTTCAAGCTGGTGCGCACCATCAACGGCTTTGCCGCCCAGGCCTGGTATTATCAGCAGATCCGCCGCATCGCCGCCAATGGCGCAGCCGAAAAACTGAACCCGTTCACTGCCTTCCTGGCCGAAGACAAGGAAAACAAGGCCCGGCTGTGATCCGCCGCCTGGCCTTGATCGGCGCTGTCCTGCTGCTGGCGGTGGCGTGGATCGGCTGGCTGGGCGCCATCCGCGATCCGGTCATCACCCGCCAGCGGGTCGATCTGGCCGGCCTGTCCCGCCCGCTGCGCATTGTCCACCTGTCGGATATTCATGGCAGCGCCTGGGACATGCCAGCGGAGCGCATTGCCCGCATCGTGGCCCAGGCCAATGCGCTGAAGCCTGATCTGGTGGTCATCACCGGCGATTTCAGCCCCAGCAAGCTGTGGGACCCGCCGATGCCGCTGGATGCGGTGCTGCGCCCGCTCACCCGGTTGCAGGCGCCGCTGGGCGTGTGGAGCGTGCCCGGCAATCATGATGATCCGGCCAGTTTTCGCCGGGCAATGCGCCGCCAGGGCTTGAATCTGCTGGCGGGCGATCTGGTGGATGCCGGCCCCGTGCAGATCATCGGCATCGACGACATGATCCTGGGCCGGAACCAGTTGCGCGGGCTGGCCAGCGCCGCTGCCCGCAGCGATCCGGCCCGGCCGGTAATCGCGCTGGCGCATGAACCGGATTATTTCCGCCGGCTGCCCGCCCGTGTCGGGCTGCTGCTGGCCGGGCACACTCATGGCGGCCAGATCCGCGTTGCCGGCCACCCGCGCCTGCTGCCGCAATATGAACGCTGGCGCCGCGGCCTGTATCGCAACGCTGCCGGCCAACAGCTGCTGGTATCGGCCGGCCTTGGCACCAGCTTCGTGCCGCTGCGCATCGGGGTGCCGCCGGAAATCGTGCTGATCGATCTTCAACCGCCAGGCAGGAATTCCGGCACCGAAAGATAACGTTCGCCCGTGTCGTAATTGAAGCCGATCACGCGGGCACCCTTGGGCAGTTCCTTCAGCTTGAGAGCGATGCCGGCCAGCGTCGCGCCCGAAGATATGCCCACCAACATCCCTTCCTCGCGCGCGGCGCGCAGGGCCCAGGCCTTGGCATCGCCGGCCTCCACCTGCACCACGCCATCGAGCACGCTCATATCGAGATTCTTCGGGATGAAGCCGGCACCAATGCCCTGGATCGGGTGCGGCGCCGGGCTGCCGCCGGAAATCACCGGGCTGGCAGCAGGTTCCACGGCAAACACCTGCAATGTGGGCCAATGCTGCTTCAGCACGCGGGCGGTGCCGCTGATATGGCCGCCGGTGCCCACCCCGGTGATCAGCGCGTGCGGCGGCGCATCGCCGAAATCGGCCAGGAATTCCAGCGCGGTGGTGCGTTCGTGTACGGCGATATTGGCCGGGTTTTCAAACTGCTGCGGCATCCAGGCGCCCGGCGTTTCGGCCACGATCTCGATGGCGCGGGCAATGGCGCCGTTCATGCCCTTTTCGCGCGGCGTCAGATCAAAGGTCGCGCCATAGGCCAGCATCAGCCGCCGCCGTTCGATCGACATGCTCTCCGGCATCACCAGCACCAGCTTGTAGCCCTTCACTGCCGCCACCATGGCGAGGCCAATGCCGGTGTTGCCGCTGGTCGGCTCCACGATGATGCCGCCGGGTTTCAACGTGCCATCGGCTTCGGCGGCTTCCACCATCGCCAGCGCGATGCGATCCTTGATCGAACCGCCGGGATTGCTGCGTTCGGATTTGATCCACACCTCGGCATCCGGGAACAATTTGCCCATGCGGATGTGCGGCGTGCCGCCAATGGTCTCAAGGATGTTGTTGGCCTTCACGGGCGTTCCTTTCGGGCAATTTTCCCTGTCTTAAGCCCGCGCCGGTCCCACCTCAACCCGGCTGTTGATCCTCGAACCGATCCGCCTTGCGCAGCACCGGGAAACGCCAGGCCCACAGGATCGTCACCAGCACCGCGCCAATGCCCCCGGCCACCACCGATGGCACCGCCCCCAGATAGCGCGCCGCCAGCCCGGATTCCATTTCGCCCAGTTCGTTGCTGGCCGAAATGAACAGGCCCGACACGCTGGACACGCGCCCGCGCATGTCGTCAGCGGTGTGCAGCTGGATCAGGCTGCCGCGCACAAACACGCTCACCGCATCGGCGGCGCCCAGCACGAACAGCGCCGCCAGGGACAGCGGATAGGAGGTGGACAGCCCGAACAATACCGTGGCCAGCCCGAACACCGCCACGCTGGCAAACATCACCGGCCCCACATTGCGCCTGAGCGGCCGCGCCGCCAGCAGCGCCGCCACCAGCACGGCGCCGGCCGACGGTGCGGCGCGCAGCGGGCCCAGCCCTTCCACGCCCACATGCAGCACGTCGCGGGCATAAACCGGCAGCATGGCCGTGGCTCCGCCCAGCAGCACGGCAAACAGATCCAGGCTGATCGCGCCCAGCAGCACCTTGTTGTGCCGCACATAGGCAACGCCTTCCACCAGGCTGCGCCACGGGCTGATCGTGGACGGGGCCGGGCGGGCGACCGGGCGGATGATCAGCAGGCACAGCAGCGTGATGCCAAAGGCAATGGCGGCCGCGCCATAGGCGGTTTCCGGCGACACGGCATAGAGAAACGCCCCCAGCGGCGGGCCCAGCACCGCGCCCGATTGCCAGGAAATGCTGTTCAGCGCGATCGCCTGCGGCAGCAGTTCGCGCGGCACCAGATTGGGCGCCAGCGCCGCCATCGATGGCCCCTGAAAGGCCCGGCCCACGCCCAGCAGCGCCGCCACGATGAACAGCGCCGCCATCGGCACATCGCCCGTCATGCACAGCCAAGCCAGCACCGCGGCACAGCCCAGTTCCAGCGCCACGGCCGCCCGCGCCAGCTGGCGGCGGTCCACCCGGTCGGCAATCACCCCCACCACCAGCGCCAGGCAGAACAGCGGCAGAAACTGCGCCAGCCCGATCATGCCCAGCAGGAAGGCGGCATCATCAACACTGCGGGTGGCCCGGGCAATGTCATACACCTGCCAACCGATGACGATCACCATCATCATTCCGGCGATGGTCGCGAAAAACCGCGCCGCCCAGAACGCCCGGTAATCACGGATCAACAGGGGCGGTGGAATGCGGGACCTTATCTGGGGCATGGCCCTGCATAGGAACAGCCGCGACTCCGGGCAATGGGCCGGCGTGATTTTGTCAGCCGGCTGATGATGGGCTACACTCGCCGCGATGAATGTCTTTCGCAACTTGCTCGGCTATCTGATGGCGGCGGCGCTGTTCGCCGTGGCCGGGGCGCACTGGCTGTCGGCCTGGCAGGGCTGGGCCGATCGCTTTGGCGAACCGGCTGCATTGCTGGCGCTGGTGCTGTCATTGGGCGGCGGTTTCAACGCCTTTGGCATTGTCGGCGCTTATTTTTATGCGGCGGACTATCTGCATTGGGAAGCGCTGACGGCGGCCGGCTATGGCACGATCGGCCTGTTGTTTGCCACCAAGGGCACGATCGCCGCGCTCTGGCGCATTTTGACCGCCCCCGATCCGAAGATCTGATCCGCAGCCGCCGCCTCACCCATCCTTCAGGCTGACAAACGAATCCAGCACCCGCTTGCGCCCGGCCGCCGGAAAATCAATCTCCAGCTTGTTGCCATCGACATGAAACACCACGCCTTCGCCGAACTTGGCGTGAAACACCCGCGTGCCGCGCTTGAAGCCGGGGGCAGGGGTCAGGCTGATGCTGCTGACCCGCGCCTCGCGCGGTGGCGCTGCGCTGCGGGGCCCGAAATCCCGGCCACCCCCCAACGCCTGCTTCGCCGCCTGCCAGCCCCCGGCAGTGGCCCGCGCCCGGTCCCACCCCGGCCCGCGCCCGGTGCCGCGCTGCATGTCGGCAAAGGGATCGCCGCCGGCCAGCGCCGCGCGCCACAGGCTGGGCCCGCCCGACAGGGTTGATCGTTCATCCACATGATCCTGGCCCAGTTCGGCGACAAAGCGGCTGGGCAGCGCCGCCGTCCACTGGCCATAAACCTGCCGGTTGGCGGCGTGCAGCACATGGGCGCGCACCCTGGCGCGGGTGATCCCCACATAGGCCAGCCGCCGTTCCTCCTCCAGCGCCGCCGTGCCACCTTCGTCCAGCGCGCGCTGGCTGGGGAACACGCCTTCTTCCCAGCCGGGCAGGAAGACATGATCAAATTCGAGCCCCTTGGCGGCGTGCAGGGTCATGATGGTGATCTTCTCGTCATCCGGCGATGCTTCATTGTCCATCACCAGCGACACATGCTCCAGAAAGGCAGTCAGGCTGGGATAATCGCCCATCGCCCGCACCAGTTCCTTCAGATTGTCGATGCGGCCATCGGCTTCGGTGGATTTGTCGGCCTGCCACATGGCGACATAGCCCGATTCCTCCAGCACCAGTTCGGCCAGCTCGGCATGGCTCATGCTTTCCGAGGCATCACGCCAGCGCGCCACATCCACCAGAAAACCGCGCAATGCCCGCCGCGCCGCCGGTGTCAGCTCATCACCCTGCGCCACCACATCGGCCGCGCGCGACAAGGGCAGGTTCAGCCGGCGGGCAGCGGCATGCATGATGCCCATCGCCTTGTCGCCCAGGCCGCGCTTGGGCAGGTTGACGATGCGTTCAAACGCCAGCGCATCATCGCCCGATTGCACCAGCCGCAAATAGGCCAGCGCATCGCGGATCTCGGCCCGCTCATAGAATCGGAAACCCCCGACGATGCGATAGGGCAGGCCGATGGCAATGAAGCGGTCTTCAAACAGGCGCGTCTGGAACTGGGCGCGCACCAATATCGCCATGGCATTCAGCGAAACGCCGTCCCGCGCCAGCCGTTCGGCCTCGTCGCCCAGGGTGCGGGCTTCCTCCGGCCCGTCCCACACGCCGGTCACGGCGACCTTTTCGCCATGGCTGTGGGCGGTGAACAGGCTTTTGCCCAGCCGGCCGCGGTTGTGCGCGATCAGATGGTTGGCGGCGGCCAGGATATGGGGGGTGGAGCGATAATTCTCTTCCAGCCGGATCAGCTTGGCGCCGGGAAAATCCTGTTCAAAGCGCAGGATATTGGCCACCTCCGCCCCGCGCCAGCTGTAGATCGACTGATCATCATCACCCACGCAGGCAATATTGTGCCGCGTGCCGACCAGCGCCTTCAGCCATTGATACTGGGCGTGGTTGGTGTCCTGATATTCATCCACCATCACATAGCGGAACCGATCCTGATAATCGGCCAGCACATCGGGGTGGCGGGCAAAGATGGTCAGCATGTGCAGCAGCAGATCGCCAAAATCGGCAGCATTCAGCTGCACCAGCCGTTCCTGATAGCGGGCATAAAGCGCCGCGCCGCCGCCTTTCTGGCCATCGGCATAGGCGAAACTTTCGCCCGGCGGCACCTGGTCGGGGGTGAGGCCGCGATTTTTCCAGCGGTCGATCAGACTGGCCAGCAATTTGGCCGGCCAGCGCTTCTCGTCCAGCCCGGCTTCGGCCACCACCTGCTTGAGCAGGCGCAGCTGATCATCGGTGTCCAGGATGGTGAACTGCGGGTTCAATCCCACCAGCCCGGCATGGCGGCGCAGCATCTTGGCCGACAGCGCGTGGAATGTGCCCAGCCAGGGCAGGCCCTCGGCCATGCCGCCCAGCAATTGTTCGGTGCGGTGCCGCATCTCGCGCGCCGCCTTGTTGGTGAAGGTGACGGCCAGCAGCTGCGACGGCCACGCCAGCCGATTGAACAATATATGCGCCAGCCGCGCGGTCAGCGCCTTGGTCTTGCCGGTGCCGGCGCCGGCCAGGATCAATACCGGGCCTTCGGTGGTGATCACCGCCTCGCGCTGTGCCGGGTTCAGGCCGGCCAGCCAGGGCGGGCCCGAATCAGGAGTGTGGGCAGGCAGCATGGGTGAACAAGTATGGAACAAAGCCGCATCTGCCAAGCCCGGCCATCGCACTGATTCAATCCGCCGCTGCCGCCGCCGTTCCTTGCCAGTGAACGCGGCAATACGGGAGCTGCCATGTCCTCAATGCTGAAACCGCCGGTGCAGCCGGCGCGCGATCTTGGCTGGTTGCAGGTGGTGGGCCTGCGCCAGGATGATGCCAGTTTCTGGGCCGGGGTGCGCGGCCAGCAATTGCTGCAACTCAACAATGCAATCCCGTTCAACATCGGCCTGCTGGTGGTGAATCTGGTCGCGGTGCTGGCGATATTTGGCCCGGCGGTGGCCTTTGCCAGCCTGGCGCCCTGGCTGGCCGGGATCGCCGGCCTGTCGATGATGTGGAGCCTGCGCGCGCTGCGCCGCCTGAAAAGCGGTGTGCCCGTGATCGCCAGCCGTGACCGCTACTGGCGCGTTTCGGCCGAAATCATGGTGCTGGGCATCAGCTGGGCCGGGCTGTTGTTCACCCTGCTGCCGGCGCTGCCAGCCAATGGCCAGGCCATGTTGCTGGTATTTTCCCTCACCTTCATGGGCGCAATCTGCAACGCGGCGGCCACCATGCCGGCGGCGGTGCTGGGCGTGGTGGGCAGCATCGGCGGCGCGATGTGGCTGGCCATGCCCGCCGGCGCGCCGCTGGATCATCCGCTGATGGCGTTGGGTCTGGTCAGCTTTGCCATGATCAAGCTGCGGGCGTCGCTGGCAACCACCTATCAGACCATGGCGCGGCTCAAGAGCGACGCCGAACTCAGCGAACAGGGCGAAGTGGTGCGGCTGCTGCTCAACGAATATGAATCCAACGGCAGTGACTGGCTGCTGGAACTGGATGTCGAAGGCCGGCTCACCCATGTCACGCCGCGCTTTGCCGATGTGGCGCGGCGGCCGCGCACGCAATTGCTGGGCCAGCCCCTGCTCAGCCTGATCGATCCCACGCAGGGCGGCGCAGCGGTGGCGGCGCTGTTGCATGCCGTGGCGCAGCGCCAGCCGTTCCGCGATCTGGTGGTGCCGGTGCCGCTGGGCCGCGACCTGCGCTGGTGGTCGCTGTCGGGCACGCCCAAACAGGATGGCGATGGCCAGTTCACCGGCTTTCGCGGCGTGGGCCGCGAGGTGACCGATGTGCGCCGCAGCCAGGAACGCATCGCGCAACTGGCGCGCTTCGATCCGCTCACTGGCCTGGCCAATCGCAGCCTGTTCCGGGAATTGCTGGAAGAAACCGTGGAAGCCGCCAGCCCAGCCCGCCCGGCGGCGCTGCTGTTTGTCGATCTGGATCGCTTCAAGGCGGTGAATGATGGCTTTGGCCATGCCGCCGGCGATCTGCTGCTGCGCCAGGTGGCGCAGCGGCTGCAGGCCGTGCTCAAATCCGACAAGGGGCGCGGCGGCGCCACCATCGCCCGGCTCGGCGGTGACGAATTCGCCATATTGCTGCCCGAAACCGGGCCAGACCGCGCCGAACGCCTGGCCCAGCGCATCGTCAAGGAACTGGCCAGGCCCGTGCCCCTCACCGATCAGGGCCATGCCGGCGCGGCGGTGATCGGCGCATCAGTGGGCTGGGCCATGGCGCCGATGGACGCCGCCCTGCCGGAAGCGCTGCTGAAATGCGCCGATCTCGCGCTCTATCAGGTCAAGGGCCAGGGCCGGGGGGCCGCCTGCCGCTTCTCTGCCGAAATGGCCGAAGCCGCCGCCCACCGCCGCCGCATGGAAGCCGATCTGACCAATGCGCTGGATCGCGGCGAACTGGCGCTGATGTTCCAGCCGGTGGTGGATGCCGGCGATGAACGCATCACCGGGTTCGAGGCGCTGCTGCGCTGGCACCATCCGCAATTGGGCCTGATCCCGCCGCTCGATTTCATCGGCCTCGCCGAAGAAACCGGCCTGATCGTGCCGATCGGCTGCTGGGTGATCGATGCGGCGCTGGGCTGGGCAGCGCGCTGGCCGGCGCATGTGAAGGTGGCGGTCAATCTCTCGGCCGTTCAGATGGACGATCCCGATCTGCCCGGCCACATCGCCGCTGCGCTGGCCCGGCATGGTGTGCCCGCCAGCCGGCTGGAACTGGAAATCACCGAAAGCCTGTTCCTGGCCGAAAAGCCGGCGGTGCAGGGCGTGCTCGCCGCGCTCACCGCCATGGGAGTGAATTTCGCCCTCGATGATTTTGGCACCGGCTATTCGGCGTTGGGCACGCTGCAAAAAGCCAGTTTCAGCCGCATCAAGATCGATCGCAGCTTTGTCCTGCGCGCCCATGCCAAGGGCGATGAGGCCAGCGCCATCATCCAGACCATCGTCAGCCTGGCCGCCAGCCTGGACATGGCCACCACTGCGGAAGGCACCGAAACCCGCGCCGCCTTCGAATTGTGCCGCGATCTGGGCTGCACGCAGGTGCAGGGCTATTTGTTCGGCAAGCCCATGCCGCCCGAAGAAGCGACGGCGCTGGTCACCGAAATGGCCAGCGCCTGATCGCCCGCATCAGCCTCAGAAGCTCATGCCAACGCTCATCTTGTAGAAGTCGCCGGTATTGTCCTTGTCCAGATCCGCGCCGCCGGTGAACCGGGCGAAAAAGCCCTTGGGCAAGCTGAACTGCACATAGGCGCCCAGCCATTCATAGGTCTTGTTGGCGCGCCCGCCCGGGTTGCGAGTGTTGGACAGCAATTCATAATGCGGCCCGAACGAAACATTGCTCGACACCTTGTAACCGATGTTGATCCAGGTGTGCAGGAAGTCCAGACCGCCGGTGTTGTTGCGGTTGCGCGCGGCGGCATAATAACCGCCATAATATTCCGCCTCCACCTTTTCGCCGCTGTAATTGACAGTCAGGCTGGGCACGATGCCATCGCCAAAGGCCGCCCCGCGCGTGGCGCCTGCACCCACGCCGCGCCGCGCCCCGCCCGACAGCAGCGAGCCATTGGTGATGCCGATCTGCGGCTTGATGATCAGCTCGTCGCTCGGCCGGAAGGCGGCGCCCACGCCGAATTCGGTCCACAAACTGTCACCGGTGCCGGTGATGCCAAAGGCCGGGCGGGTCCAGAAGGTGCCGTAAAAGCTGAAATCAATCTTGTCGTCCACCGGCACCAGGCCATTGAAGGATGGATTGAAGCCGAAGAAATTGTCCTGGTTCAAGGTCACGGTATAGGTCGCATCGCGCGCCGCAGCCGGAGCAGCAGCAGCCAGCGCGGCAGCCAGGGCAGAGGCAGCAACAAATTTGTTCATCAGGGACTTCATCATGGGAAAAACCTCCAGAATCGAGATTTCACCCTCCCCAGCGGAAGTTTTATGGTTTTCACCTGATCAAATGCAAAACCAGCAATTGACGGTTTGGCAGTTGCAACCAGCTGTTACTTGCGAACTGGACGTTGTTACCGATCTGTAACATACGTCGATTTCCCCACCCGCAGCGGCGGGCAGGGCAGTGTCACAAAAATGTTACAGATCAGTCCTGCACCCAGGCCTTGAGCAGCGTGTGCGCAATCGCCAGCGGCGGCGGTGCCAGAAAATCGCCCTCACCGGCCAGGGCGGCGCGCAATTCGTCCTTGGTCACCCAGCGCACCTCTTCCAGCTCGTCCTGGTCCAGCCGCACCTCGAATCCCTGCGCTTCGGCAAAACAGGCAATCATCAGGCTGGACGGGAAGGGCCAGGGCTGGCTGGCGAGATAGCGCACGCGCGCCGTGGTGATGCCGGCCTCTTCCCACAATTCGCGGCGCACGGCTTCCTCCAGGCTTTCGCCCGGCTCGACGAATCCGGCCAGCGCCGACAGGAAACGCTTAGGAAAGCGTGGCTGGCGGCCAATCAGGGCGTGATCATCCTTGATCGCCAGCATGATCACCACCGGATCGACGCGTGGGAAATGCTCGGCCTTGCACGCCCCGCAACTGCGGCTCCAGCCGCCCTTGGCGATGCTGGTCGGCGCACCGCACACGGCACAATGGCCATGGCGCTGGTGCCAATCGATCAGGCTGCGTGCCTGTGCCACGATGGCGGCATCGCCGGCCGGCAGGATCGCTCCGGCGGCGCGGGCATCCAGCAGCTTGCCGCCAAAATCGCGCACCAGCTCGTCCGCCGGCGCCGCCGCGGCAAAGCGCGGCCCTTCCGGCGCCATGCCCAGAAACACGCTCAATGCATCATGCGGCACATCAGACCGATAGGCCCACAGGATCGCCGGCCTGTCCCCCGGTCTTATCACCGGGTTCAGCCCATCCAGCACCAGCCAGCGCGCATCGCTGCGAGCCCGCATGGCGATCAGCGCCGCCGGGTCGCGCCTGATCTCGTCCGCCCGGTCAAAGCCATCGGCCAGCCCGCCGCCGCAAAAGCCGGTGGCCGGCACGTCAAAAAACATCGTCATCCGCCCATCTTCCCGTCA
>Ga0209812_10001970_pt1 | contig 12978 bp, 13 predicted proteins | sample JI71714BDNA_FD_187502 | JGI IMG/M metagenome (GOLD analysis project Ga0209812, IMG submission 187502) | Wastewater effluent complex algal communities from Wisconsin, to seasonally profile nutrient transformation and Carbon sequestration -... | ecosystem: Engineered > WWTP > Effluent > Algae...
TTACTTGTTTTTCTAGTTCCGATAGGCGATCGAACTGCTGGTGTAAAACATCTTTCAAATCTTCCGGCAACAATATGGTATCATTTGGTAATAACTCTGTCACGCCTCCACCCAAGTCTTGAATCAGAGTCGCCACGCTTTTTAACCATAACGGATTGCCTTGGTAGCGATGAATGAGTGTTTCACTGTTGTCGCTTTCTGCTAACCCATAATCTCTGAGTATTTCCCGTCCGGCTGCGATGTCTAAACCTTTGAGTTGTAAAGTACGAATGGGAGTATTTTGGTTTTTAACTTGAGTCACTTCTCTGGGTTGTTCCCAACCGATTAGCAGCAAGCAACTTTGATGGGATAATTTTTCTATTTGTTTGAATAAAGAGCGATATTCTTCGCATTCAGGTTTATACTTTCCTGCAAATTCGCCGCTACTGAAAAGATTGTGAACGTCATCTAAGATTATTAAAGAGCGGTATTTTTGTAAATATTTAATTAGCGGTAAGCGTTTCTGGTTGGTTGGGGAGAAATCTGGTTTTTCTGGATTGGAAAAAAGCTGTATTAGGTTAGATTGAAATTTATCTATACTGGGGAATTCGTCTAGCGTGTACCAAACTGCGTACTCAAATTCGTCTTTGATTTGTTGTACGAGTTGTACTGCTAGGGATGTTTTGCCGATTCCACTGATGCCGATGAGGGTGATGAGGCGGCTGTTTTGTTGTAGAATCCAGGTGGTGAGGGTTTTGAGTTGGGAAGTGCGATCGTAGAAAGTGCCTAATTCTGGCATCTCGCTTAAATCTTGATGTGGAGTTTCAGGTTGTTTTGTGTTAGATGTTTCTTGATTTGGTGGGGGTTGGTTTGGTGTATTCGGTGGGTGTCTAGCTTGTCCACAGATGTTAACACTACCAACTCCAACATAATCTACAACATTTGAAAATATGGAGACTTGCCACCTTTCCATTGCCGATCGAAAATTTGTTTTATTAACATCTTCTCCCAACTCTTCTGAAAGTATCTGCCATAATTGCGAACCAACTTGCCTAACATTACTTTCAGAACAGTCAAAGTCTTTGGCTATGTGCTTGTATGCCTCACGTTGTAGAGTTCCCCGCAGTACCGCTGCTTGTAAATCGTCAAGGTGTTGACCCGTTTTCTCGAAGACTATGCGATCGGCGAGGGTTAACATTTCTTTAAGATTCATCTGGGTAGGGAGATGTGAGGATTTTGTGTATTGTAGCTCACATTTGCAAACATTCTAGTACATTTTTGTGCATTTTTGTACAAAATTAGATTAAAGAGAGTGAAAGCAGGGGAGATAGTGGCGGCAAAATTGAACATTTTTGGGTATAAAAACTTTTGATTTATTGACGATAATGGAAGAGCTTTAAAAGGAGAAATAAATTTATGAATTGGGAAGATATTGCCAGTAAAGCGGGTGAAGAAGTTGTAGAAAATGTTGTAGGAAAAACTACGGGCATTGATAGAAATACAGTCAAAACAGTCAAAGCGGTTGCAGAGACTGGTGCTGCGTTAAGCGCGGCTGCCAGTGCTGCTACAGGGTTGACTGTTGCGGCAACTTCAGGAGCAGGAATTACTTCAGGTCTAGCTGCGGCAGGTGGTGTGGTTGGTGGTGGTATGGCGGCTGCTCCTGCGGTATTAGCAGCAGGCCCTGCTTATCTGGGGGCAAAGATAATGAATGAAACTTTGTTCAAAGAGCAATCGAACTTGTCTGAGGAAGAGAATGAGGCTCGTGCAGCGGCAAGAACAGCTACAAACATTGGGGCTGTTGCTGGTTTAGCTGGTGCTGGTGCTGTAACGATAGCTGGCGGTGCCTCTGGTGCTGCAATTATGGGCACCCTTGCGGGTATCGGTGGCGTTGTCGGGGGTGGCGCGATCGCTGGTACTGCCATAGTTGCTGCTGCACCTGTTGCTGCGGCGGCTGCTATTGGATACGGAATATATAAACTGTTTGGAGGTAAAGGGTAAAGATAGTTAGTTCAGTTTGAATTAGTAGGTTGGGTTTCCTATTGCAACCCAACCTTCATCAGCGTTTAGTCTGGCTTTAGTATTTCCTCGCACCTCGCAGCAAATATCAGAAAACTGCGAGCGCTTGAAAAGGTAAGCTTGGCTATCTATATGCAGCAAATATTACAGCGTTGGGTTATAGGTTCTGTTTCGTAGCTTTGGAGTATACGGATGTTTGGTTGGCTATCTGAACTATTTAATTGGTTTTTCAGACTATGGAATCGGTTGGATGATAAAACGAAAGGTAAAATTATAGAGGAAGTTGTCAAGTCATTTGAAAAACTGCTTCGGGCTTTTTATGGTTCGTGGAAAAATAGGCATACCAAGTGAGAATAAGTGATGAGTAATTTTGAGGAACTTATGGATGAGATTGAGCAATCACCTACTCAATTAGTGATGAGTAATTTTAAGCAATTTATGGATGAGATTAAGCAATCACCTACTCAATCACTGCCAGAATCGGATTTAACTCTCCCATCCCTTCAAATGGCTTTAACAGCAGGAACTTTCCTTATGTTGACGCCCTTCTCATTTTCAAATAATGAAAAGCAAAAATTCTCAGAAGAGGTGTCGAGCTTAATCCAGAATCAATCTTTTTTATCTGACTTCAGCAATCAAATTGGTGAACCTTTGGAGCAGGAATCTGAAGATGACTTCGTGAAACGCGGTAGCAATAGGTTAAGAGAGATGCTTTATGAGAGATTTGGCATCAAAGGTTGAATGGATATAATATTCAGGTCTGTCGAAGTAGTCGCAGTATAGCTTAGTGCGATCGCCCATAAGCTTGTAGGTTGGGTTGAAGGACAAAACCCAACCTTCATCGGCGTTTAGTGTGACTTTGGTGTTTAGCGATCGCCCCCCCATCGCGCATCAAGATCGATCGCCCTTTCTTGTTTCTGCTGACCGATCGCCTAAAATGAAAGAGCGATCGCCCTTTGTGGTTTCTGATGAGCGAGATCCTAATAATCATCGCCCCGTCTATGGCATTTCTCCATCAACAACTACCAACCCCACACCGCAGCGAGTTGCCGCTTCCGCCAAGCGATTATCAAGTGTGGCGATCGGCAATTCCAATCTTAGTGCTAACTCTAAATAAGCTGAATCATAAGCAGCTAAACCTTCTTGTCTTCCTAATACTATAGTTGACGAGAGTGCATTACTATCCGTAGCTTCATCAACCTGAATTAACAGCGATTGTAACAAAGTAATAGCCATCTCAGATTGCTCAGTCGTCATGCGATTGCGTCGCTCGGCAACCAGGAGAGTATTAGCAACTTCTAGCGACCAAATTCCTGGTACAAATGCTTCGCAATCCGGCATCATCGCGAGTATAGCATTGGCATAATCATTATCTTCATCGACTAAGCACCAACTAATGGCTACAGAACAATCCAATACAAACTGCATTAAAACCTGCGCCCTTCTTCTATCATTTCACGGATTGAGCTTTTATCCAAGGCAATTTCTTTTCGCAGTTGTAGCATTCTAGCAATTGCTGTTTGAATAGATTGTTTAGTAGTCAGTTGTCCCCAAGCGTTATACTTCGGTTTAACTTCCTCCGATGGTAGATGCTGTACAACTACTACCACTTCAACAGAAGTATCTTTAAACTCAGCGGGCATTTGGAGAAGCAATATGCCATCGGTTCCAATATGCGATCGCAGTTTCATTGTTTCCATGTCAGACTCCAGAAACTTTGAGCAATTCTAGTTTACCTCAAAGCTGTTGGCTTTTACCAGTATTTTGACCGATAGTATAGGTGCTATTGAATGGGGAAGGCGATCGCAACTTAAGAAACCTGGTTTCTCAGATAACTCAAGCATCGCCGCCGAGATGAGTGTTCAGAAACCCGGTTTCTCACTCCCACGCGATCGCCCATCAAAACAAAGCGCGATCGCCCTTTCTGGTTTCTGATGAGCGATATCCTAATAATCATCGCTCCGTCTCTGGCATTTCTCCACCAACAACTACCAATTCCACACCGCAGCGAATTGCCGCTTCCGCCAAATCGACTAAGCACCAACTAATGGCTATAGAACAATCCAATACAAACTGCATTAAAACCTGCGCCCTTCTTCTATCATTTCACGGATTGAGCTTTTATCCAAGGCAATTTCTTGTCGCAGTTGTAGCATTCTCGCAATTGCTGCTTGAATAGATTGTTTAGTAGTCAGTTGTCCCCAAGCGTTATACTTCGGTTTAACTTTCTCCGATGGTAGAGGCTGCACAACTACTACCACTTCCACGATAACTATTCCTCAAGATCTGATTAATTAACCAAATTACTGTCGCCGAATTCCCTGAATAAACTCCGTCCTTGCCTCAATCCTTGAAGGCATTAAAACGCAACGTACCAATAATTCTAAATCCAATTCCGGCAACAACTCACTTCTTGAAACTTGCTCATAATCATTCTCGCGCAACCCATAAACATCAAGCCGATTATTTTCCCAAAACCAGACTTCAGGGATACGAAGTCGCAGATACTTAGCTAGTTTATTTGTACTACCGCTAGTAATTGTCACTTCTATTGCTAAATCGGGATGCTCTTTCTTTTCACCTATATAATAAGACTCGTCAGGCTCAAAGGAAACATCTTTTGCTTTATCCCTGCGAGTCGCACTACCTACAGGAATAAAATTAATCCCTTTCTCAAAAAAGTAGAGTGCTATAAATATAGCCAAAATACTTTTTATCTCTTCATGTGCTTCGCCCAAAGTCATAAACTCAATCCACCCATCAAGATAAGTTATCCGCAAACCAGGAGAGTCTGCCATCAAAGATTCGATCGCCTCAAATTGCTCCCAACTATAATAACCGGGGAGAAGTAATCGCTGTTCCCCAAGCGTACCTATTTCTTCTAAAACTTTTGCAGTCACAGGTATCACCATCCTATTTTAAATATTACTAGCCCGTGTCTTCTTGCTTTTCTAATTAGATTTAGATCCCCCTAAATCCCCCTTAAAAAGGGGGACTTTGATGCTCATTCTCCCCCCTTTTTAAGGGGGGCCGGGGGGCAGGGCTGTTTCATTCTCTTGTAGGGGCCGCCCCCCGTGGCTGCCCCAATCTCTGAAACACTTACAAAATCGTGGACGGGGAGGGCGGGCACGGGGGCACCGCCCCTACAAAACGATGATTTACCTGAGAATGAAACAGCCCTGGGTCGGGGGGGATCTCCGGGTTTAAAAACACGCAATAGACCCTACCTAGCAAAAACCAGGCAGGGGCATTCTCTCAGATTCTAGCTTAATCAACTAATGCGATCGCCCTTTTAGTCAAAGCATCAGCAGTCAACCCATTAAACGCCATCAACTCACCAGCACTAGCAGTCGTTTCCCCGCGCTTCCAAGCGAAAGTATCGCGCGGACAATTGCTGCGGAGCATCACAGGCTCCAACATCCCAGAAGCGCCGCCTATGACACCAATCAAGGCATCTCCGCCAAACATTTCGGCAAATTTGTCATCGCTCAAAAAGCCGCCGTCAGGAGCCGAACAAGTATCCCAAGCAACATCAGTTGGACGATACAAACGCCGAGGATTAATAATAGAAACAATCCGCGAACCAACACCTGATTTTTCCAAAGATGCCGCTGCTTCAAACACCGGAATCAAACTCATATCGCCAATGACAGCAAATACAACTTTCTTACCCCCCCCTTGATTAAGGGGGGTTTGGGGGGGTTCGATTTCTTGCAACACAATAGCACCATCTTCCAAACCTTGGCGAGTCTGGGCAAAAGTAGTCCGAATTGGCAATGGCGACTTGCTAGCAGTAATCACAATTCCCTTATTCTTCGCAGTCAAAGCCCAATCGTAACAAGCTTGAATACTGTTAGCATCTGGTGGAAACAAAGGAAACACATTCCCATTCCGCATCATGGCGGCAAAATAAGCCTCAATTTCCGGGCGTTGGTGCGTCCAACCATTGCGGCCTTGTTCTAAAGCACCTGCTGTAAATAAGGTGACAGTAGCTGGAGTTGGACGACGCAATTCGGCCATTGCTTGAGTAACAGTTTGCCAAATTGGTAAACCGTTGATAGCAAAAGATTCGTAAGAACACCACAAACTCCGCGCGCCGAATAGCGACAAACCTACGGCTAAACCTGCACAAGCATCTTCACTCAAAGGTTCGTAAACTTGACCCTTTGGCCCTTGATTGTAGAGGTCATCTGTGGTTGGGTGAATGATTTTCAGGGCTTGGTTGATGTTGGCAATTCCAGATGCTTCGTTGCCATCTGCATTGGTGACAACAAAAGTGCGATCGCGCTCGCCGACTTTCCCTACCAAACGTCCCATGGCAGTTGTCGAAACCTTCGCTTCTCCACCCACAGCAAATTCCTCTAAAGGCAATTCACCTAAATCTGCCAATGGTAATTCAAACTCTGTTACCACAGTTTTTGCTGCTGGCCCGCCACCGGCGCGTTCAGCATTTGTCCGCACCAATTGCCAAGCTTCTACACTCAAAGCCCGCTCTTTTAAAGCACTGACAATATGCGGTGCATCTAGGGTATCTTTGGGATAAAGGTTGTGAGATTTGGAGCCGCGGGCGTGCACGCCGGCACCTTTCAACTGTTTGATGATAAACACAGTTAGTTTGCCACCGAGAGCAGATTTTGCAGCTTTGTCAACTCCTTGCAAAACAGCTTTGGTAAATGCCATGCGCTGTTCTAGGGAAAAAGCAGTGCTGTCAACATAATCTTCCGGTTGATTTTTATCGTCAAATTCCTTAGCGTCAATTAAGATGATTTCTTCAAAACCATTTCCTTGCCAATAAGCAATCATTTCCGCATTGGTTTTAGTCGAAACCATGCTATGATGTTCTTGAGAATATCCGTTCCAAACTAATACTGGTAAAAAGTTAGTAGCCTGTGGATACGCAGTGTGAAAATGTCCCATGCTGCTCATCGGATAGGGTTCGCCCATGCCACCGTCGCCCATGGTAAAAGCAAACAGTTTGTCGGGGTGCAAAAGTGCTCCTGACATGGCAAAATGCTGTCCTTGTCCGAGGGGACCTGCTGGTGCTAAAAGACCTGGAATAAAGCCGGAAAGATGTCCTAACAAACCGTCTTTTTCTCGGAATTTGTCGCGCATTTGCTGCACGTTGACAATTTCCATGTCTTCTAAAGAGCGATCGAGAAACATGGCACTGTAAAAGCCGGGGGCGTGATGCCCGACTTCGGTGACAATATTCTTGTGTCCCAGCATCACCAATGCCGCGTAGGCCTCGGCTTGGCTAGCAAATCCCCCCGGATGTCCCGATGCCTTGCTGGCTGTTACTTGCAGCGTCAGGTAGCGCAATGCGTCAGCAGCGAGCATCGTTTGAAAGACGGCGGCGGGATCTGCTGCATCGGCGATCGACTTGCTTCCGGTGGCGATCGCAGGTGCTTTCCCATAAGTCTCAAAACCAGCCACCGTCTCGGAAAAATATTGAATGCCTTCGCAAAAAGCTGGCGTTGCTGACGTTGGTTTCGGGCTAGTTGCTGTCATGCTTGATACCTGAAAAATTTGAATTAGATTGATGTAACAGTAATTTTATAGCTTCCGTGTTCCAAAAAATCATCAGTTCTATTATATCTATCATAAATAACTTAAATTTATCCCATCTCAAATTAAATTTAGCAAGTATTTAAATAATATAAGGCTCCCCAAAAATACTGTAAAATAATTCAATTTGAGAAAATTTAGATTAAATTATCAGGCGAATTTGGTCAACTCATATCATTTCCGGTTACACCGTCAGGTGATGTTGACAGTTGACGGTTGACAGTGAACAGTGAACAGTGAAATCGAATTTACTATTCCGATGCTAACAAATTTGATATTATATAAAATCCTCTCTTCATCGTCCTGTATTAAACTCTCTCTTCTCTTGCTTCGCGTACTTCGCGCCTTCGCGGTTAAATCACCTGACGATACCACCGGAATTGATATCACGGATATTTAATTAAGGTTCCCTAGTCTATTCCAGCCGTTCTTTAAGATCAATATAAGGTATAGTCCCGCTTTCAAAAATAGAAGGCTGAGCTTTTTGATTCGCCAACCACACAAAGAAACTGCTTAGGGCAGGAATCGGATCTTGATCGCGACGTAGGGTGTAGATCAAACCTTCGCAAGGTCCATTAACGCGGCTACTGGTGCAAATCGCCTTCTGGTTATTTACCATACCTACAGTCACATAATTTAGCTGTTGGTTGCGACTGTAATTTTCTAGGCGCTGAGTCACTTGTCGGCAACGAGTTAGAGGATCGTAGCCAGAATTAGCAAAAAAATTAGAATTCCACCGAATCCAAGTCTCCCTAATCCCTGCGGGATTTTGATACACTGTCATCGGTTCTCCTGTCGATGTATCACACAAAAATCCCCCCGGCCTCATGTTCGGTTGGTTTTGGTTAGAAACCCGGTTCATAGAAAGACTGCTGAGAATATCCAAGCTGTTACGCTTATTTTGTGATAGTAACCCCAGAAAAATATCGATCGGAATTGCTGAATTTAATCCCGTTTTTATCTCTTCACTCTGACCGTTCCACGGGCTAGTCACAGTACCCACAGTATCTCCTTGACCGTGAATTCCCACAATTTTGCCATCAACATCAAATACAGGCCCTCCACTCATGCCTCGCCTAGTCACCGCTTGATAGCGCAGTCTGTAACCCGATGATGCGCGATCGAGCCGAGAAGAGATAATACCAGCAGTAAACTCCAGTTTTTTTTCCACTCCAGAGGCAATGGGTAGCGGATAGCCAGCAACATAAATAGAAGAACCGACAACTGCACGTTCTGACTCTCCCATGGGTGCTACAGGATACTGTTCTTGGCTCTGAAATTGTAGCAGCGCTAAGTCTATATCTCTGTCATTTTTCGGTATCCGTTGTATTCGGATGACAGCATAATCTTTCTCCAAATGAGTGCGAATACTGTATTTTTGGGCCTGGCTTGCTACCACATGATTAGCTGTCAAAACAGTGTAAATATTACCCTGTTTCGCAATAATTACTCCTGAGCCACTACCCGCAAAACCCATGGTGTTGTTGACTTCCACAGTTGTCAACATCGCTAACTGGGCAATTTCTTGGGATGTTTTGGCGCTGGCAGCATATTGTTGGATCACCACCTGTGCAACTGTAAATGCACCAGTCAAGATGATTGTCAGTGCGTCAAACCGCAAACTCCACACATTCATCAGTAACTCCCTAGATGAAACGAGGCTAACTGCAAATATATACTGATGGGAATTCCCCAACTAGATTTAACCATTTTCTCCAATAATTCCGGCGTTGGTTCGCTTCCATCTTCAAAAGCATAGACACCAAAATTTGGATCTCGATACTTGCCCCGACCGTTAATCCCAACTAACAAACCTTTGGCATTAAAAATCGGACCACCACTCATACCAATTTTAACCTCATTTGTATAACCCAAGCTATAGCCTTGGGGCAAAGATTTCGGTAGTACCAGCGAAACGACTCCCCGTGTCATCACCCAAGCATCAACCTCCGAATCCCCAGGAAACCCTGCTGCTAGCACAGTTTCTGAGACCGCTGCTGGCTCAGGGCTGATTGGTGCTAATTTATACTCTTTATGACTGCGAAACTGAACGATCGCCAGATCCGTATTACCAAGTCTCTGGACTGTTGAGAGCAAAGGTTTGTGGAGGATGCCATCCCAGGTCACTATGGTGCGATCGCCCCGATCGAAGGCGACAACGTGCCAGCTAGTGAGCACCGTGTAAATTTGCCCACTCGATCGGACGATCGCCCCAGAACCCGAAAATTTCCCCGTCTTAATGCGTACCGTTGTTTGACGCGCCAACTTTTCCACATCCACCCCCGGAAGGGACGATGGAACTGAAAATTGCCCCAATCTTAAGGGAGAAGCGACTCTGGGGAAAAAGGGGGCCGTTGTACTATCTTATTAGTATTTTCTCCTAGTTTTTCCGTCACATCTATGTAAGGAATTATACTAGATTCGTCCAAAGAGGGCATTCCGACTTGTCCTTGACGCCAAGCCAACAAGTTATACAAAGAGCCGATCGGATCTTGACCGGGCTTGAGAGTATAAATCAAATTTTGGCAGATGCCATTCATTTGGTTAGCGGTGCAAATGACGTTTTGACCATTCATGACACCCACAGTAATGTACTTGAGCTGCTGGTTACGGCGATAGGTTTCGAGGCGCTGGCTGACTAATTGACACCGAGTTTCCGGGTCATAGCCAGAACCAGAAAAGTAATCTGAAGTCCACTCAATCCAAGGCTCGATCGCACCTTGAGGGTTTTGATAAACGGTAACAGGCTGACTGTTAGAGGTGCTGCACCAAAATCTACCTTCCCCTTGGATCGGCTGTGAAGGTCTGCTGTGACTGGGTTGACACAAAACGGTCATGCTGATGATGGGGATCACAGTTGTTATCCCCAGTTTTGTCAATAATTGGTATTTCATGATGATCTCACCCTGGTTAATAAAAATTGTCAAAAGAATTGCCAACTAATGATTTAGGGCCGCAGCTCCTATCAAATTCGCTGGTATCGAGATTGTGTTTTTCAGGACTTATGTATCGCCTGAAACGTGACATCACACTACCGACAAAGTATTGGATATCACTTGCTACTCGAGCTACAAGCTTTATCAGCTCGTCTTTTGTCAGGGTAACACCCGTGATGGGTGTCACCCTTTATACTCTACATCAAACAAAGGAAATTAACCAGTTTTTTCACTTTATTTTCATTTACGTACTACGCACGCCCAAAATATTTTTAACTATGTAAAATTACGTATAAAATGCTTGCTACTACTAACTCTCTCTCTCAATAGACAGATTGCTTGTTGAGTATTAAAAACGATGAACAATATCTATCAAAACTTCCGGTATTTAGTCGCTGGGTTAATTTTGCTCAGTGCCAGCAGTTGTTCTAGCTCCGATGCAGCTAACTCAGGAGAAAATCAGGATCTAACCGCAACCACTCAACCTCAGTTCGGACACATACAACTAACGCCAAATCAAATTAACCCTAAATTTAGCCAAGTGTCCCAGCAATTTAGTCCTGTGGAGCCAGTTTTAGCCACTGGAACCACAGAATTAGACAGCACTGTCACAGTAACGGTCTATAAAGTAGACAATAATTGTAAAAGTCTCCACCCGGAAACAGTTACAGGACAAGACAACCAGCTAATGTCATCTGCTGTGAATGAAGTGTTAAAACAGCAGGTGTTTACGAGTCTAGGTTTGGTGGGTTATCGACTTAGAATCGATCGCACTCTGGGCATCGCCACCGTAGATTTACGAACATCAGGGAACGACCGACAAAAATTGCAAAATTTGTCTAGTTGTCAAATGTTAAGTTTGTTCGGTGGCGTGCGCCAAACCTTAACCAGTTATGCTCCTTGGCAAATTAAAACTGTTCGTTTTACAGAGCTTGGAGAGGATATTTTGAGCACAGTTAGAGAATAAGCCCGCGCCCGCCCCCCAACTATCACCAAGTGTAGTTGGGGCTTCTCAGCAAAATAATAATTAAAAAGGTCTTATTCCCGCTCCTAACCACAAGCCCGGCTATCCATCTGAGTCGCTTAATATAAAATATAAAATATAAAAATTCAGACGACCAACCCCCTGGTAATTCCCATGACACTACCTAACGGCCCAAAAACTCTGCCCTTTATACAGCTAATTCAATGGATTGCCGATCCATTAACATACATGGATAAATGTGCTAAGGAATACGGCGACATTTTCACAACTCAATGGGGAGATATGGAACCATTTGTGATGGTCAGTCACCCGGAAGCGGTGCAGTTCATGCTCAACAGTAGCGCTTTAGAAGCTCCAGGGAGCATGAACAGCATCCTAAAACCCTTACTGGGAGAACAATCCATGATTATCCTCTCAGGTATGAGGCACAAACGCGAGCGTCAATTATTGATGCCCCCGTTTCATGGGGAACGGATGCGGAACTACGGCCAGCAAATTTGCGATATTGCTTTAGATGTTGCCAGCAAATGGTCGGTGGAGAAACCTTTTTTCGCCCGCAGCGCCATGCAGGAAGTCACCATGCGGGTAATCTTACAGGCGGTTTTTGGGTTGGATGACGGCCCACGATTGCAACAAATCAGGCCCTTACTTGCCTCAATTCTGGATATGACTGGTTCTCCCCTGCGATCGAGTATGCTATTTTTCAACTGGATGCAGCAAGATTGGGGTCCCTGGAGTCCTTGGGGACGAATGAAACAGCGCCAACGACAAATCAACGAACTAATCTATGCTGAAATAGCCGAACGCAGAGACAAACCAGATGCCAACCGTACCGACATTCTCAGCTTAATGATGGCCGCCCGCGACGAAAATGGGCAACCGATGACCGATGAAGAATTGCGCGACGAGTTGATGACACTGCTGTTTGCCGGCCACGAAACCACCGCCACAGCCCTAGCTTGGGCATTTTACTGGATTCACAGTTTGCCATCGGTGCGCCACAAACTGCTGCAAGAATTAGACAGTTTGGGGGAAAATCCCGACCCGATGGATATTTTCCGCTTGCCCTACCTGAGTGCAGTTTGTCAAGAGACGCTGCGGATTTATCCCGTGGGAATGCTCACCTTTCCGCGAGTAGTCAAGTCCCCCGTGGAACTGATGGGATATCAACTAGAGCCTGGTACGGTTCTGGTCGGCTCGATTTATTTAACCCACCGTCGCGAAGATTTGTATCCAGAACCGCTGCAATTTAAACCAGAACGGTTTTTGGAGAGGCAATTCTCCCCTTACGAGTATGTCCCCTTTGGAGGGGGAAGCAGGCGCTGCATCGGCATGGCCCTGGCGCAGTTGGAGATGAAACTGGTGTTAGCACAAATTTTGCGGAATTTCGACCTAGTATTGGCCCAGAACCAGCCTGTGCAACCAAAGCGTCGAGGGGTGACTTTAGGCCCAGCCGGCGGTGTGCCGATGGTGATGACTGGGCCGCGGCAGCGACAG
>Ga0209812_10001980_pt1 | contig 12943 bp, 10 predicted proteins | sample JI71714BDNA_FD_187502 | JGI IMG/M metagenome (GOLD analysis project Ga0209812, IMG submission 187502) | Wastewater effluent complex algal communities from Wisconsin, to seasonally profile nutrient transformation and Carbon sequestration -... | ecosystem: Engineered > WWTP > Effluent > Algae...
TGGCTATAAAAAATCGGGTATTGGGCGGGAAACACATAAAATGATGTTGAGTCATTACCGCCAAACCAAAAATATGTTGATTTCGTATGATAAGAATAAATTAGGGTTCTTTTAATTATGAATTATGAATTATGAATTATGAATTATGAATTATGAATTATGAATTATGAATTATGAATTATTTTAATTAAAATATAATTTACAATAAGGTAATATTTGGCTACTTTTTGAAAATTTAAACTTAATATATTTCTGAAAATTATAATATTCTTCGGACTATTTGCGTAAATAAATGGCTCAACGAAACAATATTCACTAACATCGGTTAGGGGCAAGCCATGACTTTACAATTCATAATTCATTGTCGTTTAGTTTAGCCGCGCGTGGTGAATTGCAGGGCTTCCTCGCTTCGCTCGGAATGACGTGGCCATCCTGTTTTCATAGACCCAATAGCCGATAAATAACTTGGGTAATTAGGCAGAAAAATGTATTATCCAAGGATGGAGAGGGAGAAATGAATAGGAAATACGGTTGCTTTGGGCTACGAACGGGCCGCTCCTACGGAGTATCTTGGGGTGGCGGGGGATCTATTTTCTATAAATATATTACCCCATCGGGGTATAAATACCAAACAATTTTGGGCCCCATCACACAAGTAATTTATCGGTTGGTGGATTTAACTAAACGACATTGATTCATAATTCATAATTCATAATTCATAATTCATAATTCATAATTCAATTCCACTCTCTCTTCTCACAACAAAAGTCCTGCGATTGTAGCCGACATATACGATGCAAGTGTTCCACCGATGAGCGCTTTGAAACCAATCCGCGCCAAGTCACTGCGGCGTGAAGGTGCCAGCTCCGAAATTCCCCCGACCTGAATGGCAATGGAGGAAAAATTCGCGAACCCACACAAGGCAAAGCTAGTTATGGCGAGTGTTTTGGGATCCAGCGTATCTTTTAATTTCACCAATTCCAAGTAGGCAACAAATTCATTGACCACCATTTTCGTCCCCATCAAAGAGCCAGCCACCTCGATGTCTTGGGCAGGAACACCCATGACCAAGGCAAAATATTTGAATACCTTTCCTAGAAGAAAATTAAGGCTCAGGTCCATTTGTCCCCAGCCGTAGTAACCTACACGCCACAATAAGGCATCAATGAGGAAAATCAGGCCAATGAAACCAATCAACATGGCCATCACGTTCAACGAAATCTTCAACCCTTCCGAGGCACCTGACGCGATCGCATCAAGGAGGTTCGCGTGGGCTTTCGCCGAAGTAAGCGTTACCTCACCCATCGTTTCAGAGGGTTGGGTTTCAGGCCACATAATTTTGGCAATAACCAACGCCCCAGGGGCGGCCATCAAACTCGCAGCCAACAAATACGGAGCAGGTACGCCCAAGGAAATATAGACCGCCATGACACCTCCCGCAATGCAAGCGAAACTACCGGTCATCGAAGCCATGAGTTCGCTCATCGTCATATTTTTCACATAAGGCTTGATCATGATTTGGGCTTCCACCTGACCCACAAAAGCCGATGCCACGTTGGACAGGGCCTCTGCCCCACTAATGCCCATCAGTTTTTTCATGCCTTTGGCCAATACAGCGACAAGGCGCTGCATCACGCCTAAATGATAAAAAATATTCACCAATACAGCGACAAACAAGATTTTAGCCGTCACATCAAAGAAGAAGACAAATGTATTGCCTTCGCCAAAGGCTTGGCCCATCAAGGAACGATTGTACAAAGGCCCGAATACAAACTCGGCACCCTTTTCAGCCTTTGCCAATACTTTGTTGATCCCAATACCCAAGGATTGGAAAATCGATTGACCTAAAGCTGTTTTCAGGATAAAAACAGCTAAACCAAATTGTAGACTCAAGCCTACCCCGACCGTTCGGTAATTGATCGCTTTTCGATTGTTGGACAAGAGAAATGCAATACCTAAAATGACAAATATGCCGATGATTCCGGTGAATCGCTCCATGTAGTGGTTTTTTACAAAATAAAGCCGTGAAATAACTGAATTTTTGCCCAAATATAAGGAACAATTGCTTTTTTTGTCGAGTTAAAACCATTTCCCTTCCTTGCGTGCCCTAACTTTGTATATTTTACTCCTAACAGCTGGACAAAATGTCTTGGGTCAGCTCATGTACCGTACACGCTATACCCACGCATTGGTGGCCGAATCGTATGGCATTTCGCCTAACCTTTCGGTCAATTATGAAGCTGCTTTTTTGCGTTTTCGGAGTAGTTTTGTTGCCGCACGTGCTGGAATAGGTTACACATTTGCCAATTTTAATTCAGATAATTCGGCGGGAATCTCGTTTCCTATGGGCGTGACCCTGAATAAAACAGCGAATAATTTCCGGCGAAAAGTCATGAATCGGGTATCCAATAAATGCCAAGCCGCCCCACCCAAACTGGCGACCGAAACCTTTCTGGAATTTGGCGCGGGTTATACATTTGTCCATTACCCATCAAGTACCGACCGGAACTATTACTGGGGGATCGTCGGGCTTCGTCAACAATTGATCATCGATATCCCACCCAAACCTAGGGTCTTATTTTTAAAAGTCCATTTGACCCCGCAATATTACGAAGGTCAAATCGACTTCATCAGCTTACGTTTACGGGGCGGCGGCGGTGTCCGAGGTGGGGTTAGTTTGGGCGCTTCCTTGTAAAGAAAAGATGGATTGAATGTTCACATCCGGTACCTCGTGTACTTGATAAAACGCTTCGTGAATATTAAATGCCGGCTCGTCATTTTCATACCGAATGTATTCGCCATTCTCTTGCAAAACATAACTATTGACGTTATCCTGTAAATTAAACGCCAAAATTTGGAACATCTGAGCCTTGACCTCGGGATCAATCAGCTCAAACATCGACTCGATGCGCTTGTCAAACGATCGAACCATCAAATCGGCACTTCCACCATAGACTTTGGGTTGGTTTTCGTTACGGAAACATAAAATTCGGGCGTGTTCTAAATACGTTCCCACAATGGAAATTACCCGAATATTCTCACTTAACCCTTTACGTCCTGGCCGCAAACAACAGATTCCGCGAATAATCAACTGAATCGGAACCCCGGCTTGAGATGCCTTGTATAATTCCTCAATGATTTCCCGGTCTTCCAACGAATTAATTTTAAAACAAATACCCGACGGCAAACCCGCCAACGCGTTTTCAGCTTCTTGGCGGATCAAGGCGATCAACCGTTGCCGCATATCGCGCGGCGACGTGATTAAGTATTGGTATCGCACTGGCTGCGAGTGACCCGTAATCACATTAAAAAACTCGGAAATGTCGCGTGTATAGTCCGGGTTCGTGGTCAACAAACCAATGTCGGTGTACAATCGGGAGGTATCTTCATTGTAATTCCCGCTCGCCATGTGGGCATACTGCACCACACGATTTCCCTCTTTGCGGACAATCAACATGAGCTTGGTATGGGTTTTGAACCACCCGATGCCATAAATAACAAAACAACCTGCCTTTTGCAGCTTTTCTGCCTCCCGGATATTATTCTCCTCATCAAACCGTGCCTTAATTTCAAACAAAGCCGACACGTGTTTGCCGTTTTCTGCGGCTTTCAGTAAGGCCGCTGTTACCCGAGAATTTTTCGCCAACCGATAAATCGTCAACTTAATGGACAATACATTCGGATCCTCCGCCGCATGTTCCAAAAGCTGTAAAACCGGTTCAAAGTTATTGTAGGGATGGTGCAATAGAATATCATGCTCCTCAATAGCCTCAAAAATATGGTTGAGCTGATCCCGAGAAAGGCCTACAGGCAAAATGGACTTCTGCGTCACGGGCTGTCGAAACTCGGGTAAGTTGACAATTTGCCACAAGCAGGTATAATCAATGAGTGGATTAGTCCCAAAAATATTGTATTCGTCAATTTCCCAACGACTTCGTAGCAGATCCATCACCCAAGGAGAAAAGGAGTCCTCGATCTCCATCCGGACGACTCGGCCAATCCGCCGACTTTTGATTTTTTGTTTGATTTCATCCACAAAATCCGCCTCAATGTCATCACTCTCTTCTAGGGTAAAATCACCATTCCGAACAATGCGGAATAAATCCACCGAAATGATTTCGATATTCCGGTAGAGCTTGTGAATTTGGTCTCGGACAATCTGTTCAATAGGCAGTAAAGCGCAGGTATCCCCTCGCCGAAGCGTAAAAAACCGAGGAAGGTTGGGCGGTATTTGCACAAACGACAATTTGCGAGTGTCCACATTCGTCGGGTGTAACGGATGTGTGGCGTGACTATCCGACACCACCGCAAAAATCAAACTTTTAGCTAATAAGATCGGGAAGGCATGGGTTTGATCATACAACATCGGCGTAAGCATGGGGTAGATGGTGTAATCAAAATAGTTCATCACCTCCTCTTTTTCCTCCTCCGATAAGTCGCTCATAGCAACCAAGGCTAGGCCATTCTCAGGAAACAAAGGCAACAACTCCTCTTTGAACAACGCATTTCGCTCATCCCGAAATTTCCGAATTTGGGACAACATCACCTTCCGGAAGGTATGCTCTTTCAACCCCGAATAATCAATCCGTTGTTTTCCGTAATCTAAATAATTGTACAAACTGCCAAGCCGAATGGTAAAGAATTCATCCAAATTAGAGGCGGTAATCGCCATAAACTTCAGGCGCTCGGTTAAGGGCAAATTGGTTTTTTTGGCTTGATCCAACACCCGATCATTGAACTTCAACCAAGATAAATCGCGGCTGATTAAATTCGATTTCTCGATGGTCTCAGCATATTGTGTTCGGAAACTTTCAAATGTATCGGAATTTCCTTTTTTACGAAAGGATGGCAAAAATGAGGGCATATGTCAAAATCGTTTTCTCTAGGGATAACGATAAAAATACGGGGTTTTGGTGAATTACAAAGGTTAAATTTTCTAGAAAATTGCTTTTCGGCGAATGACCTGAGGAATAACTCCAGTCATTCGCCCAGCGGTTATGCTTTTTGAGCCACCTGCTGGATCCAATGAACCAGCAACCGCATGCCCCAACCCGTTGCCGACTTCATTTTGGCATAGGGCGTATCGCCAAAGGCAACCCCTGCGATATCCAAATGGGCCCACTGTGGATGCCCCTCGATGAAAACCTCGAGAAATTTAGCCGCGGTAATCGCACCTGCCAATGGAGCTGCAGAAAGGTTTTTGATATCCGCAATATCCGATTTCATCATATCGCCGTACTCCGCCCAGAGCGGCAAGCGCCATAAACGCTCCCCTGTATCTTGGCCCGCAGCAAGTAATTCATCTGCTAGTGTATCATTATTGGACAGTAAACCAGCCGCATGATACCCCAGCGCTTGAATGCAATTCCCCGTGAGGGTTGCTACATCGACCAGGTATTCCGGTTTGTAGCGACGATTTAAATACGCGAGGCCATCCGCCAAAATCAGGCGCCCCTCGGCATCGGTGTGGATCACCTCAATGGTTTTTCCGGCGTATGACCCAATCACATCTCCGGGTTTCATGGCTTCCCCATCCACGCCATTCTCGGTCAAGGGCAAGGCAGCGACCACATGCACGGGTAGTCCCCACCGCGTAATCAACTCGACTGCACCCCAAACGGCGGCCGCTCCGGCCATATCGGATTTCATGTAGTGCATGTTATCCCCAGGTTTCAAACCAATTCCTCCGGTATCGAATGTAACGCCTTTTCCGACCAACCCTATCGTTGGGCCATGACCCGGCTGACCATACTCCAGAACTACAAAATGGGCGGGATGCAGTGTACTCCCCCGACTTACAGCAAGCAAGGCCTCCAAACCCAGTTTTTCACATCCATCTCGATCATACACCTCAGCCCGATAGCCATATTTTGCCGCACTAATCCGGATGTGATCGGATAGGTGAACGGGGGTCTTGAAATTGGGTGGCGCATCCACAACGTGCATTACCCGCATCCAAGTCTCTCCCCAAGCGACTCCTTGCTCAATGACATGGGAAGACCCTTTTCCAAGTCGAACGGTAGGCTCATCAGCGGCAAAAAAACCTACGGGCGCAGATTTTTCTTGGTGATGGCCTACAGCATACTGCCCGGCCACAATACCCGCGACCAACTCCTGAATGCTCGCTTCCTCATCCACTTCTACCCCAACCTCTTGGCCTAATTTAGCCGCATAGCGGTAAAAAAATAATCGAGCAGATGCCAATAAATTGGGTTTTGTACCGAGACCTACGAGAAAAATCCGGCGGGTTGGTCCGTAAATCGGCAATGTTTCATCGGCTTTTGCTTCAAAATCAGCCAGTAACGACTGATCCACCAATCCGTGTTGTGCACAAATGTCAACCAATATGTCCGCCAGCCTTTCTGAAGAGCGGAGAAAATAAATCGTCGGGGACTCCAGTCCACCCGGTGTTACGTCAAACCTAATTTTTTTCATTCAATATCCCAAGGTAAATGAACCCCCAAACCGGGCAGTTCAGTAAAATATGCACGCCCTTCTGAAACCCGTACACCGTGTGCGGGATCGTTGGAGATGAGTAGGGCACCATCCATGTCAACATAATCCAATAACGGCAAAAGATGACCGATCGCGGATATTCCCACGCTGCTTTCGGTCATACACCCACACATAACCCGGAGATTCAAATCCCGTGCTTGCTGGATCATCCGTCGGGCCGGGGTGATCCCCCCACATTTAGCCAACTTGATATTCACACCATCAAAAACCCGAGCACAGCGGACCACATCCGATTCCACTTGACAACTTTCATCGGCAATGAGCGGGAGAGCGACCTTCCCGCGTAACGCCTGCATACCCGCCCAATCCTGCGCGGCTAAGGGTTGCTCAATGAACTCTACCCCAAGTGATTTCAACACAGGAGCATAGGCGATTGTTTGATCGACCGTCCAAGCTCCATTGGCATCTACGCGAAAAGGTGCTTGTGTGACCGTTCGCAAAGCCCGGATAATTTGGACATCATCCGACGTGCCCAATTTAATTTTATACACAGGAAAGTCCACAGCCTTGAGCTTGGCTTGCATGACCGAGATATCGTCCAATCCAATGGTATAATTCGAGAACGGCAAATTTTCCAAGCTTAAACCCCACAGTTGATAGAGCGGCTGACCCATTTTTTTACCATACCAATCATGGGCGGCGATATCCACCGCACATTGGGCAAACCGATTGGTTTGCAAGATAGGATTTAGCGCCTCCCAAAGATCTTCAGGCGTAGCCCAAGCGAGGGTTTCCCATTGTTCGGCGAGTGAGTCAATGAGCGAAGACATGTCGTCGGGCGTGATGCCGTAGTACGGAACGGGTGTCGCTTCACCTATACCACAGATCCCATCTCGACAAAGACGTACGAAAAAGGTATTCGTATGTGAGCGAGCCCCGTGTGCGATGCGAAAAACGGAGGTGTTTAAAAGTCGATAGGTCTTGGTTTCTACCTTCATGCCGGCGTATTCCATCGTTTAACAAGCCGATACATGGGATAACTGACAGCCAAAAAAACCAAGGCGTATTGGCTACTTTTCAAGTCATTGACCACCGCGCCGATCAAAAATAAAACCGAGATAATCAACAAGGCCCATGGCACTACCGGATACCCCCAAACGCGATAAGGTCGCGGGAGCGAGGGTTCCGTTTGGCGCAAGCGGATCAAGGAGGCGAACCCCGCCGCATAGCTCATCACAAAAAAGAACGTGGCGATGTCCGACAAAATCCCACAGGTATCTTTTCCGGATAGAATCAAAAGAACTGACCCTGCGGTAGTCAATGGCATCGCCACCGAAGGCGTCCCGCCCGCATTGACGCGCTCGGCTTGCCGCCAAAACAATCCATCCCGACTCATGGAGTAAATGACCCGTGGAGCAAACATGACTTGTGCATTGACAATACCGAAAATCGATAACATCAGAAACAAGGTTACCCAACGCGACACCTGTGGACCAAAAATAAGCTGAATCGCGTCGGAAGCGGCTAATTTCGACTGGGCCAGTGTATCCAATGGGATCAAATATAAAATGGCCGCATTAACAAGTAAGTAAATGCTAATGATTAAAAGCAAGCCGCCAATCATAGACTTGGGCAAGTTCTTGGCTGGGTTGGTGTTTTCTTCGGCAAAATAAGCTGCCGTATGCCACCCATCAAATGTGTAAAAAATCGCTTGAAGTGCCGTGATCACCCCAATAAATAGGGCAGGACGTTGAACCTGCGCCGTGGTTTCGGCAAGCGCCTCAGCCCGGACATCTCCCCCATACAAAAAGCATAAGGCTACAAATAGCAATAACCCTACGGCTTTCAAGAAGGAAAGGATTTCTTGTGACCGGCCCCCGGACTTAGTCCCGACCCAGTGAAATCCCGTCAAAGCAATCAATACCCCAATAGCGACCCACTGAATCCAAGGCTCCATGGAAGGTACCAACAAGGCGAGATATTCACTCATGGTATAGGCCCCAAACCCAAGCGCGGCCACCGTACCTAACCAACTGGTAATCCCTGTCAAGAAGCCCATGTAATCACCAAATGCCCGTCGTGCATAGACGTACCAAGCCCCAGCCTTGGGGAGTGCAATACCGAGCTCCAACGCACAAAGTACCCCAAAGAAAGCATAGACACTGACCGCGACCCAAAGCAGCATGATCCAAACAGGATCCCCTAGTTGAGCGGCAATGGGACCTGGCTTTCGGAGAATCCCCGTGCCAATTGTGCCACCGATCGTAACGGCAATGCCAAAGCTGACACCCAATAACTTTAACAATTGATTGTTTTCTTGTTGCTTCATCTAGGGTATAGGACCATTTAGTAGAAAACAAAAATAGAAAAGCCCCGCCGGATTCCCACCCTCAGGCCATAAAAAAGAGGCTGCCCGAAAGGACAGCCTTTTTCCGATTCATCATAGGTTCTGAAAGGTTTACCCTTCCTTGCAAAAGTATGCAATAATTTTTATATTTTTGCGCTATATTTTTGCATAATTTTGCAAAACATTGCAAACCCACCCTATAATATGCTGAAGCAAGAGCGCCAACGCATCATCCTAGAACACTTACGAACAGAGAAACGCATCAACTTTATGGAGTTGAGCTTGCTGTTGAAGGTCTCATACGATAGCATCCGACGTGATGTTATCGAGTTGGAGGATAAAGGGTTATTGAAAAAAGTACACGGTGGAGCGGTAGCCAACGCTTACCTTTCTCGCCTATCGGGTGACGCACACCGCAACCAAGAACTTCAAGTACTTTACCGTAAAGTATTGCCCATTTTAGAGGACAGCCGCGTGGTGTTACTCGATGGAGGAACCACCAACTTTTATATTGCGGAACAACTGCCCAAAAGTATGGACCTGACCGTGGTGACAAATAACTTACCACTCGCCATGGTGTTGAACGATCACCCCAAAGTGAATGTCATTTTACTCGGGGGAACCTACTTCAAACGTTACCAAATCTCCATGGGATGGGAAGCCATAAGGCAGTTGGATCAATTGCATATTGATACCTACCTCATGGGTATAAACGGTGTATGTCTCAAAAAAGGCATGACCATCAGACACTACGAGGAATCTTTATTGAAGCAACGTATGATGGCAGCCTCTGCCCAAACTTTTTGTTGTGCCATCGATGAAAAAATCGGACAGGCTGAAGCCTTTCAGATTTGTAAAGCCAAAGCGATTGCCGGACTCATTACCAACCTCAAGCCAAATCATGAATTGGTATCGGATTGGCGTGAGGTTGGTATCCAAGTGCTCTAATTACTCATATACCGGAGTGTAGGTATCTCGGTTGCGTTTGAATAACGCCACATCAGCCCAAACCATTTCTTTGACGAGTGCAGCGAGGTCGTATTGAGGTTCCCAGCCCAGCTTGGTCTTCGATTTCGTCGGATCCCCGATCAACAACTCCACCTCCGTCGGACGGAAATACCGCGGATCAATCTCCACCACCACTTGACCCACAGGCAACTGAAACTCCGGGTTCGCGCACGAAGCCACAAGCCCGCGCTCCTCTACCCCTTCGCCCTCAAAGCGTAGCGTAATCCCCAACTCCCCAAAGGCCATCTCGATGAACCTCCGGATCGTCGTCGTAATGCCCGTCGCTATCACATAATCCTCAGGCTCATCTTGTTGCAAGATCCGCCACATCGCTTCTACATAATCCTTCGCATGGCCCCAGTCCCGCTGCGCATCCAAATTCCCCATGTACAGCTTGTCCGTCAGACCCAACGCAATCTGCGCCAGGCCTCGCGTGATCTTGCGCGTCACAAACGTCTCACCACGCAAAGGCGATTCGTGATTGAACAGGATCCCGTTGCACGCATACATCTTGTAAGCCTCCCGGTAATTCACCGTAATCCAGTACGCGTACATCTTCGCCACCGCATACGGAGAGCGCGGGTAAAAGGGCGTCGTCTCTTTTTGAGGTACCTCTTGCACCAAACCATACAGTTCAGACGTCGACGCTTGGTAGATCCGCGTCTTCTCCGTAAGACCCAACAACCGGACGGCCTCCAAGATCCGAAGTGTACCAATACCATCCACATTCGCTACATATTCTGGCTCATCAAACGATACCTTCACGTGCGACATCGCACCCAAATTGTAGATCTCGTCGGGTTGTACTTCTTGGATAATCCGGATGATGTTCGTTGAATCACTCAAGTCCCCATAGTGCAATTTGAACCGCACGTGCGCGTCATGCAAGTCTTGGTACAGATGATCGATCCGTTGGGTGTTGAATAGGGATGAGCGGCGTTTGATGCCGTGAACTTCATATCCCTTGCTTAGCAATAACTCGGCGAGGTAAGCGCCGTCTTGACCGGTTACTCCGGTGATCAAGGCTACTTTCATACAAAAACTGGGTAAATGTCATAACAAATATAGAGACAATTCTTAAGTTTGAGCTTAAACCTAGGAGCAATTTGCTTTTCCTAGATTAATCCACTTCAGAGGCTGAAACTTGATCTCCTCATTTTGGGTTACAGGACTAGACCTATCCAATGAACATTCATGCGATTTATTCAAGAACTTTTGCACACTTTTCGCGAGGCCCAGTCGCAACAAATCCGGACGGCCTTGGCGACCGTTGTGGCGGTTGAGGGATCGTCCTACCGGCGGATTGGTGCCCGCATGTTGGTTTGGGAAGACGGCCAGTATTGGGGCGGGATATCGGGAGGGTGTTTGGAAGGCGACGCGCTGAAAAAAGCCCGTTGGGCCATTATCCAAGACAAACCCAGCTTGGCAGTCTATGACACCACACGGGGAGATGACCACCAGATCGGGGTTGGCCTGGGGTGCCAAGGCGTAATTCACATCTTATTCCAGCCGATAGACCCCTCGGATGCGAAAAATCCGATGGCTGTGTTATCAACTTGCTTAGACAATCCGCGTCAAATCCACACGTTAGCCACGATCACAGCCTCTACCGCATCTGCCTACCCATTGGGTCAGACCTATGCTTGGTCGGATTTGAACCCACAACTTACCTCTGTTTTACAAGCCCCAAGCCCTGACCCACGCTCGCGTGTTCATCACATTCAACTACCCGAAGGCACGGTATCCTTATGTTTAGAATATATTTTCCCAACCCTTCGCATCGTGATGGGAGGGTTTCAGGCAGATACGCTCCCGCTAGGCCAGTTGGCGCATCAAGTGGGCTTTGAGCCTTGGCTTTGGACAAAACCCCAGAAAATTGCATCTCAACAACCCTGGCCCATCATTCCAGAGGATCAACTCCCAGAGGTTGATGCCTTCACAGCGGTGGTTTTGATGTCCCACGACTTTAAGACGGATAAAAACAACTTGCGTAGATTGCTTCAAACGCAACTCCCCCAATACCTAGGTTTGCTAGGTCCTCGGGTACGGGCAGAACGGCTATGGAGCGAACTTGAAGAGGAAGGATTGTCCATTTCTGAAGGGCAACATGGATGTCAATATGCCCCTGCCGGACTCGATATCGGAGCAACAACTCCAGAAGAAATTGCATTAGCCATTTTGGCCGAAATACGCGCTGTTTTTTCAGATCGGACCGGGCAGCCTTTACGCTTACGCCCAACGCCGATTCATGAACGTCTTATTCCTTAACCTTCGGTACGGTAAAGAAAACACCATCTCGGGAAGGTGCATTGAGCAAACTCATTTCTGGGGCTAATCCGGGTTGGGCTATATCCTCTCGAAAAACATTCACGGAAGGACTTAAATGGATCAATGGCTCCACGCCGGTAGTATCTACTTCATTGAGTTTGTCCATCCAACCCAAAATTTTTGATAACGATTCCTCCATCTCCGCACATTCCTCGGAGGATAAATTCAATCGCGACAAATGGGCCATTTTTTGAATCGTACTAGGATCTAGCTTCATATTGATTTAAAGAATCTTGGATGATGTGAAAAACCCGCTCTTTCAAGGCAGGCAGGTCATCCCGAGTCAAGCCTTGTGTAACCACCGGGGCATGTATTAGGATTCGCGGGGTACCTCGGTATAAAAAGACCTCAGGCATGAGGTAATGCAAATTTAGAAAAGAAATAGGGACTATAGGTACTTGTTGATCAATGGCCACCAAAAAGGCCCCATCTTTGAATGGATACTTCATTTGGGGGATGTCGTCTGATACAATACCTCCCTCTGGCATAATAAAGACCGAACGCCCCGAGGCCACCGCCTGCATGGCCCGACGCAAAGAGGTTGACCGACTGTTTTTTTCGCTGCGATCCACTTGAATATGCAATTTCCGAAACATATACCCAAGTAATGGGATTTTCTTCACTGAACTCTTGCCTACATACGCAAAGTAGTGCTTCACAACCCCCATCCCGACAGCGACATCAAAATAGGAAAAATGGTTGGCGACAAAAACAAAGGTTCCGTGCGGATCAAGTTTTTCTTCCCACTGAATGTGCAGTCGTTGACCAATTAAAGGGAAATACAACCAGGCCCAGAGCTGGGTC
>Ga0209812_10001981_pt1 | contig 12931 bp, 10 predicted proteins | sample JI71714BDNA_FD_187502 | JGI IMG/M metagenome (GOLD analysis project Ga0209812, IMG submission 187502) | Wastewater effluent complex algal communities from Wisconsin, to seasonally profile nutrient transformation and Carbon sequestration -... | ecosystem: Engineered > WWTP > Effluent > Algae...
ACGTACCCATCGCTATGAAGGTGGAATGGTGGGCCGTGAAGGATTCGAACCTTCGACCTATTGATTAAGAGTCAACTGCTCTACCAACTGAGCTAACGGCCCGATCACACATAAACCACCCGCATGTGCGGCTGAGCTGGACATTATGCCGTAATTGCAGCATTCCGTGAAGCTATCAAGGAGCAAGAAACAGTCTGAGTAAGGCGATTTCGGATGATACCGGCAGGCCGATCACATGGGATCGTCAATTTGAAGATAGTCAGCTAGGAGCCTGTAATAGGCGGCATGACAAGAAAAGTTGGGGTGGAAGATGGGGCTCGAACCCACGACCCTCGGAATCACAATCCGATGCTCTAACCAGCTGAGCTACATCCACCGCAGGTAAAAATCATACCACCGGAGTGGCGCGCCCGACAGGAATCGAACCTGTAACCGCCGGCTTAGAAGGCCGGTGCTCTATCCGATTGAGCTACGGGCGCTCAATCCTGATTCTCGCATGAATCACAACCACCGTGATTCGACGGTTGGTCGGGGTAGAGAGATTCGAACTCCCGACATCCTGCTCCCAAAGCAGGCGCGCTACCAGACTGCGCTATACCCCGATAAAACCTGTTGAACTGCACTTAAGTATGACATCAGTTTGAAGCTTTCTGCCAAGCAGTCGCTTTTTACTGATTTGGCGCGCCCGGAAGGATTCGAACCTCCGACCCCCAAGTTCGTAGCCTGGTGCTCTATCCAACTGAGCTACGGGCGCAGAAGCGGAATTATGAAGGCCCAGCAATTATTCGTCAACTCAATTTATATCGAAAATTCCTTTATTACCGAAATAGAGGAATCAAGGCCTCGATAATTAAGGATTTCAAGCGTTCCGCTAAATAGCTTTTTTACTCCCGCGACAAATAGGTAGGACACTATAAGGCTATGGCCTGACTCAAACCCGGCAAATTGGGTGCATCAACCATCGGCTGCGCTATGGTCGCCAGCCTCACGCCAGAACATGATGTCCATAATTCAGTCTGAAAACACCAGCAATCCACTTATCTGTGAATTGCCACCGACGTTACCCTGAATCAAGGCTTGGCAAGTCAATTGCCTTCCTTCACAGCTTGCCGCAGACGCAACGGCCCGAACATCACACCTCCTTACAAAAAAACCGCCAAAAAGCTAACCCTGCTTTTTTCTTCGGCCGCAGTCCAATCTTGATGACGATCCTTGTTGGCTATTTCAGCGAGGTAGAAATACGTACTCACAACTCAGGGCCTAGCAATGCTGGCGGATTTTGTATGGCCTGCGCCAGATGAATCAAAATTCGATTTGCATCGAAGGCCAATTCGCAAATGCGATTTTGTCCGGACCATTCAAAAACTAGCCCATGTTGTCAACCAAAAGCAAAGTCATGCGTTTGCTCCTTGTTGGAAATTCGAACTCCGAATGTCGGCATGCATTTTCGTGTAGCGAATTCATTTCCAAATAGCTAAGCTCGGACAATTCATAACAACATACTTTTTTCAGTCGTCAAATCGTGCATTATGCACGCATAGGTTGCAGGGGACTTCAGAGCATGATTTTTTATGTTTCAAGGGAAGATTACACACAGCCGATCAAAGGATTGCTTGCGGGCCTTGGACAACACAAACACCTCGTGCAAAGCATCAGCTATGAAAAACTTTTCTATGACGGCTCCGCGCCGGTAGGACATTATGTGTTTACCGATTTTGATCGTTTATCCAGCTACGAACTGGAGTCTGCCTTTTGTATTGCATCGTCATTAAAAACGATTGCGCCCGATGCGCATGTCTATAATTCCCCAGAGAAGATACTCGAACGCTACCCTTTGCTGAAACGCCTTTATGCCGAAGGCCTCAATCAATTTTCCGTGTCGCGCTATGATGCTGGTGAACGGCCGCTTCGCTATCCGGTATTCATAAGGCTGGAAGACGATTGCCAGGGCCCCGACTCTCCCCTGATCGAAAATGAGGCAGAGTTCGACCGTGCCGTCATGGAGCTGCAGAAAACGGGTAAAACACCGAAACGACGAATCATCGTGGAGTTTTGTGCCGAACCGGATAGCGACGGCTTTTACCGGAAATACGGCGCGTTCAATATCGGCGGAAGGATCATTCCACAGCACATCCTCCGTAGCCAGGGCTGGAATGTAAAAAGATCGGGGCTTGAAAGCGATGAAAGGTTTGCAGCCGAAGAACTTGCGTATGCGCGCGACAACCCACACTCGGAAGCACTGCAAAAAATATTCGCGCTTGCCGGAATCGACTTTGGTCGCATTGACTACGGCTTGGTGAATGGAAAAATTCAGACTTACGAGATTAATAGCAACGCAACGTTTCCGGATTTTTCAGACAAGCAGATAGATGAACGTGACACACGTCGAAATCATGTCCGTCAATCCGTCATCGAAGCCATCTTGAAAATGAATACACCGGTGCAAGCTTCCGGACGCTTTCGGTTCGACCTGCCAAAACCAGTTCTTGAGCGGCCGCGCCTGCCGCGAAAACGGGCATGGCAATCTCGCCTGAACCGCTTGCTGGGCCGATAACCCTGACCTCTTTCCCATTCAAATTGCGTTCTATTTCCCATCATGCACGGGGATTTTTTTAATGCCGGCGAATGCCACACACACTATCGATGATGAACCTCGCCTACGTGCAGCCAAATTCGCACACGAGCTTGCGCAGACACATTGCCTTCATGGTCAGGATTCGCAGAGCTGCGCCTGGTATCACGGCTCCTGGCAATTTTTACGGCTGCTGGATCTGGTTTCGACACCCGCAGCACATGCCGCCCATTACCAGTCGCAACTGGAAGCGATAAGACAGGACCCCGGTTTTAAAAACATCCTGATTTCCGGTTCCGCCGACTTTTCGATGGTAAAAACAATTCACGAATCACTTTCGCATAGCGGCAAAGAAATACGAATGACCGTTGCCGATATTTGCGCAACCCCACTGAAAGTCTGTGAACACTACGGAGCGGAAGCCGGCATAAAAATCACGCCACTGCAGCAGGATATTCTGGAGGGGCTTCCGCCCGCCTCGTTCGATGCCATCTTTACCCATTCCTTCATGGGCTATTTCGATGATTCAACACGCCCTGCTTTAATAAGGCAATGGGCTCATGCACTTCGCAAAGGCGGCAGGCTCGTCACCGTGCAACGCGTCCGCGACAATTATCCCGATGATGTTGTCCGCTTTGGCGCAGGGGAAATAGAGAATTTTGTTGCACGTGCGGATAGCATGCTGCAGGAACATCGTGGCACTGCATTGGCAGATTTCGACATCGTCACGATGGCAAAGACCTTTGCCCGGAATTTCCGGAATTTTCCTGTACGTTCAGCCAGCCAGCTGCGTGCAATGCTGGAAGACGAGGGCTTTGAGCTGACACTGTTTGAACAAAAAAACACCATTGGCACCGAAGGCGTTACCGGGCCATCGGTGCCCAATGCCACAGGCTTCTACCTGATCGTGGCAGAACGAATTTAATCCACTACCGAACCGAAAGACGAGAGATGAACCGATGAATATCAATCCCAACATGAAAAGAATGATCGACCGCTGCTCGCGCCTCTGGGCTGCCGAGGCCGAAGTGTTCCGCAGCTACTGGGATTCGCCTATTCGTACCGCAGACACCGACCGTGCGTGGCTGCAACGCCAGATGTACAAGGAACTTATCGATGGCGTCTATTCGAGTTTCAAATGGATCCAGGACAATTTCGAGAATCTGGAAACAAAAATCGAACGCAATGACATTCTCGATGAAATCAAGGTCATGCAGGAAGAATTCATCCACTACAGTGCCTTCATGGAAGTGTACGAACTACTGAATACGTCTGCCGACATGGCGCTGCCCAATCCATCCAAGCTTCGCGAAACCGGCGCATGGAAAGAAAATGATCTCCTGATGTCACTGCGTGCCCAGCATCGCAGGGAGTACGGCGATCTGGGGCTGCGTGCGCAACGCTTTACCGAAGGCGGCTACTGCACCCTGTTTTCCGAAGGCATGAAACTCGCATCCCGCGGCGGCATCGACAGCCAGATTGCCATTGCCTGCACTACCGTTTACGAAGACGAGTTCAGCCATATGCTCCGAGGTATCGCCGACATCGCGTTGTCGAGTGAATCGCTGAGTGAACAGGAATGGCAAACCATGTCGGAACTTGTGGTCGCCCAACTGAAGCAGCGAGTGCTTATGAGAAACGCACAGTTCTCGCACCCTGTCAGTGCGGAACGGCTCGAAGCCATCTGCTCCGGTGCCTGCGAACCGATTGCATTCGACTATCAACGCGCTTTTGGTGCCGACGCCGCCCATGCTTGACTTCATCGAATCAGCACCGGTTTTTACCGAACAAGCAGCCTGCCTGCGTGCCGATGCACGCTGCATGGCAAGTCGTCTGATACGCTGCCTGTATGCGAAACAGCCGTCGCCCGCCTATTTTTCATACGGCAATGAAAATGAAGTCATCCTTTGCAACGGAAAGCAGATCCGTTCAAGTAAAAAGAGAGCCAGCCATACCGGGGAAGCAGAGACTCCCTGGCAACATGTGCATGATATTTTCGAGCAACATGAAGATGACTATATTTTCGGCTATCTCGGCTATGGTTTCGGGCTCATTGCCGATTCGGACAATGACGAGCAATTTCCACCGTATTGGTTCGGTGTTGCGGACCTCGCCATTCAGTGCACCCCCGCCGGATTTACCCTCCTTCACGGCGATGCGCAGGCACTTCATCTTGCCGCCACGAAAATGGCAAAGTGTGCCTGCGGCCAAAACAAGGTCGAACTGGTGGCAGCACTGGATCAATCCGATGAAGCACATTACCTTGCACAGGTAGAACAGGTTCTCGATTGGGTTCATAAAGAGCCGGCCCGGCGAATGACCGTAGCACGACGAGTACCCTTGCCGGCAGTTGACTTACTTCAGACATTCCACTGCCAGCCCTCGCATAATTCGCTCAGTCGCAGTTTTTATCTCGATATCGGTTCGGCGGCATTTGTCGGCAAATGTCCTGAAGTTTTGCTGGAATGGACACCGGGGAAATTCAATGCCTACAAACTTTCCGGGACATACCCGAAAGACAAAAATCCCGAAATCGACGAACGCCTGCTTGAACAGTTTTTAAGCGACCCGAAGATTATTGCCGAGCACCGGCTTTCTGCCGACGGTTTTGGTGCCGGCGTTGCGAAAGTGGGCGACGTTTCCCGACAAGGGCCGAATGTTTTGAACCTTGACCGACTGAGGCACATGATGACGGCCTTTTCAGTCAGTACCGATTCCGGCAAAACCATTACCGATTGCCTGCGCGCCGTCTTGCCGCCAGGTGTCAGTCCCTGCGCCGAGGGAATTCCTGCATTGCTGGCAATCGAAAAGGCCAAGCGCGGCCCCTACTACGGCCTGGTCGGCATGTATTCACCGGACAAAAAGGCATCATTCACCCAAATCCTGCGCTCGGTATTCAGGCAGCATGATGATTACTATGCATGGGTAGGAGCCGCCGTCACGCAAGGCTCGACGGCAAAAGGCGAACTGGAAGAGAGCAAGCTTAAATTAAGTGACATTGTGGTGAGCTTGAAATAACAAGTCGGCCACATCGGACAACGACACGAAAAATCAACTTTATTGTTGCGTCTGGAGCAGTGTACCTTTTGCATTACATGTCGAAGCCAATGCAAGATCCGTAGCACATGCAACAATGGATTCCGGCGCAGCATACACGGGTGCGAAGCCGCCACCCGGCGTACGGAAATTCGTGGTCTGGCCCTGATACAGCCTCGCGGCAAACAATTGCACATCCGCATCGTATGAATATGCCCGCACATCAAGCTTGAGTTCGGCATCGCCCGTCTTCAATCGCGTCATTCGTCCGCTTGGCGGCACCAGCTTTTGCGCAACATAGTCACCTCGTTGTATTTCGGCAAATACCTTTGTCGTAATCTTATCGCCACGATAGGCTCCACGGCTTCCGAAACCACTCGCCGGTTTGAAGAACCAGTTTTTTCGATCTTTCCAAAGGCTTTCCGCATTCGCTTCAACAAGTGCCAATGTTTTTGGCACATGCTGCAGCAGTAAATCAATGGTCTCAGGCGGAACCTGCCATTGAGCCAGGCGATCCGCGTCACTGAGCAAAATCATGTTGCGTTTATTGGCATGCAAGGCATGTGCGCGGGGATGCGGAGAAAATACCGAGGCATCGCCGATATACGCCTCACGCAGTTGCCGATGCTCCGGCAAATCGAAATAGAAATCGGTGAGCCGGTTGTAAACCATATCGACCGCACCATTCGCATGCCGCAATGTATTGTCCTGCAGCATCAGTTCGGAAGGATCGGCAATCACCACTTCAATACCACTCGACTCCATCAGCTCTTTGAACAACAGAAATTCCGGATAGAGATACTGTGTTGCGGGCATGGTATCCACGATGGCGATGCGAACCAAGGTCTTGTCACCGCGAGCCAGCGTCCACTCTTTGCGAAACATGGCAACCAGCCTTGATTCAACTCCCTCTGCAGCCACCGGAGTTCCGAGCAAATCGCCGATGCCGATACAACATGCCTGCTGAGCCTGCATCATCGCCACATTCAGGAATGCACCACCGGCATTGGTATTGATTTCAATTAAACGAACGCCGCCAGCACCGACATGGAAATCGTAACCCATGAAAACGCCAAGCGCAGGCATCTCTTTTCTTGCGATAACAGGGGCAGTTTGCATTACCGCTTCATTCCATTGCGGCATTGCCATGACTGACTCGATGGCCTTCACCACTTCACGCATTTGCCTGATTTGCGTATCGGCGATGAATACAGGTGCAGAAGAAAATAAATGCGGATGCGATTGCAGCAATGGCTGCACCACGCCTATCCGGGCGAAATTATCCTGCATCCGTTCGAGCAAGCCCGGAATATCCGTCCCGATGCAAAAACACTGCCGATTGAGTTGCTCGGCATATTGTGTAGCAAGATCCGGTTTCAGGGACATGACCAGGGTTTCCATTGATTGTTCAGGTTTGCTGCCAACATAGTATGCATCGGATCCGGGGATGGAGATTTTCCAGCGAACTCAGATAATGTCCCATTGCTGACGCTTGAAAGACAATCCGCGTGAAAGTGTTGATCTTTGATGGCCGCACAGCGAATTATTTAACGTCTTCATGAATACAGCATCGCAATACGAGGAGCCGCATATGCCATCCAGTAAAGAAGTCAGGGATTTTGAACGCGGGATTGACTTGCACCCTGAATGGCCGCGCGTGATCTGCTTTGGCGACTCCTGGTTTAACTATCCGGTCAAGCTGATCGACTTGAACAAGCAATTCGAGCGACTCTATCGCAAGGCCTTTTTCTACAATGAATCGGTGCTTGGCAGGGAGAGCAGCCAGCTCAAGAAACTGCGGATGCGGCTGCAAGGGCTTTTGCAGCAATATCAATTTGACGTGCTACTGCTCTCCATGGGCGGCAATGATGTAGTGGGTTCCGAACTGCGCGAATTCATCAAGCACAGCGATGAACCCCAGGATTTCGGCACGCGCTCCTGGAGACGCATACCCTCCCTGATTAACCAGCATATCCACCTCGCTTCGTTTGAAAACAGTTTGCGCTACATCGCCAGTGACTATCAGCAGATAATCGACTTGCGCAACCAGATCAGCCCCGACTGCGAAATCGTCATGCATAACTACGACTATCCCTGGCCGGACGGGAAACCTTACAAATTAATCGGAAACAAACTGGCCGGGCCATGGATAAAACCCTTCATGGAAGAAGTGGGCGTCAATGATTTTGCATCGCAGAGAATTATCTGCAGTTGGCTGATTGACCAATTTACGGAGACACAAAGGGAACTGTTGAGCCGCAATCGACGCGTCCGCTGTGTTGATTCCCGAGGCTTGGTAACCAAGGTTGGCGAATGGGACAACGAAATCCACCCGAAACGCGCGGGTTTCAAACGCATTGCCGAAGTTGCGTGGAAACCGGTACTGGACCCGTTACTTTCATGAGACTTTTTCGGGGAAGAACGTGGATCAGGAAAGACGACAACTGATTATCTGTTGTGATGGCACGAACAATACGCTTACTGCCAACGACCACGACACCCATGTCCTGAAAACTTTCGAATTGCTGGCGAAAGCAGAGAAGCCCTCGCAAATTCTTTATTACGACCCCGGCGTCGGTGCACCAGATGCACTGCCGAGCACAGGTCTGGACGAGTGGATCCGGAATAAATGTGCACGCTTGTGGGGGCTGGCTTCGGGTCGCGGTATATATGAAAACATCAGCCAGGCCTATTTATTCCTGATGACGCATTACCGTCCGGGCGATCAAATTTTCCTGTTCGGTTTTTCGCGTGGAGCATTCACTGTTCGTTGCATATCGGGCATGGTGCATTTGTTCGGTATTCTCGACTCGCACCACGAGTCCATGCTGCCGACCTTGCTGCGCGTCTATTTTTCGGCAAGGGAGAAAACACGTTTTTTCAGGATTGCGAACGATGCGGCCATCTTTATCAAGTCATTACTGGGCATCGAGGCACCGCAGGAAATAAACAACAGGGACGAGGTCGCCACACAAATCCGGAAAAATTTTGGCAGCAGCGAAAGAAAGGAAGCCGGAATTTATTTTGTCGGCGTCTGGGACACTGTCTCTTCGGTTGGACTTCCGGGTTTCAGCGTCAGCATGAGCTCGAATCCAAACATTTTGAACAAGCGCATCCGGCATGTGCGTCACGCCCTGGCACTCGATGAGCATCGCTCACAATTCAAGCCGCGTGTATACGAGCAAAACGATTTCGGCGATTCCTCAAGCGCCCAATCACTCCGGCAACGCTGGTTTCGCGGTAACCATTGCGATATTGGCGGCGGCTATGCCGAAAAGACTGAAACCGCACTGTCAAACCAGTCATGGCGCTGGATGCTGGATGAAGCCAGGCGATGCGGACTCGAGATCGGCGAAATACCGCAAAAAGAGCCGATACCGTTTCGAGTGCACGATGAAAGCCATTCCATGCCCTGGTGGGCCTTACTGTCTCTGTCTCAGCGACAAACCCGGGACTTGAAGGCGACAGATTATGCAGATGAGCCCTCCACGACCCTTAACTGCCATGCAATATTGCCGCCGGAGCGCGTGGAATTCCCTGCAAACTCGGTATGGTCGCAAGCACGAAACAAAAAATCCCTGTTCGCGGCAATAATCGGCTGTGGGCTATTCAGCCTGGCCTATGGCGTTTGTCTGCAAGAATTCATTGCCGCTCCCAGTTTGAGCATTGCCGAGATCGCGGCTTTTTTTCATGACGCTTGGCGTCAAGGCATCGCAATGAGCCAGGCACAACTACTTGCGGTCTTGCATCCTGGACGCTTGGCAGAATTCGGAAGCACCGCGCATCCCTATATTGCCCTGTTCATCGCCGATTTGGGACTGATCGCGAGTTATGGCTTTTTACTTGCGCGTTTACTGTCCCGGGCTTTCGCATACCGTGTGGGTTTCACGCAATTGGACAGCAAGGATACATTCGCCAACACCGCAGGACGATTGCTGCCGCTCTTGATGGCCGCCGATGTGCTCGAAAATTTCATGACGGCACTCGCCTTGAATCACGAAAATATATTTTTATGCCTGATGGTGAGTCTGCTGTCGGCGACAAAATTCTTGCTGTTCGCCATTACCATCACTGCATGTATAGGCCTGCGATTTAGCAGGAAATAACATGGCAAATCGGCGCGCATGTTTTACAGCCATCACGATAATCGCCAGCCCTGCCATCCTGTCCACAATGCAGCCATGATTAACATCAGGCCAATCATTCGTCCGAGCCGGACTTGTCCGGATTTGTTCGTGTGCAGCCAGATGCGAATACTGGCCGCGCCCATTACGATGATTCCGTACACCAAAATCTGTGTCAGGGAAATGATACTGCCGAGTATCAACGCTTGTGCCGCAATGGGTCCATATTCCCTGCGAATGAACTGCGGAAATATGGCCAGCATGAAAACATAGGCTTTCGGATTCAGCAGACAGGTAACAAAGGCGCGCACGAAGATTGCCTTGTATGTTTTCGGCGATGTTTGGGAAATTTCATCGAGTGCCGTCGTTCCGCGAAACAGCGACACTCCAATCCACGCGATATAGGCCGAACCGGCCAGTAGCATCAGGTTGAAGGCCTGCGGAAATGTCTTCAGCAACAAGCCGACTCCCAGCACTCCCATTGCGACATGGATCATTCCGCCCGCCACTATGCCGGCGACCGCAAGGAATCCCGCTTTGCGACCACCTGCCAGACTGCTTGCCATTACGTAAGCCATGTCCATGCCTGGCATGACAATCACGCCGAACACCAGAAGGAAGAAAAGCCAGAGATGGCTGGTCTGTGTCAGTTCCATTATTTTTGCGACCCGGCGTCTTGATTGTCACGTTCAAAGCGCATGAACCAATTGTCGTCCCAGGTTTTGCCGTCGTCGCTAGAAGACGCCTGTTCCCAGGTCACTTCGTTTCCGGAAATACGTTTCCAGATGCCACGCACCAGGATTGTTTTTCCGTCCCAGGAATCGGTTGCGATAAAAGTGCCGACATCGCCTTCAAAGCGACCTTCTATCGGTGATTGCAAAACACCGCTGCCCGCCGATACCCAGGCATCCAGCCAGACACGCCGCTTGATGTCGAAGGTCCGCATCGCACTGCCGAACGGCATGCCCTTGGCATCACGCAATTCTTCGACACTGACAACGCCGTCGAGCAGGGTGAAAAAAGACGCTGTCCCACCGAACTCGATCCATTCCTGCTTCCCGTTTGCAGGCTCCTTGAGTTTTTTATGATGCACACGCCACTTCCCCGCCAGGAAATAAAAACCTTCGGTTTCGCTGGGCAAGTGGCTGTTTTTGGCAGCGGCATCAGCCGCATTGGCTTGGTTCGTCATGACAAGCAGTGCTCCTGAAAAGACTAATGTGATTAAAGTTTTCGATATTGTTCCGATCATCGGTTTGGCCTCATGGTGGATAGTGCAAACACAGGCTACCCGCCAATACATGACACCGAATGTCATGTATTTCTGCTAGCATGGAAATATGCGCGCAAGCCGACTACTTTCGATCCTGATGCTGCTGCAAACCCGCGGCAGGATGAGTGCGCCGACATTGGCTGAGGAGCTGGAAGTTTCGCAGCGCACCATCCTGCGGGATATCGATCATTTGTCCGCGGCCGGCATACCGATCTGGTCTGACCGCGGACGCGACGGCGGCTTCCAGTTACGCGAGGGTTGGAGCACCAATCTGACTGGCCTGACGGAAGATGAAGCGCAGGCATTGTTTCTCGCCGGGCTACCGACTGCGGCAGCCGAGCTGGGTTTAGGTAGCGCGTCGGCGTCGGCAAGATTGAAGATGCTGGCATCGTTGCCCGAAGCACTTCGCGACAATGCGGAACAAGTGAACTCGAGGTTGCATTTCGATCCGATCGACTGGTTTCGTGCCGCAGTACCGACCGATCATTTGCAGGCGATTGCACATTGCGTCTGGAACCAGCGAATCGCCACGATGCGCTATGAAAGCTGGAAAGGCGAGAAGATAAGAACCATCAAACCGCTCGGCCTGATCCTTAAAGCCGGCATCTGGTACGCCGCTGCACTCGCCGATGAAAGCAGGGAGCCGCGAATTTACCGACTTTCGAACATCTTGCAACTGGCAATCACCGAAAAAAAATTTCGGCGTCCGAAAAAATTTGACCTGGCGGAATTCTGGAAACAATCCACGCAGCGTTTTGAAACCGAAATCTACCGTGACGAAGCAACGTTGCTCGTTACGTCGCGCGGCATGAAACACTTGCTGGAGTTGAGCGCTGCCGTGGGTGCAGCCGCAAAACGCAGTGCAGTGGCCGACTCCGCCAACGCAGGATGGACGAAAGTTGTCGTGCCGATCGAATCGAATGAGTTTGCCGCCGGACAATTGTTGAGCATCGGAGCTGACGTGCGGGTCCTCGAACCGCAGACGCTGCGCACAAGCATCAGGGAGTTGTTGGACAGGATTTCATTTTTTTACTGATGGCAACGGCAAATATTCCCAAAAAGTAAAAAGGCAGCACGGCTGCCTTTTTTACCGGTAAATATACCGTTTTTATTTTGGCGCGAAATTTCCAGCCGGCAGCGCCTGGCCATTTTTCAGACTGCTGTCGATGATGCCCAATACTTTTTCATCAGCCACCTTGCTCAAGCGTTCCTGTTGCTTGCCGAGCTCGGACATTTGCCGGCCTAATTCATTCAGCGGCTTGCTGGCGACTTCCATTTCCCTGCCCAGCGTTTCGAGCGGCTTCAATTGTTTTTCAAGCTGCGCACCGTGTTGATCCATGATGGCGCTCAGCTTTTGCATTTGCCGGCTCAGTGCGGCCATTTTATCTTCCTGTACCTGCATTTCACGGCTTATAGCTTGATGTTGTGCATCGGTTTTTGCAACGGCCATTCTTTGGCTGATGGCTGACATTTCGCGGCCAATGGTTTCCTGCTGTTTTCCAAGCACTTCCATTTGTCGTCCGGTTTTTTCCATCAGCTCGCTGTGTTCATCGCCACCCTTGGATGCCATATCCATTTTCGCGCTGATGCCATCCATGACTTTGCTATGCACATCCATCTTTGCGCTGAGAGCATCCATCTGGATACCCAGTTTCTCACTGTCCTGCCATGCGGCTTTTATTTCCGAGATGACTGCCGGTTCCTGCACGATGTAGGTCTTGCCGTTACGGCGGAACCACAGGAAATCCCCCGCTATCGTTTTCCGGGCTTTTTTGACTGCGGCAATGTCCTTCCAATTGCCCGAGATCATCATGCCTTCCTTACCAGCGGTCACCAGCGCATAGGTTTCATGGCGGGACGGGCCGTTGATTGTCACGCCACTGTTATCCGCATCGTCAACTTCGTCGGCGGCGGAGGCGGCATTATCTG
>Ga0209812_10001983_pt1 | contig 12921 bp, 12 predicted proteins | sample JI71714BDNA_FD_187502 | JGI IMG/M metagenome (GOLD analysis project Ga0209812, IMG submission 187502) | Wastewater effluent complex algal communities from Wisconsin, to seasonally profile nutrient transformation and Carbon sequestration -... | ecosystem: Engineered > WWTP > Effluent > Algae...
TATTGGCTGGTTTGGGCGTGTTATTGCGTCGTCAAACGCGTAAATAAGCGCTGTTTTTCGTTACTAAGAATGCGTAAGGTATTTTCGTCGTGATAGGTTAAAGGTGAGAGTGAATAGGTAAGTTTTTAACGACCTATCCCAAACAGAAATACCAGATAGAAACGCTAAAAAATAAAAGGCCTGTGATTCACAGGCCTTTTTATATTGGGGTTAAGTGTGTTGACGGCAGTTTAATCTAGCTTGAGCCTGCGCATGTATTACGCGGCGTCTTGCTGCTTTTTGCCCTCAGCATTTAACGCGTCAGCCCCATTAGGTTGTTGAGTCAGTGAGTTATCTGCCGCTAAGTAGGCTGGATCAAAATCATCTACGTTGATGACAAATAAGCGGCTTTCTTCTGCTGTGCGCAGTACGTCAGCTTCTTGCTTATTGATAACGCCAAGTTCCAAACCTATTTTGGCCACTTCATGTAAGCGGAAGAACGGTAAGCGTTTGCCAGAGGCTTTGCTCACTTTATCAAACAACGGTTCAGCGGCTAACACATCCAATAAGGCTTGTTCAACACGGCCTAATTGATTACCCGGTTCTACCGTTAAATACAGATGTTTACCTAAACGATTACGCGCTTCGCACGGTGTCATCATTATGCGCGATACTTGATGATCCAGTTTGTCACTGGGTTTGCGTAAGGTACGGCCAAACGGGAACACTATACGTTTTAATACCACGGCAATAACGCGGTTCGGGAAGTTATCAAACAATTCATCTAATGCCAGTTGCGCACGGGCTAAATTGTCTTCACAGGCCCACTGAACCAGTGGTAAATCTTGTACCTGACGCCCCTCATCTTGGTAACGTTTTAATACCGCAGAGGTGATATACAACATACTTAAAATATCGCCTAAACGCGCAGAAATACGCTCACGACGTTTTAAATCGCCACCCAAGGTACCCATCGCGACATCCGACATTAACGCTAAAGCAGCACTAAAACGGTTCATTTGTTTGTAGTATCGTGCAGTATCATCGTTATACGGACTGTGGCTAAAAGCACCACCGGTTACCGATAACCAGAACGTTCTAAAGAAGTTACTGATCGCAAAGCCAATATGACCAAATAATGCTTTATCAAAGGCCGTCACAGCTGCGCCTTCATCATGCAATTGTGCTGCTTGTAACTCAGCCAATACATAAGGATGACAACGAATGGCACCCTGACCATAAATAATCATGCTACGGGTTAGAATATTGGCACCTTCTACCGTGATGGCAACGGGCGCTCCCTGATAACCACGCGCTAAATAGTTATTTGGCCCCATACAAATACCTTTACCGCCATGTACGTCCATCGCATCATTAATGGCTGTGCGCATGCGCTCGGTCATATGGTATTTGGTAATCGCCGACACTACAGAGGGCTTTTCACCTAAATCAATGGCTCCAACTGACATGGTAGTAGAGGCATCAGACATATAGGCATAGCCACCAATTCGCGCCATCGCCTCTTCAACGCCTTCCATTTTACCCACGGGTAATTTGAACTGACGACGGATCCGCGCATAGGCGCCTGTCGCTAAGGCAGCTGCTTTAATGCCGCCAGTACTGTTAGACGGTAACGTGATAGCACGGCCAACCGATAAACATTCAACCAGCATACGCCAGCCTTGGCCAGCCATTTTCGGACCACCAATAATGTAAGATAACGGGACAAAGACACCATCACCTTGGGTAGGACCATTTTGGAATGGCACATTTAACGGGAAATGACGACGACCAATTTTTACACCTGGGGTGTTTGCAGGAATAAGCGCACAAGTGATACCTAAATCGGCTTGATCACCCAGCAGTTTATCGGGATCTTGTAATTTAAAGGCTAAGCCTAACACCGTCGCAATTGGCGCTAGAGTGATGTAGCGTTTATTCCACGTTAAACGCATACCTAACACTTCTTCGCCTTGCCACTGGCCTTTGCACACTACACCAAAATCAGGAATGGCGCCTGCATCTGAACCGGCTTCTGGACTTGTTAACGCAAAGCAAGGAACATCAATACCTTTGGCTAAGCGCGGCAAATAATAGTTCTTTTGTTCGTCAGTACCATAGTGTTGTAAAAGCTCGCCGGGGCCAAGTGAGTTTGGTACGCCGACAATGCTCGATAACACCATACTTTTACTGGTGAGTTTTTGTAACACGCAAGATTGCGCATACGCTGAAAACTCTAGGCCGCCATATTCTTTTTTAATGATCATGGCGAAGAAACCTTTATCTTTAAGATATTGGTAAACTTCAGGCGCAAGATCAGCACGTTCATGGGTTGTGTGCCAATCATCGGTCATGGCCAGCAATTCTTCTACGGGGCCATCCATAAAGGCTTGTTCTTCAGCACTTAAGCGTGGCTGTGGGAAATTATGCATTTTGTGCCAATCGGGATTGCCACAAAACAAGTCGCCTTCCCACCACGTGGTTCCGGCATCAATGGCTTCTTTTTCGGTGGTAGACATTTCTGGCATGATCTTACGGTAAAGCTTTAATAACGGCTTCGTAAGATGCTGCTGACGGATAGACGCAATATTTAGCGGCAGTGCAATAATTAAAAACACTAACCAGCCGAACAGATTAACGACATCAGCAAAAGAGCCGATCAGTAACACAGCGCCAAGCGCAGCGGTAAATAAAGTTAGGCTGGCACGGTGATAGGCGAGTACCCCCGTGACGGCAAGTAATGCCAAGAAAAGTAGTAACATGCTCATTGTAAACTCCCAGTGTTGTAAGAGGTCTGACCACTAAAGCTCTAGCTTAGAACGCTTTAATCTAAGATGCAAGTACTTCTACACAATGCTTTTATGGCAAACTTGTCAACAAAAGTTGCAAGCACTGTGATATCCGTTTAATCCTAACTTAAGTATAGTGTAATTTTTATCTTATACGGCGTGGAGGCAGTACAGATGTGTGAGTTGTTGGGAATGTCGGCCAATGTGCCAACAGACATTTGTTTTAGCTTTAAAGGTTTGAAAGAACGCGGGGGCAGAACAGGGCCACATAAAGATGGTTGGGGCGTGGCATTCTATGAAAAAAAAGGCGTATGCACTTTTAAAGATGCGTTACCAAGCTACCAATCTGAGATCGCAAGGTTAGTATCAGATTATCCGATAAAAAGTACTGCAGTAATTGCCCATGTACGTCAGGCTAATCGGGGTAGAGTAGCGCTGGCAAACACCCACCCGTTTACCCGTGAGTTATGGGGACGTTATTGGACGTATGCGCACAACGGGCAATTATCGGCGTATAAAGGTTTGCCCGTTGATCGCTTTCAGCCCGTTGGCACCACCGACAGCGAACGGGCATTTTGTTTTATTCTAAGTGAATTAGCAAAACGTTATCCTGATAAGCAACCTGGCCCTAAAGCTGCTTTTCGCTACATCAGTAAGTTACTGCCGCAGTTACAACAATTAGGGGTGTTTAATATGTTGCTTACCGACGGAGAATATTTGTTGGCCTACTGCACCACCAAATTGCAATGGATCACCCGTCGCGCGCCCTTTGGTATGGCTAGGTTATCGGATGTTGATGTGGATATTGATTTTAGCAAAGAAACGACACCCAATGATGTAGTGACGATTATTGCCACTGAGCCACTGACAAACAATGAACAGTGGCATAAAATGCAACCGGGCGAGCAGCAATTATTCCGTTTCGGCGAGCCTATTCGCCTCTGAAGCCTGTGATAACCACGTGAGTTTGTGTAGCTGCACGTCAAATTGTTCCACGTTGTCTTCGCCACGCCACAGTCGAACCAACATGTAGTCTAAGCTTGGCGCCACCCAGGCAAGGACTTGCTTATCGCTATTTTCTTCAACTCTGGCAATCCGTAACGCCCTTACTGTACCAAAAGGTAGAGCAAGTGGTTCTTCAGTCACCACTTCATAATGATAGGTTTTACTATTGCCATCACGATTTAATACATCGTAAGAGAATTGCGTTTTACCCGCTTTCAAATCTAAAACCAATTGCTGATGGTAACTCAATGGATCAAGCCAGTTGTCTTGCCATGTAATATCTTTTAACTGTGGCTTCTTGCCCGTAAATAACTGCTGCTTTTGCCAATCTAAGGTAAATTCATAATGACGGTTAGCCCCAGTACCACTGCGCTTCATCACATAATGAAGTGGGCGTAATTGGCCGTTGGTAAACGAAAAGGTAGAGGTTTCACTGCGTTTATCACTAAACACTAACCAGCTGATATCGCTGCTGTACCCCATCTCGTAAGTATCCTCTTTTTTATGAAGAAAACGCTTAGCAGACCCATGGCTTTTACCGCCGCGATACACCAAATATTCGGCGTCGAAGGTGCTAAAGGTAAGTGGAGTCGCCACGGTTTCGGGAGATGATGCGGGGGCCGGCTCAGCAAAGGCCGCAGCATTCAATAATACGGAGCATAAAAGTACTGAGCTAGCCATTACAGGGCGAAAGAAAGGGTTACGAGTAAATAGTGTGCGTAATAATTGTGGCGCGCTATCGCGCCACATCTGAGTCATCCTCATCTTGGGCATAACCTTGTACTGAAAGTAAGTGTCCATCTAACCATGCCTCATTGGCGCGTTGTTGTAAACGGTTTTGGCAAAACCAACGCACCACTAACGGGTATATTAAATGTTCTTGTTCATGTACCCGTGCTGCCACCATTGAAGCATCGTCACCTGGGAATATAGGTACTTTGGCTTGCAACACCACCGGACCGCCATCTAATTGTTCGGTAACAAAGTGCACGCTACAGCCATGTTCTATATCACCAGCGTCAATAGCCCGCTGATGCGTATCTAATCCCTGATACTTTGGCAACAAAGAAGGATGAATGTTCAATAATTTTCCCGAAAAAAACTGTACAAATTCGGGGGTTAAAATGCGCATAAAACCGGCAAGAACAATAAGCTCAGCGCCGTATGCCAAAATGGCGTCTTTTAGCACGGTATCGTATTGTTGCCGATCTTGATAATCTTTGTGGCTAATGACTTTGGTAGGGATCTTGGCTGCAACTGCGCGCTTAAGGCCATAAGCGTTTGCTTTATTGGCAATAACCCCGGTTATATAACCGGGGATACTGCCGTTAGCACAGCCGTCGATAATAGTTTGTAAGTTACTGCCATTACCGGAAATTAAAACGACTATTGCTTTCATGCCGCGTTATTCTCGTAAGTTATTTTCGCAAATTTTAATAGCAAGTTATGCGGCTTATTCGTTAATAACAACAAGTTGCTCGTTCGCGACTGCAGCTTCAATTTCACCCAGATGCCATGCCGTTTCGCCCGCTTCAATTAATTGCTGCAAGGCATTATCAACTTCATTGGCGGGTACAACTAAGATCATACCTACACCACAGTTAAAGGTACGGTACATTTCATGACGACTAATATTGCCTTGTTGTTGCAGCCAGTTAAAAATAGCGGGCCATTGCCAGCTCTTACCATTAATAACTGCTTTAGTATTTTCAGGTAATACGCGGGGAATATTTTCCCAAAAACCACCACCGGTTACATGGCATAACGCATGTACAGGTGTCGTTTTAAATAGGTTTAGCAGGTTTTTAACATAAATTCGAGTTGGCTCGAGTAGATGATCAGCCAAACTTTTACCGTCAAGCAAGGTGTCTGCAGATTGACCAGACACCTCTAATACTTTACGAATTAACGAGAAACCGTTGGAATGCGGACCAGAAGATGCCAGAGCAATAAGTTGATCACCGGGTTTAACTTTGCTGCCATCAATGATCTCAGCTTTTTCAACGACGCCAACACAAAAACCAGCAATATCATAATCTTCACCGTGGTACATGCCTGGCATTTCTGCCGTTTCACCGCCAACGAGTGCACAACCTGATTGCACACAGCCTTCAGCAATACCGGCAACTACGCGTGATGCGGTATCAACATCTAATTTACCAGTAGCATAGTAATCGAGGAAAAATAATGGCTCAGCACCTTGCACAACCAAATCATTTACGCACATCGCCACTAAATCGATACCCACGCCATCATGGCGTTTTAAGTCCATTGCGAGCCGTAATTTTGTACCCACACCATCGGTACCTGATACCAGCACAGGTTCTTTGTAGCCAGCAGGAATTTGGCATAATGCCCCAAAGCCCCCTAAGCCGCCCATCACTTCAGGGCGCGTTGTCCGTTTTACCGCGCCTTTAATGCGCTCAACTAAGGCATTACCTGCGTCAATGTCTACTCCGGCGTCTTTGTAACTTAAAGATGAATTGTGCTCGCTCACGGCTTTCCTCGAAATGGCTTAATGGGTTGGCTAAAGTGTTCGCTATTTTACCCGTTAAACGGCGCAGACAAAAGCTTTACTGCATGGCATTCTCTTTCGCTTGGCGCACGTAGTCTTGTAAACGGATGCTATCTTCGTTAATAATTTTATGATAACACACTGATGCAAATGGAAATTCTTTATCTCCAAACCCTACTGCCATATAGGGTGCGGTGTTATCGCTATTATTACTTTGCCAGTCTCCCCCTACATTACGAATAAACACTTCGCCAACATACGCCCCCATAATGTTGCACAGGGTAAACAGCATTTCACCCGAATGTGGGCGTTGCTGCTGATCATCATGTAAGCGCGATAGCAATTGATCCACCACATGCAGACTGTCTAACGAGTAATCTAACGTTAACTGGTGTTGTTCAGTTGCGTAGGCAATAGCATCTTGTGCTGAGCCTTGCATGAGTTCTTTTAATTCTTGCGAATGCATACAATTTCCTTATGGTTTTTGGTGTGCAGCGAGTAAGAGTTGTCGAAGTTGCCGACTGCCCGGGCCAAGCGTTTCTTCTTGCGGCGCCAGTAATCCCATGGCCACTAAGCGCTCAGAGCTTTGTTGTAATGGCAGACGACATAAACTACCTTGTGCCAGATGTTCAGCCACAATAAAGTCAGGTAGCCAACAAAAGCCCAGCCCGAGTAATAAAATATCAACCGCTTCATGAAAGTTATCTACGGTCCAGCGTTGCTCAGCCTTTAACCAACCAACATGTTCTTGTGGTTTTACGGCGGTATCGCGGATCACAATTTGCAGTTGCTGGCTTAATTCATTTTGATCCAAGCTTGGCACTTGGGCTAAGGGGTGGGTTGCACCTACCACAGGAATAAAGCGCGTTACATACAACGGCTCACTTAAATAGCCTCTGGGGACCACCCCGGTTATAACTAAATCTGCTTTCTTCTGTGTGATAATTTCACTGGTGCCAGTAAGGACAGTATCAATAATCTGCACGCGACTGCCACGACTAAGCGGATAAAATTGTTTTAGTGCTTCATATAAGAACTGTTTGGGATAGGCCAGCTCGGTGGCAATACGGATCTCTGGTTCCCAGCCTTTGTCTAAGTTATCGGCGAGCAGTTCTAAATCTTCAATTTGCTGGGTTAACACACGAGAGCGGCGTAACATCACTTCACCCGCGGGTGTAAGTTGTGCTTTACGGCCTATAACTTCAAGTAATTCTACCCCAAGTTGCGATTGCAGTTTGGCTACCGCATGATTTAACGAAGATTGGCTCTTATTAAGCAGATCAGCAGCTTGGGTATAGCCCCCAGCATCAACCACGGCTTGCAAAATGCGCCATTGTTCTAGTGTCGATTTCGGACGATAGGGCATATTGGCATCAGATCCTTAACAAGGGCCCATTAGGGCATCTCCGCTATGCGTTAGCGATAATCACGGCGCGAAGCGGTGCAGGGTAACCTTCAATGGTCTTACTATGATCATTTGGATCGAGAAAATCAATCAGACTTTCATTTTCCATCCAAGCTGTCGCGCGCTGTTCTTGCAATGACGTGGGATTAACATCGACTACGCGAATGTCGTTAAAGCCCACCCGTGTTAGCCATTGGCATAATGCCGCGGTACTGGGAATAAACCACACATTGCGCATTTTTGCATAGCGTTCGCCGGGCACTAATACCGTTTGCGCATCGCCTTCGACCACCAATGTTTCTAAAATTAACTCGCCGCCTGGCCGCAATTGATTTCTTAACTGCTGCAGAAAGTCTATGGGTGAACGCCGATGATAAAGCACGCCCATCGAAAACACCGTATCAAATTGTTTTAACACGGGCATTTCATCAATGCCAATAGGAATTAAGTTAACAGCAGGGTCGGGGTTAAAGTGTTTAACGGCTTGGAATTGTGCATAAAACAATTGCGAAGGATCAATCCCAACCACACAGGCGGCCCCTGCACCACGCATTCGCCACAAATGATAGCCGCTACCACACCCCACATCTAACACATAACGGTGGGTTAAATCACTGATATGAGGTAAGACGCGCTGCCATTTCCAATCTGAGCGCCATTCCGTATCAATATCGATACCTTGTAATTTAAAAGGGCCTTTACGCCAAGGTTTTAATTGCTGCAATAAAAAGCGGATTTGCTGCGCTTCACCCGCACTAATATCTTCAGCACGGCCAAATTCTACCGCATTGGCCAGTTCAATTTGGCTAACTGGGGTGACCGGTAAATTTGCCAGTACTTTTTGCCATTGTTTAAAATCGCCGTGTAACGCATGTTTAGACCATGTGGCTAATTGAGCGGGTAGGGTTTCTAACCATGGGCTTAAACGGCTTTGGGCTAAAAGCGCATAAAATGCTGAAAAATCTAACATGGTTATGCGTCCTTAATGGCAAACATTGAACAAAAATTAAAGCATTGGAACCACAGATTATGGGCGCTAAATCCCGCTTGCTGTAAACGTGTGGTATGAGTTGCCAAAGTATCGGGGCGCATTACATTTTCTAGGGCAGTGCGTTTTTGGCTTATTTCCAATTCGCTATAGCCATTGGCACGTTTAAAATCATGGTATAAGTCAATCAGCAGATCATTTGTAATGTTATCGTCAGTTTTAAATTTTTCCGACAAAATCAAAATGCCGCCTGGTTTTAATCCCTTGTAGATGCGCTGAATTAAGGCATCTCTATCTTCCGGGGGTAAAAATTGTAGCGTAAAGTTAATGACCACCACGGCGGCTTGTTCAATAGGCGTTTGTCGAATATCACCTAATACCGCTTCTACGGGCACGTCAGAGCGAAACGCCAGCAAATGACGCTGACAGCGCTCAATCATGGCTTGGCTATTATCTACCGCGATCACTTTGCTATTGGCTGCACTAATATGCCGTCGCATTGCTAAACTGGCTGCGCCTAAGGAGCAACCTAAGTCGTAATAATGACTGTTGTCTTGTTGATAACGGGCGGTGAGTTTACCAATGGTTTGAATAATTGTTTGATAGCCTGGAACCGATCGTTGAATCATGTCAGGAAACACATCAGCTACCGCATCATCAAAGCGGAAATCTTGAATATGGGCCAATGGCTCGGCATATACATGGTCTTTTTGCATCAAAAACTCGAAAATAAACAGCCAATAATAAGCCATAGTTTACCGTAATTTTGCTTCAGGCTGAAAACTTATTGTGTTAGTGCGATTCGAATACAGAGTTTTCCATTGAGGGCAGTGACATTAAAGCGTATTTCGCTATAATTGCCGCCATTAAGAGGTAAGCCTAAGAGCTTTGACAAAGGATAAATTAATGCGTAGTCATTATTGCGGAAAATTAACAACTCAGGAAGTCGGTCAGCAGGTTACGTTAAGTGGCTGGGTCAATCGTCGCCGTGATTTAGGTGGCTTAATTTTTATTGATTTACGCGACCGTGATGGCATTGTGCAAGTGGTATGCGATCCTGATTTAAAAGCCCTATTTGATGTGGCTTATACCTTACGTAACGAATTTTGTATTCAGATTAAAGGTGACGTGCGCGCCCGTCCTGAATCGCAAGTTAACAAAGATATGGCGACCGGTGCCGTTGAGGTGTATGCCAGCGAACTGACTATTTTAAACAAGTCTGCGCCTTTACCGCTGGATTTTAATCACGAAAACAGTGAAGAGCAGCGTCTTAAATACCGCTACCTGGATCTGCGTCGGCCATTAATGAGTGAGCGATTAAAGTTTCGCGCCAAAGTTACCAGTTTTGTACGTAACTTTATGGATAGCCACGGCTTTTTAGATGTTGAAACACCTATTCTAACTAAGGCAACTCCAGAAGGCGCACGCGATTATCTGGTGCCAAGCCGTACCCACAAAGGCCAGTTTTTTGCGCTGCCGCAATCACCGCAGTTGTTTAAACAATTGCTGATGATGTCTGGCTTGGATCGCTATTATCAAATTGTAAAATGCTTTCGTGACGAAGATTTACGGGCTGATCGCCAACCCGAATTTACCCAAATTGATATCGAAACGTCGTTTATGACGTCAGAGCAGGTGATGGCAGTAACTGAACAAATGGTACACCAGATGTTCAACGAGCTGCTGGGCGTTGATTTAGGCACTTTCCCACAAATGCCATACTGGGAAGCCATGCGTTTATACGGTTCAGACAAGCCTGATTTGCGTAACCCGATGCAGTTTGTTGATGTCGCCGATCTTTTAAAAGACGTTGAGTTTAAAGTGTTCTCCGGCCCCGCTAACGATCCTAAAGGTCGTGTAGTGGCGCTCAAGGTGCCCGGTGCAGCTGAAAAAGTATCGCGCAAAGACATCGATAATTACACCAGTTTTGTTGGTATCTATGGCGCTAAAGGCTTGGCGTGGTTAAAAGTTAACGATATAAGTGCAGGTGCCGACGGCATTCAATCGCCAGTAGCGAAGTTTTTAACCCCCGCAATTATTGTTGACATTTTACAGCGTACTTCAGCGCAGACCGGCGATCTTATTTTCTTTGGTGCCGACAGTTATAAAGTGGTGTGCGAAGCAATGGGTGCGCTGCGTTTAAAACTGGGTGACGATCTCAAGATCACACAACCAGGCTGGAAACCCCTCTGGGTTGTCGATTTCCCTATGTTTGAAGAAAATGATGATGGCAGTTATTCTGCGGTTCACCATCCATTTACCTCGCCGTTGGATCCGCAGGCGTTTTTAGAGACGCCAAACACAGACTTAAAACTGGGTGCGTTATTGTCGAATGCCTATGATATGGTGCTTAACGGCACAGAATTAGGCGGGGGCTCGGTACGTATTCACACCGCAGAGGTTCAAGCAAAAGTGTTTACATTGCTGGGGATCAGTGATGAAGAGGCCAATGAGAAATTTGGTTTCCTGTTAGAAGCGTTAAAGTATGGAGCGCCGCCACATGCGGGCTTAGCGTTTGGCTTAGATCGCTTAGTGATGTTGATGACGGGAGCAACTTCGATTCGTGATGTGATGGCGTTTCCAAAAACAGCCACGGCTGCTTGCCCATTAACGGACGCACCCGGTGTCGCAAATCCACAGCAATTGGCTGAACTAGGCATTCAGGTGATTACCAAAGCGTAACTAAGATCACAGCGGAGGCGATAGCCCTCCGCTGTTTGCTATCCTGCAGGAGTAACAAATGGCTGGACATAGCAAATGGGCAAATATGAAGCATCGCAAAGCCCGTCAAGATGCAAAAAAAAGTAAAATTTGGACCAAAATCATTCGTGAGCTAACGGTTGCAGCCCGAATCAGCCCCGACGCCAATGCGAATCCCAGACTGCGTTTAGCGGTGGATAAAGCGCTCTCTGAAAACATGACCCGAGATACCATTGATCGTGCAATTAAACGCGGTGCGGGTATGCAAGAGGGTGAAAATTATGAAGAACTGGTATATGAAGGCTATGGTCCTGGTGGTGTTGCCGTTATTGTCGAAACGATGACAGATAACAACAAACGCACGGTGGCCGACGTCCGCCATGCCTTTACCAAGTTTGGCGGTAACTTAGGCACTAGTGGCTCGGTAAACTATTTATTTCAGCGCAAAGGTATCTTACTTTTTGCGGCGGGAGTGGATGAAGACACTCTTTTAGAAAGTGCGTTGGAAGCCGGTGCCGATGATGTGCAAACGCACAGCGATGGGAGTATTGAAGTAATCACCTCTCCTGAGAGTTACAATCAGGTAAAAGACGCTTTACTCAGTGCTGGTTTTCAGCCTGAATCGGCTGAAGTCACTTTATTGCCTGATACGCGTGCCGAGTTAGATGCTGAAAACGCGGTAAAATTCATTAAAATGCTGGATGCGTTAGAAGATTCAGACGATGTACAAAATGTATTTCATAATGCGGAGATCAGTGAAGCGTTAATGGCTGAACTCGAACTATGATAGCCAATACTGTGCTTAGGCATGGGTTTATCTTGTGGCGATCCCTTTGGCGTTAAATACTGTGAATATTATTTTAGGGATCGATCCCGGTAGCCGCTTAACAGGCTACGGCGTGATAAAACAGCAATCCGGTAAGTTTGTGTATATTGCCAGTGGCTGTATTCGTTTGGGGACTGATGAGCTGCCCGAACGGCTTTTGCGCATTTATCAGGGAATATCGGAGATTATTGCGCAAACACAGCCGACAATTTTCGCCATAGAACAAGTGTTTATGGCTCGTAATCCAGATTCTGCGTTAAAATTGGGACAAGCACGTGGTGCCGCTATTGTCGCCGCAAAAGTGGCTGGGCTTGCTGTACACGAATACTCAGCCAGACAAGTTAAGCAGGCGGTAGTTGGCACCGGGGCTGCTGATAAAGCTCAAGTTCAGCACATGGTTAAGCACTTACTTAAACTCCCTGCTAACCCGCAAGCCGATGCCGCCGATGCCCTTGCGGTTGCGCTTTGTCATGGGCATACTCAGCAAAGTCTTATTGCCTTGGCGGGGCAAGCCCAAAAAACCGTGCGTGGTCGTTTACGCTAATTATTTAGCCACTTAACCCTCAGCCACTTAACCACTTACTTAGAAAGATAGAGCATGATTGGACGATTAAACGGCGTTATTTTAGAAAAACAACCACCCGATTTATTGCTTGATGTCGCAGGCGTAGGGTATGAAGTTCAATTACCCCTTACCAGTTTTTATGCATTACC
>Ga0209812_10001985_pt1 | contig 12895 bp, 6 predicted proteins | sample JI71714BDNA_FD_187502 | JGI IMG/M metagenome (GOLD analysis project Ga0209812, IMG submission 187502) | Wastewater effluent complex algal communities from Wisconsin, to seasonally profile nutrient transformation and Carbon sequestration -... | ecosystem: Engineered > WWTP > Effluent > Algae...
CCATCGGCCGCGGCGTGGGCGAAGGCGCCAAGCTCGTGGTCGACGGCCGCGGCCTGAAGGTGCCCGGGCACGAGGCCGGCTTCTTCACCGGCGGCACGCTGTTCGACCACGTCACGCCGCAGATGGCGCTGTGGCGCGAGGAGATCTTCGGCCCCGTGCTGGCCTGCGTGCGCGTGGCCAGCCTGGACGACGCGCTGGCCCTCATCAAGGCCCACGCCTACGGCAACGGCGTGGCCTGCTTCACGCGCGACGGCGCGGTGGCGCGCGAGTTCGCGCGGCGGGTCGACGTGGGCATGGTGGGCATCAACGTGCCCATCCCCGTGCCCATGGCCTGGCACGGCTTCGGCGGCTGGAAGAAGAGCCTCTTCGGCGACCACCACGCCTACGGCGAGGAGGGCGTGCGCTTCTACACACGCCAGAAGAGCATCATGCAGCGCTGGCCCGACCGCGTGGCCGAAGGCGCCAGTTTCGTGATGCCCACGGCACGCTGAGCCCCGCCGGGCCCGCCCGGCGCTACAGCGGGCGGCCGCGCGGCCGAAAAGCACCGAAGAGCCGCGGCCCGGCGATCCCGCCGGCCGCCCCGAGGAAGCCCCGAGCGTGAGCCCGCCCCCCACCCAGCCCCGCACCGACACCGACGAGCTCGTCGAGGCGTTGGCGCGCGCGGCCGACCCCGACGTGCTGCCCGAGGCCGGCCTGCGCGCCGCGCGCCAGGCCGTGCTGCGGGCTGGCGCCCTGGGCCGCGACACCGACGAGGCCCTGGCCGAAGCCTGGGCCGTGACGCACCTGGCGCGCATGGGTCGCCTGCACGACGTGCTCGAGCAGGCCCCGCGCGCCCTGGCGCGGCTGCAGGCGCCCGAGCACCACGAGCGCCGCCGCGAGCTGCTGCGCCACATCACCATGGCGGCCAGCGAGCTGGGCCGCTTCGCGCCCGCGCTCGACGCCGCGCACGAGCTCACCGCCCTGGCCCAGGCCAGCGGCAACCCCGACGACGCGCTGGCCGCCAGCTTCCTGCTGGGCGCCACGCTGGAGCGCATGGGCGACTCCTGGCAGGCCCTGCGCCTGCTGGGCGATGCCGTCGGCGCCTATGGCAGCGACAAGCCCACGCTGCCGCTGCTGGTGGCCATCAACGCGCTGTGCGCCATCTGCCTGGGCCTGGCCCACCGCCTGCGCGACACCGGCGACGAGGACGAACGCGCCGCCCTGCTGACCCAGGCCCGGCGCGAGGGCGAACGCGCCCTGGCCATGCTGCCTCACGTGCGCGGCGACACCTACGACGTGGCCGTGCCCGGCAACCTGGGTGAGGTCCGCCTGATGCAGGGCGACGTGGCCGGCGCCTGGCCGCTGCTCGACCGCGCCATGACGCTGGCGCGCGCGCGCGGCCTGCGCGCCCACATGTGGCGCGTGGGCACCTCGCAGTGCGACTGGCAGCTCGCCACGGGCCACGCCGCGCTGGCCCGCGACCGGGCGCGCGCGCTCATCGCCGAGATGGGCGAGCAGGGCCCGCAGCAGACGCTGATCCGCGCCCACGAAAGCGCCTACCGCGCCTGCCGCGCGCTGGGCCACGCCGGCGAGGCGCTGGAGCACCTGGAGCAGGCCGAGCGCCTGGAACGCAAGCGCTCCACGGCGCAGCTGCGCGCGCAGTCGCAGGTGCTGGTCACGCGCTCCGAGGCCGACCGCGCGCACGCCGACGCCGCGCTGCATCGCCGCCGCGCCGCCGAGTTCGCCGCCGCCGCCGAGCGCGACGCGCTCACCGGCCTGGGCAACCGCCGCCACCTGGAGCGCCGCGCCACCGAGCTGCTGCCACGCACCCTGGCCGACGGCCAGCCGCTGGCGCTGGTGCTGCTGGACCTGGACCACTTCAAGCACGTCAACGACCAGCACGGTCACCTCATGGGCGACCAGGTGCTGGTGCTGCTGGCGCAGCTGCTGCGCGAGAACATGCGCGGCAGCGACGTGCTGGCGCGCTACGGCGGCGAGGAATTCGTGCTGCTGCTGCCGGGCATGGCGCTGGCCGGCGCGGCCGAGGTGTGCGAGCGCCTGCGCGAGCGGGTGCTGGCCCATGCCTGGCCCATGAAGCTGGCCATCAGCGCCAGCTTCGGCCTGGCCACCACGCCGCCCCACGACTGGGCCGCCCTGCTGCAGCGCGCCGACGAGGCGCTCTACCGCGCCAAGGCCGGCGGCCGCAACCGCATCGTCGCCCACGCGGGCTGAGCGGCGCCGCCGGCGCCGGCCGCCGGCGCTCAGGTGCCGATCACGCCGCCATCGCGCTTGCGCACCACCACGGTGGCGCTGCGCGGGCGCCCCGTGGGGCTGAAGTCGGGCCAGTTGCTGAAGCGCCGCGGGTTGGCCGGGTCGTTGCGGCCGCGTGGCGGCTCGCCCGGGTGCTGCACGTTCACGAACATCGTGCGGCCGTCGGGCGTGAAGCACACGCCGGTGATCTCGCAGTTCACCGGGCCCACCAGGAAGCGCCGCGTCGTGCGCGTGGCCACGTCGCAGGCCAGCAGGGCGTTGTTGCCGAGGTTCGCGGCCTCGCCGGTGTTGAGGCGGTTGGTGCTGATGTCGCTGCCGATCCAGAGCACGCCGCGCGGGTCGAAGGCGATGGTGTCGGGGCTGCCGAAGGCGTCGCCCACGGTGTTGCCCTGGGCCTCGGGGCGGGTGTTGGCGGGGTCGCCGGCCAGCACGAGGTGGTTCCACTCGAAGGCCTCGCCGTCGAAATCGCCGTCTTCGCGCCAGCGGATGATCTGGCCCATGGTGTTGTTGGCGCGCGGGTTGGCGGCGTCCACGCCGTCGGGGCCCGAGGGCGTGCGCGCCGTGTTGTTGGTGAGCGTGCAGTAGACCCAGCGGCTTTTCGCGTCGATGGCCAGCCACTCGGGGCGGTCCATGCGCGTGGCACCGAGCGCGCGGTTGGCCTGGCGCGCCTTGATCAGCACGTCGCCCTGGTCGTCGAAGCCACGCGTCGCTGTCAGCGGGCCCTGGCCGTGCACCATGGGCAGCCAGCGGCCGCGGCCGTCGGCGTCGAAGCGCGCCACGTACAGCGTGCCGTGGTCCAGCAGCTCGCGGTTGGCCTTGGCGCCACCGGGCTGGATGCGGTCGCGGCTCACGAACTTGTAGATGCACTCGAAGTTCGCGTCCTCGCCGCTGTAGACAACGGCGCGGCCGTCCTTCGTGACGGCCACCCAGGCGCCTTCGTGCACCGCGCGGCCCAGGGCCGTGCGCTTGACGGGCGGGCTCGTGGGGTCGAAGGGGTCGACCTCCACCACCCAGCCAAAGCGGTTGGGCTCGTTGGGGTGGCGCACGGTGTCGAAGCGCGGGTCGTGCGTGGCCCAGCCGTACCAGCTGCCGGGGTTGAGGTTCCAGGTCTTCTCGTGGTCGGTGGGCGTGTCGGCCGTGGTGAAGTAGTCGGGGAAGTTCTCCTCGCCCGACAGGTAGGTGCCCCAGGGCGTGAGGCCCGCGGCGCAGTTGCCGATGGTGCCGAGCACGCGCGTGCCGGTGGGGTCGGCCGAGGTGCGCAGCAGCGCATGGCCGGCCGCCGGGCCGCTGAGCACGCAGGGTGTGGTGGCCGTGATGCGCCGCGCCAGCGGCGAGGGCCGCACGGGCTGCCAGCGGCCGCCCTCGAGCACCACCTCGAGCACCGTGATGCCGTGCGCGGCCTGGCTCTTGGCCACCTTGGCGGCCGTCCAGTCGGCCAGGCCGCCGGGGTGCAGCAGGCCGTCGTCCACGTACTCGTGGTTCATCACCAGCAGGCCGCGGCGGCTGCCGTCGATGGCGAAGTAGTGCATGCCGTCGTGGTGCATGCCCATCTGCAGCGCCTGCTCGGCGGCGCTGTTGGACGCGTCGTCGCGCCAGGGCGGCATGGGCTGGCCGGCGATGCCCACGGGCTCGCCCCAGGGCATGAAGGGCAGGGCCTCGTAACCGTCGGCCACCAGCAGCGTGTCGCTGCTCGAGGGCTGCAGGGGCGTGAAGCCGATCAGCGGCGCGCCACCGGGCGTGGCACAGGCGCCGAGCAGCGGCGCCAGCGCGCCGGCCACGCCGCCCTGCAGCAGCAGGCGGCGCGAGGGGTTGCGGGGCAGCAGGGTGTGGGGCGGCGGGTGGTCGGACACGGTGGCGGCGGCACTGAGCGGGGTTGCCGTGGATTCTGCGACGGCCCCGCGACACCCCACGCCGCGCCGGGGCCCTGCGGTGCTCGCCGTCACCGGCCTGTCACGGAACCGTCGCACCATGCCGGCAACCCCGCTGCCTGCCGCCGGCCCTGCCGCCGGCCCGTGATGAGCGAAACCTCCCAACGTGCGCCGCTCGATGCCGAGCTCGGCCAACTCAGCGCCCAGCTGCTGGCGATGGGCGGGCTTGCGGAATCGCAGCTGTCGCAGGCGCTCTACGCCATCACGCGCGCCAGCGGCGAGACGGCCAGCCAGGTGCTGGAGCTGGAGCGCCGCGTCAACGCCGGCGAGGTGGCCATCGAGCGCGAGCTCTGGGCGCTGGTGGCCAGGCAACAGCCCAACGCACGCGACCTGCGGCTGCTCATCGCCGTGTCCAAGATGGTTCGCGACATCGAGCGCATCGGCGACGAGGCTTCGCGCGTGGCGCGCGCCGCCCACCGCCTGATGGGCCACGGCCTCGTGGGCCCGCTGCGCGAGCCGCTCAAGGCCATCGCCAGCACCGGGCAGCTGGCGCTGCGCGAGCTGCGCCAGGCGCTCGACGCCTTCGCGCGGCAGGACGTCGAGCTGGCCCTGGCCGTGCTGCGCAGCGACGCGGCGCTCGACGCCGGCTTCGAGCAGCTGCTGCGCAGCCTGGTGCAGCTGATGGGCGACGACCCGCGCACCATCTCCAGCGGCATCGACCTCATCTTCGTGGCCAAGGCCCTCGAGCGCGTGGGCGACCACGCCAAGAACCTGGCCGAGCAGGTCATCTACTGCGTCAAGGGCACCGACGTGCGGCACACGCCGCTGGGTGGTGTCGAGGCGCTGGTCAACTGAGAGTGCCGAGCATGCCCCGCATCCTGATCGTCGAAGACGAACCCGCCATCGCCGAGCTGGTGGCGCTGAACCTGCGCCACAGCGGCTACGAAACGCAGTGCGTGGGCTCCAGCGCCGACGCCGAGCGCGTGGTGCGCAGCGCGCTGCCCGACCTCGTGGTGCTGGACTGGATGCTGCCCGGCGAAAGCGGCGTGGCCCTGGCCCGCCGCTGGCGCGCCGACACGCGCACGCGCAACCTGCCCATCGTCATGCTCACGGCGCGCAGCCAGGAGTCCGACCTCGTGCAGGGCCTGGACGCTGGCGCCGACGACTACCTGGCCAAGCCCTTCGGCAACGCCGAGCTGCTGGCGCGCATCCGCGCCGTGCTGCGCCGCAAGGCGCCCGAAAGCACCGACGTCACCGTGCAGGTGGGCCGCCTGGCGCTGGACCCCACCACCATGCGTGTGGCCGCCGGCGGCGTGCCGGTGCACCTGGGGCCGACGGAGTTCCGGCTGCTGCGCTTTCTGCTCTCGCACCCCGAGCGCGTGCACACACGCGCGCAGCTGCTCGACCGCGTCTGGGGCGACCACGTCTTCATCGAGGAGCGCACGGTCGACGTGCACATCAAGCGCCTGCGCGAGGCGCTGGCGCCGGTGGACTGCGCGGCGATGATCGAGACGGTGCGCGGCGCCGGCTACCGGCTGGCGCGGCCGGCGGCCGAGGCGGCCGCGGCCGTGGTGCCGGTGCCCGTGGCGGCATCGGTGCCGCGCTCATCTGCCGCCCCGGCGGCCTGAGGCACGGCGCGGCCCTCCAGAAGGCGGCCGATCAACCAAAGCGCGCCGACCAGCGCCACCGCGGCCATCGCCAGCTGCGCGGTGCCCAGCATGTGCGCAAACCAAAGGAAGCCCGAGGTCGCGCCCAGCACGCCCATGAAGAGCGCCGTGGCCAGCGCCTGCACACGCGGCGGCACGGTGCTCTCGCAGCGCTGCACGCGGGCGATGTCGAAGGCCGGCTTCGGGAACCGCGCGGCCACGTCGGCCGGCCGCCAGCCCGGCGGCATGAACCACAGGCGCAGCCGGTCGGCCCAGCGCGTGGCGCGGCGGCTGTCGGCCCACAGGTCGCGGTAGACGTCGAGGTTGGCCATCAGCGGGCACCAGCGGCGCAGCGGCGCGCGCGTGCCGTAGACGATGGGCTCGGCCTCGTCCTCCTCGATGAAGCTGCCGAAGAGGCGGTCCCAGACGATGAGGATGCCGCCGTAGTTCTTGTCGAGGTAACGCTCGTTGACCGCGTGGTGCACGCGGTGGTTGCTGGGGCTCACGAACCAGCGGTCGAACCAGCCGAGCTTGCCCACCTGCTGCGTGTGCACCCAGAACTGGTAGAGCAGGTCGATCAGCGCCACGGCGGCAAACACCACCGGCGGCACGCCGGCCCCGGCCATGGGCAGGTAGAACACCCAGCCGAGCAGGAAGCCGCTGCTCGTCTGGCGCAGGGCGGTGCCGAGGTTGTAGTCCTCGCTCTGGTGGTGCACCACGTGCGCGCCCCAGAACACGGCCACGCGGTGGCCGGCGCGGTGGTGCCAGTAGTAGCAGAAGTCGTAGGCGAGCAGCGCGCCCAGCCACACCCACAGCGAATCCACCGGCAGCTGCCACACCGCCACGTGCTCGAACAGCAGCACGTACACGCCGATGCGCAGCAAGCGCCCGAACACGCCCGTGACCTGGCTCATCACGCCCAGGCCGACGCTGGTGAGCGTGTCGGCCAGGCGGTAGGTGTTGCGGCCGCGCGCCAGGCCCACGGCGAACTCCAGCGCGATGAGCGCCAGGAACACCGGGGTGGCGAGCACGATGATCTGGGCACCGGTCATGCCGCCAGCGTACGGCCTACGATGCACGCATGACATCCGCAAACACCCAAACCAAGCCCGGCGCGCGGCGCCGCCTGCTCGTCACCGGCGCCGGCCGCGGCATCGGCGCGGCCGTGGCCGTGATGGCCGCGCAGCGCGGCTGGGACGTGGCCCTCAACTACGCCCGCGACACCGCGGCCGCCGAGCGCACCGCCGAGGCCGTGCGCGCCGCGGGTGGCCGCGCCCTGCTGCTGCCCGCCGACGTGGCCGACGACGCGGCCGTGGTGCGGATGTTCGCCACGCTCGACGCCGCCTGGGGTGGCCTGGAGGGCCTGGTCAACAACGCCGGCGTGGTGGACGTGGCCCAGCGTGTGGACGAGTACAGCGCCGAGCGTGTGCAGCGCATGTTCGCCATCAACGTGTTCGGCAGCTTCAGCTGCGCGCGCGAGGCCCTGCGCCGCATGAGCACGCGCCACGGCGGGCGCGGCGGCGCCATCGTCAACATCGGCTCGGTGGCCAGCAAGCTGGGCTCGGCCGGCCAGTACGTGGACTACGCGGCGGCCAAGGGCGCCATCGACGTCTTCACCGTCGGCCTGAGCCGCGAGGTGGCCACCGAAGGCGTGCGCGTGAACAGCGTGCGCCCCGGCATCACCGACACCGAGATCCACGGCAGCGGCGGCCAGCCCGACCGCGCCTGGCGCCTGGCGCCGCAGATCCCCATGCAGCGCCCGGGCACGGCCGACGAGATCGCCGAGGCCGTGCTGTGGCTGCTGAGCGATGCCGCGGCCTACACCACCGGGGCGCTGCTGGACGTAACCGGCGGCCGCTGAAGCCGCCCCGGCCCGGCGCTCAGCCGCCCTTGGCGTAGCCCTCCAGCACCGCCAGCAGCGCCTTCGCCGCCGCCGCCTCGGCGCCCTTGGTGCGCGTGGCGTGCACGCCCAGCACGAGGCCGGCGTTGTCGGCCACCGAGCCCCACATGCGCACCGACTTCACGCGGTCGGCCAGGGCCGCGAAGCGCACCTCCAGCGCCGCGCGCTCGGCCGCCAGGCGGCGGCCGGCCAGGGCCTGCAGCAGGTCGAGCTCGATGGTCGCGGCGTGGGCCCAGAAGTCGGGTTCGGTGGCGATGCTGGCGTGCAGGCTGCGCACCACGGCCGCCACGTCGGTGGCCGCGAACCCGGCCCAGCCGCGCTGGGCGAAGCCCAGCACGTAGGCCAGCGTCATGCGGTTGAGCGCGGGGTAGAAGAGCTGCGGATCCTGCCGCGCCGCGGCCATCTGCTCGGCCTGCCCGTAGGCCGCCTCGGCATCGGCCAGCGAGCGCTCGGCGGCCACGGCCTGCCCGGCCTGCTGCAGCAGCAGCGCCAGCCGCTTGTGCGCCGAGCCCACGAGCGACAGGCGCTCCACGCTGGGCTGCAGCGCCGCCAGCACGGCCAGGCGCTCGGCGGCGTCGTGCACCTCGCTGCGCGCGCGCTCCCAGGCCGCGCTGCCGGGCTTGGCGCGTTGCCCCTGGTGCCAGCCGCGGCGCGCGCGCAGGTTGTGCAGCTGCTCCTGCGCCCGCATCGTGGCGCTGCCGTCGGCGGCGGCCAGCGCACGTTCGTACCAGGTGATGGCGGCGTCGGTGTCGCCGGCCTCGCGGTAGGCCACGCCAAAGGCCTCGGCCACCGCGCCCATGCTGCCCCACAGGCTGCCGAAGCGGCCCTCGAGGTGGCGCACGCGCTCCAGCTGCTCGGTGCGGTCGGCGCCCATCCACTGCACGCGCACGGCCTGTTCCTCCAACGCCAGCGCCAGGCCCATGGGCGAGGCGATCGTCTGGTACTCCTCGCGCGGCGGCAGCGCGGCCACCACGTCCTCGTCGGCGTTCCGGCGGTAGACCCAGTTGGGGTCGCCGTAGGCCTGGTAGGCGGCCCAGCTGTTGTCGGAGCGGTCCACGTTCCAGGCCGCCTCGCGCGCCGCGGCCACGGCCAGCACAAAGGGCTTGCGGCGCAGGATCTCGCGGTAGAAGGTTTCGGCGAACACCTGCGCCGGGGCGTCGCCCACGGCCCAGCCGGCGGCGATGACGCAGCGCACGCCGATCTCGATGAGCGAATCGGCCACGCCCGCGGCAAAGGCCGCGCGGTCGAAGCGCCGCTCCTGCCCCGGCGCGAGCGCCTGGCTGCTGTCGCGCTTGGCGAGGTGGCAGCAGTTCACGAACACCAGCTCGGGCACGGTGCGCATGGAGCGGATCTCGCTCGGCCCCAGGAAGGTGTGGTCCGACAGCACCACGCCGCCCGTGCGCTTGAGCGCGCCGTGTGCGTCGCGCTCCACGGGCTCGCCGTGGCCGGCCACGTGCACGATGCGGTAGCGGCGTTCGAACAGGGCGTTGATCACGGCGGTGGCATCGGCCCCCGCGGGCACGGCCATCACACGCGCCGCGCCCACGCCGCCCGTGCCGCTGAAGGCCGCGGCCACGGCCTCGGCCTCGGCACGCGCGCCGGGCAGCGGCGGGTAGACCGTGGGGTCGCAGGCCGGCTCGCCGATCACGAGCACGGCGTCGTCGGCCTGCGCGTCCTGCACCTGCTGGCGGAAGCTGTCGGTGCGCAGCTTGCGCAGCAGCGCGGTGCGGATGGCCCAAGGGCGGTCGTCGTCGCCGGCCGCCGCCGCGCGGCCGCGGCTGGGCGAGGTGTCGAGCAGCTCCCAGGGGATGGGCGAGGTGGCCTCGTCCACTTCGAGCAGCATGCGCTCGCTGCCACCCAGGAAGGGCTCCACCTCGGGCGGCACCAGCAGCTGCAGCAGCGTGCGGCCCAGGCGCGGGTCGGTGTTGGCCTCGCTGGCGGCCTTGCGCACGAGCTCACGGATCAGCCCGCCCTGCGTGCTGACAGCGCGCACCTCGGTGCGTGCGCGCCGCGTGTCGAGCGCGAAGGTGATGACACCGTCCTGGGTGGACGTGGCCGAGATGAAGTCGTAGCTCGTGCCGCGGTAGCCGCTGTCGACCTGCCGGCGCAGCGCCCCCGCGCCGCTGGTGATGGTGGGCGCGATGTCGAAGTGGCCGCGCATCGACTCGGCCAGCACCTGCAGGCCGTTCCAGGCGTCGGACGCGCGCTCCAGGTACAGCTCCACCAGCGTGAGCGTGCTCACGCGCGGCCAGCCGGCGCGCGCCACGGCGGCCAGGCGCTCGTTGGCCTGGTGCACGCCCAGCGCGATGGCGCGCGCGGCGCCGGCGGGGGTCATGCCCACGCCGCCGCTGCCCATCAGCGTGGCGCTCAACTCGAGCGTCACGCCGGCGCCCTCGGCGCTCTGCGCGATGCGCTGCACCCAGGCGATGGTGCCCTGGCGCACGGTCTCGGCCAGCGTGGCCTCGGTCAGCTTGCCCTCCTCGCCCAGGCCCACCACCAGCACACGCTGCGGCTGCGGCAGGCGCCAGGGGTTCTCGGCGTCGACCGAGGTGTTGACGAAGAGCTGGTGGCTGCCCACCGCGTCGGGGTAGAGGCCGGCGTCGAGCGAGTCGCGCATGGCGTTGCCGATGAGCTTGTTGACCACCGCCTCGCTGCCCGAGAGCGTGAGCGAGCGCGAGTGCCCCACCATCAGCGTGCTGCGCACGAAGCCCAGGTTGCCGTTGAACAGCTGCACCTTCAGCGGCGTGGGGCCCGCGCGCAGCGCACCGCGCTGGCCGCCGCCCGCGGCAAACACCTGGCGCTCCAGCGAAGCCGGTCGCGCCGAGCTGCGCGCGCGCGAGGGGCGGCTGCGCACGTGCTCCACCACCACCGCGGCGCCGCTGCGCGTGGTGGGCGCTTCCAGACGCGGCAGCTGGGCCGTGTCGCCCTGCAGCAGCAACTCGGTGTAGGCGGCGAAGGCGGCCTTCACGTCGGGCAGGCTGCCGTGCTCGGCGGCCAGTGTCCAGGTGCGCACGCCGGGCAGCAGCGCGCTGGCCAGCGGCACGCGGCCGTCGCCGCTGCGGCAGGCATCGAGGTAGCTGAAGCCGTCCTTGCCCCACTCGAAGCCGTCGGGCGTGAACTCGGCCTGGCCCACCACCAGCAGCAGCTTGTCGGCAAAACGCGGCAGCGCCTGCTCGCGTTGCGCGTCGAGCCGCTGGCGCAGGGCCACGGCGCGGTCGAGCACGGCCTGCGGCGGCACGCCCCACTCGTAGGCGGCCAGGGGCGCCTCGCCGGCGTGGCCGTGCCACCAGTTGGCGTCCTGCACACGCTGCAGGTCCTGCTGCGCGAGGCTGCGCCAGGTGTCCTCGCGGCCGAGGGCCAGCTGGGTGTCGAGCAGCCCGGCCTGCAGCTGGATGAAGCCCGGCATCTCGGCCATCAGCTGCCGGGCCTGGCGGTTGCGCAGCGGGCTGCCGAAGGCCGCGAGCGCGTTGCCGAAGGTGTCGTCGCCCGACAGCACCTGCATCGGCGCCCACGAGCCGCCGTTGGGCGTGCCCAGCATGAGCACGCGCGCGCCTTCGCGCTTGAGCAGGCGCTCCCAGGTCTTGGGCGCTTCCAGCTGCATCGTGCGCGCGAGCACGCCGCCCATGCTGTGCGCCACGATGCGCACGGGCTGGCCGCTGGCGCTGCGGCGGTCGAGCTCGGCTTCCACGGCGGTGGCCAGGCGGCGGGCCTCGTCTTCCAGGGGGCGCCGCCAGTCGAAGGCGAACTCGATCACCTCGTGCGTGGCCGCGAGGTGCTCCATGAGGTCGTCGTAGATCAGGCCGATGGCGCCGTCGGGCTGCACACGCTGGCTGCCGGCCTCGTAGCGCAGGCGGTCGAGGCCGGCCACCAGGCGCAGGCTCAGCCACACGCGCTTGTCGCCGTCCTTCAGGTGGCTGCCCAGGATGCCGGGGATCACGAACACCGCCGGGCGCTCGGCCGCCGCGGCCTCGCCGCCGCTGCTGCGCCGCGCCGCACGCAGGCCGCCGCTGTCCTGGCCGGCCCACGACAGGTGGCCGATGGGGCGCCAGCCCTCGGGTTCGTCGTCGCGCAGCGCGGCCGTCACGGCGCGCACGCTGCGTTCGTTGCTGAAGTAGCTGAAGTGCGTGCTCTTGCCGCCCTGGTCGAGGAAGAAGCTCGCGCTGCCGCCGCGGGCCGGGTCGCGCGGGGTGCCGCCGTACATGCTGGAGGTCTGCACGACGATGTCGTTGTCCGTCCAGTAGTAGGCGTCGGCCAGCAGCGTCTTGAGCCAGCTGCCCAGGCTGTCGCCCTCGAGGTCGCCGGCCAGCACGCGCAGCTGGCCGGGGATGGGCTCGCCGGCCTCGTTGAGCCAGCGCAGCAGCGGCGTGTCGGGGATCATGGCCGCCAGGCCCGGGATCTGGCCGGGGTCGGCGCGGCGGCGTGCCACCTCGGTCAGGAAGTCCAGCATCGCGGGCACCACGGGCAGGCCCGCGAGCTCGAGCGACCACTTCAGCACCGAGAGGTAGGCGTCGAGCCGCTTGCTCGCCAGCAACGTGCCACGTGCGGGGCAGGCCACGCGCACCAGGCGCTCGACCACGATGCCCTTGGCCTTGACGGCCGCGGCCAGCGCCTGCAGCTCGCTGCGCTGGCCGGCGTAGGGCGCGCCCGGGAAGAAGGCGAGGTCGGCCGCGCCGATGCCGCGCCCGGCCTGCAGCTCGCCGGCCACACGCGCCAGCACCTCGGCCACCAGGCCGCCGCGCGAGTGCGTGAGCAGGTGCAGCCGCGCACCGGGCGGCAGCGCCTGCACCAGCGTCATCGCGTTGGTGATGGGGCTCACGCCCAGCGTGGGGTGATCGAGCGCGTACACCCGTTCGGCATAACGATCGAACAGCGCGGCCACCTGCTGCGGGTGCTGCACCCACAGCTTGCCGAAGGTGCTGACGGTTTCCACGAACGTGCCGTGCACCAGCACCAGGATGGGCTCGCTGCCGGCCGCCGGCACGGTGTCGACACGCCGGCCGCTGCCCTTGAGCGGCGTGAGCGCGTCGCGCTGCAGCCGGTAGACACCGGCCTCGACCTGGCCGTCGACCTTGGTCACCACAGCGCTGGCCACGAAGTCGGCCGCAGGGTCCTTGAAGAGGCCGGTGACGACCTCCAGGCCCGCGAGCAGCACCTCGCCCAGCGAGCCGCCGCCGCGCGTGGGCGCGGCCTGCTCCAGCCCGCGCCAGCGCAGCTGCGCCGGCACCTCCACC
>Ga0209812_10001990_pt1 | contig 12860 bp, 7 predicted proteins | sample JI71714BDNA_FD_187502 | JGI IMG/M metagenome (GOLD analysis project Ga0209812, IMG submission 187502) | Wastewater effluent complex algal communities from Wisconsin, to seasonally profile nutrient transformation and Carbon sequestration -... | ecosystem: Engineered > WWTP > Effluent > Algae...
ATCTCGCCGATGCCCAAACAGGCAGCCTCCTAGAAGACATCGCCCAAGCAAGAGCGCAAATAGAAGCAAGCACAGCCGAAGCCAAGTTAGCCAACCAGCAGCTTGCTAGATATCAGGCCTTGGCAAAAGAAGGCGCAACATCCGCAAACACCCTCCAGGAATACATCCAAAAAGAAAGCACCGCCCAAGCCAACCTCCGAGAAGCTCAAAGACGCCTCGAGCAGCGGCAAAAGAACAGACAAGCCGAGATCGATCGGCGCACAGCAGCCCTGCAACAGCAGCAGCAAGCTTTGCGGCAATTGCAAAACGGTTCGCGCCCAGAAGAAATAGCCAAAGCTGAAGCAGAAGTCGCACAAGCCAAGAGCAAACTAGCCCAGTTAGCCAACGGTACGCGCCAAGAACAGCTAGATCAAGCCCAAGCACAAGTTGCCGAAGCCGCGGCTCAAGTGCGTGGCTTTGAAGTACAACTCCAAGAAACTGCGGTAATCGCGCCCTTCGCCGGAGTCATCGGCGACATACCGGTGAAAGTAGGTGACTACTTGCAAAAAGGCGACCCCATTGCCACTTTGACTGAGAACCAATTGCTCGACTTGCGGTTATCAATTCCTTTGGAACAGATGCCTCAGTTACGCTTGGGGCTGCCAGTACAAATGCTCGACGCTCAAGGTAAGGCGATCGCGATCGGTGAAATCAGTTTTATCTCTCCCAATGTCAGCGCCAATTCCCAAACAATTTTAGCTAAAGCCACCTTTCCTAACCCCAGCGGCGAACTGCTCAATCTCCAGTTTGTCAAAGCCAAAGTCATCTGGAAACAGAACCCCGGAATCTTAGTTCCAGTAATAGCAGTCACTCGCTTAGGCGGGCAAACTTTTGTCTTCACAGCTCAAAAGCCGGAACAGCCGCAACCTGGAACGCCACCTTTAATCGCGCGGCAAAAGCCTGTGAAATTGGGAACCATTGAGGGGAATAATTATCAAGTTATCGAAGGTTTGCAAGCAGGCGAAAAAATTGTTGTAGCAGGCATACTCAACTTGACCGACGGTGTTCCAATTATGGTTCAAGAGCCAGAGGCCGGAACAGATAAAAGCACAAAATTACCAGTGGGTAGCAAAAATTAATCTCTGCATCAAGATTTAAGCGTTCGGGTTCGTAGTGAGGACTTTATATCAAATCCTCTCTTCATCGGAATAGTAAATTAGAGTTAACCGTTAACATCACCTGACGGTGCAACCGGAATTGATATTAGTCCTTCTTCTGTCTTAGCAATTAGCCATCCGCAACTACCCATTACCCAAATAATGTTTGCAGATTTCTTTATCAAACGACCAGTCTTTGCTAGCGTCTGCGCCTTAATTATTGTTCTGGTAGGCGCAATCAGCATTCCCACATTGCCGATCGAACGCTTCCCCGACATTAGCCCCACCCAAATTAACGTCACAGCCAACTATAGCGGTGCGAATGCCGAAGTTGTCGAAAACGCAGTTACGAACATCCTAGAAAGGCAAATCAACGGCATTGAAGGACTGAAATATCTAACTTCCAGTAGCACTAACAGTGGAACTAGCACCATTACAGCCACCTTTGATACTTCCCGCGACAAAGATATTGCCGCCGTCGATGTGCAAAATAGAGTTGCAGTTGCTCAGCCACAACTGCCAGATGCCGTACAACGCACAGGAGTTACAGTTACCAAACAATCTAACAGCCTGCTGCTGGCTATAGGATTATTCACCGAAAATAAAGAATACGATACCATATTTTTAAGCAACTACGCCGACCTCTATTTAGCAGATACTTTAAAGAGAGTAAAAGGCGTGGGCGACGTGCGAATTTTTGGGGAAAGACGCTATGCTATGCGCCTGTGGATCGATCCCAATAAATTAGCTGCTCGCAATCTAACAATGCAAGATGTAACAAGAGCAATTAACGAACAAAACTTGCAAGTTGGTGTTGGAAGGATTGGTCAAGAACCAGCCCCAGAGGGGCAAATGTATCAGATAGATTTGAGTGCAGAAAGTCGTCTAAAAAGCCCGGAAGAATTTGAAAACATCGTTATTAAAAGCGAAACTAATGGAACTTTAGTTAAATTAAAAGATGTCGGAAGAGCCGAATTAGGAGCAGAAAATTATAACTCTTTCCTGCGATTTCGAGGTAAGGACGCTGTGGGTTTAGGGATTTACCAATTACCCGGAAGTAATGCTTTAAATGTTGCCCAAGCAGTCAAAGCAGAAATGGAAAAATTAGCTAAAAACTTCCCTCCCGGAGTGATACATAGAACAGCACTCGATACGACTCAATTTGTCCAAGAGTCGATGGCAGAAGTAGTAAAAACTCTGTTTGAAGCAGTCTTGTTAGTGGTGATAGTTATTTTTGTTTTTCTGCAAGATTGGCGCACTACGATTATTCCCACCGTCACAATCCCCATTTCCTTGATTGGGACATTTGCCTTTATCAAAGCTTTCGGATTTACGATTAACAGTTTGTCTCTATTTGGTCTTACCTTAGCAACAGGTTTAGTGGTTGATGACGCTATCATAGTAGTCGAAAATATTGACCGTCTTGTCCGCCAAGGTATGAATACCCGCCAAGCAGCTTCTGAATCAATGCGGGAACTTTTTAGTGCTGTAATTGCCACTTCCTTAGTATTGATGGCCGTGTTCATACCCGTGGCTTTTTTCCCTGGGACAACGGGCGCTCTCTATAAACAATTTGCCCTGACAATTGCTTTTTCAGTGCTGCTTTCTACGTTTATGGCGGTTACTCTTACTCCCTCACTTGCCGCTATATTACTGCGCCCAGGTAAGAAGTTTGGTGGCCCGTTGGGTTGGGTGTTTAACCGCATTAATATTTTTCTTGATTGGACGCAAAAGAAATATAGAGATTCCTTAATATTCTTAACACGATTTAAAACCATTGTTACCCTGTTGTTTATCGCTTCTCTGGGATTGACAGCTTGGCTTTATTTATCAGTACCGACAGCATTTATCCCAGAGGAAGACCAGGGCTATTTTCTGACAATTATTCAAGGGCCTCAAGGCGTTTCGCTGCAATACACCCAGCAGGTGATGGACGGAGTTGAAAAAGAAATCCTCAAACTTCCTGAAGTTGTGGGGACTTTTTCTGTAGGTGGCTTTGGTTTTAGCGGTAATAGTTCCAACCAGGGGATTATATTTACTACCCTTAAACCCTGGAAAGAAAGGGAAGGTGAAGATCAAACCGTACAAGCGATTATTGGTAAGCTGCGGGGTAAGTTTTTCGCGATTCCAGAAGCTAGAATTTTCCCTGTGAATCCGCCGGCTATTCAAGGTTTAGGTCAATTTGGAGGCTTCCAATTTCAATTGCAAGACCGCAAAGGTAACAGCGGTTTAGATGCCTTAGTCCAGACTATGGGCGGGATTTTGAAGCAGGCAAATCAGACACCGGGATTGCAGGCGGTATTTAGTACGTTTGCTGCGAATACGCCTCAGTTAATTGTGGAAGTTGACCGCAATCGAGCTAAGGCTTTGGATATTCCAATCAATGATGTTTTCAGTACGTTACAAACGGCTCTGGGTTCGCAGTATGTAAACGATTTTAATCTCCAGCAGCGCACTTATCGGGTGTATGTTCAGGCGGATAAACAGTTTCGTGATAACCCGGAAGATATTGGGAAATTGTATGTGCGTTCTGGAAAGAATGAAATGATTTCTTTGAGCAATTTGGTGAAGATAACTCCGGTGGTGGGGGCACAAAGTATTAACCACTACAATTTATATAGGTCAATTGAAATTAGTGGCACTCCGGCTCCGGGTTCGAGTTCTGGACAGGCGCTAAAATCGATGGAAAAGGTGGCAACTCAAGTTTTGCCCTCGGGTTTTGGCTATGAATGGTCGGGGAGTTCTTTAGAAGAAATTGAGTCGGGGGGTCAAGCACCGATTATTTTCGGATTGGGATTGATTTTTGTGTTTTTAGTTTTGGCGGCTCAGTACGAAAATTATGTCGATCCTTTCATTATTTTGCTGTCGGTTCCTCTGGCAATTTTAGGGGCACTTTTAGCTCAGTCGCTGCGGGGTTTGGCGAATGATGTTTATTGCCAGATTGGTTTGGTGATGTTGATTGGATTGGCTAGTAAAAATGCGATTTTAATTGTGGAGTTTGCGAACCAGTTACGGGAGCAGGGATATTCAATTGCTAAGGCGGCAGTTGAGGCTTCTCAAGAGCGTTTACGACCGATTTTGATGACTTCTCTGTCTTTCGTTTTGGGGATTGCTCCCCTAATTAACCCGGAAGGTGCGGGGGCTGCGAGCCGCCGATCGCTGGGGAATGCGATCGCGGGGGGGATGGTTGTTTCTACTTTCTTGAGTTTGTTTATGGTGCCGGTTCTGTATGTGGTGGTTGTCTCGGCTCGCGATCGCTTTAAGAAACGCGATCGCCCACAAAATCCGCCCTATGATGACACAATTTTGGATGGGAAAATGACTCCCGGCGAGGAGGTTGAACGTGATAAAGTATCACCATTTTAGTTGGTAATTTGAATACCAAAGACGTTTTTCAACTGTCAACTGTTTAACCATCCACCATCAATATCAACCGGGCGGGATCGAGCCGCACGTACCAGGGAAAAGGCCGATCTTTGATGTCGTGCCAGTTTTCTTTAAAGACTTCGGCTTGCACGTGGTAATCCTGTCCGCCTGCGGGTATTCCGTTGAATTTGAGAAACAGCGTCATCCGGTGCGGCGTTTCGCTGGTGGCAGCCAACCAACAAGGATAGGTATTATCAAGATCGGGATTGCTAGTGATGCTAATTTGGTGGGCGCGAATGCCAATATCGGTGAACCGATCGTCCAGGGCTTCTAGCGCTTGCAAAGTAATTCCCCAATCGGTTGCTGCTACTAAATTAGATCCCTGCACCACCGCACGGGAAAAGTTTTTACAGCCCGTAAGTTGAGCAATGCGAACCGTTTTTGGATGCTCAAAAATCTGATGTTTCGAGTTATAGGCGATCGCTTTTCCCGCCGACATCACCATCAGATTTTCACAAATTCGGTAAGCCTCCTCCAGGTTGTGAGTCACAAATAAGGTAATGCCGCGGTAAGTTGCTAAAGTTTCCACAAGCTGCCGCTCCATTTGACTGCGGAGATAGGTATCTAGCGCTGAAAAAGGCTCGTCCAAAAGCAGCAATTCCGGTTCAGTTGCTAAGGCCCTTGCTAGCGCTACCCGCTGTTGTTGTCCCCCCGAAAGTTGGTGCGGATAGCGATCGCCCAACCCCTGCATTTGCACTCCAGCCAACTGTCGATCGACTCGCTGCTGACACATTGCTTTTGGCAGATGCTGCAACCCAAAGGCAATATTTTGAGCAACTGTCATGTGGGGAAACAGCGCATAATTTTGAAACACCAAACTCACATTTCTTTTGTGGCTGGGTAGGTTAATGTTTTTGTCAGAATCAAAGAGCGATCGACCATTCAAGACTATTCGCCCTTTTCCAGGCGTATCCACACCAGCAATACAGCGGAGAGTCATGCTTTTACCCGAACCCGATCCGCCGAGTATCCCTAAAGTTTCTTGCTGTGCTGTAAAAGCCGTGTCGAGTTGAAAGTTCGATAATTGTTGTTTAATATCAACCAGCAATCCGGCAGTTGAAGTTGGCAGTTGCCGTTGCATGGAATGCCCTAAACGAGCCGGCTGCGTGCGTTTTCCGCCCCGATTGACAGGCTCATTTGCTTCGAGCATCCCTGCTTGCATTTGCTGTCTTTTGCCTTCGTAGCGCTGCTGCCAAAAGTTCACACCTATTATTCCCGACAGCGAGAGCATTAAAATAGAAATTGCCCAGAACCAAGCCTCATTCATTTCTCCAGCTTCCACCGCAAAATAGATAGCCATCGGGATGGTTTGCGTTTGTCCGGGAATATTGCCCGCCAGCATTAAGGTTGCTCCAAATTCTCCCAATGCTCGTGCAAATGCGAGGGTAATTCCTGCCACAAGTCCGGGTGCAGCCAAGGGCAATAGAATCTGAAAAAAAACGCGCCTTTGAGAAGCTCCTAAAGTTCTGGCTACTTGCAGTAAACTACTGTCTATTTGTTCAAAAGCCCCCAATGCTGTTTTGTACATCAGGGGAAATGAAACAACCGTTGCCGCCACTACTGCGGCATACCAAGTAAAGATAATCGTCAAGTCAAATTGCTGCATGAAGTGTCCGATCGGACCATTTCTGCCAAATAGTAACAGCAGTAAAAAACCCACCACAGTAGGTGGCAAAATCAGCGGCGAAATTAGAATTCCTTCAATCAATGATTTCCATCTACCGCGATAGCCCAACATCCCATAAGCCGCAGCAGTACCGAGAAAAAATGTGGCAATTGTTGCAATTCCAGCCGTTTTGAGAGAAATCCATAGGGGCGATAGATCCGTAGACATAGCAGCAGCCTCATTCAGCTATTCCAAATCCGTATTTCTTGAAGATGTTTTGAGCTTTTCTTGTGCTTAAAAATTGAACGTAAGCGCGGGCAGATTGCTGATTTCGACTTGCCTTAATGACTGCGATCGGATAAACAATCGGTGAGTGTAAGTTGCTCGGTGCCGTTGCGACTTGCTTAACTCGATCGGAAATTTTGGCATCTGTCACATAAACAACTCCTGCATCAGCATTAGCACTTTCCACCGCACCCAAGACGCTGCGAACTGAGTTGCCGTAAACCAACTTCGATCGCACTTGCTCGGTTATTCCCAATTTATTGAATAATATTGAAACCACCAGACAGTATGAGGGTGACAAGCAGACTGCTGAAAAAAGCAATTAGAGGTTTTTTCATAATAATCGATGAATAAAGATACTATATGAAAGCACATCCTACATATGCCACCTTAACGGATTCTGGCGATCGCGGAATGTCGGATTGAACGCAGTCATAATTAATCCCCTGACGGGGTGGTTAGATAAAATCCTCTCTTCATCGTCCTGTATTAAACTCTCTCTTCTCGAACTTCGCGTCATGAGCGCCTTCGCGGTTAAATCATTCTGATACAACCGGAATTGATATCACTCCGTCAGGAATGTGGCATGAGGCAAACACCCGATCGGTCAATTAACTGGATATGAGACTTTGGGCGATCGCATCTACTATCTTTGACAGAGTTTTAGGGCAAACTTCTGTATGACGATGCTTTCCTGGCATAATTAGGGCTTGCTGAATAAGTTAGGAAAAATCGCGATCGCACTTGATGGGCAATTCAAGCTCGGCGAGACATAACTTTTTGTTGACTATAACTTGCCCAGTTATAGCTTTTAATAATCAGTGAACCACATAAATAGGTGTGATTTTCGGTTGGTGAGATAAAAACGCACAAAAAACCCGTCTCAACCAGGTAGAAAGGTTCATCACTAAAAAAGTAATAGCAATGGCTGTTTCCGAAGTATTATCAAGTTTTGTCATCACTCGATTCAAGCTAAATCTTCTTTTTCCTTGTCCAAACTTGCCCTCAATTGCATTTCTAATTCTTTCATCTTCTAAGGCTTGTTTCTTTGTTTCCTTGTTTAATACTCCTAAGTCGGTGGGATAGCTAATGTCTGCTGGGGCACAGGTGGCATCTATGATTAATTTCCCTTGATTGGTTGATTCATTTTTTGCGTCCGAATCTTTTTTTTTCGGGCGGTTTTGGGGTGGTTTCGCGCATTTTTTCCACCATGCGTTCGTTCACTTTCTTGATTAAGTTTGCACTGATTCGCTGCCGAAAGTGGACTAATAATGATGGATCAAATGGGGGTTCATTACTGTATGTTGATTGACCGATAAAGTATTGCAGGTATGGGTTTTCACGGAGCTGTTCTACTGTTTCTATATCGCTAATTAAGAGTTTTTCTTTGATGATTAATGCCCCTAATGCCATCCTAAATGATTTGGCGGGTGCTCCCATTTCGGTGGGGAAATTTTCAGCATAATCTGATTCAAATTCCGACCAAGGAATTAGTTGGGCCATTTTTACCCAACGGTTATCTTCTGACAATCTTCCTTCAAAGGGGAGTTTAAAGTCGGATGGGGGGCTTGGGGCAAGCTCAGCTTTTCTATACACGCTCGCAGGTGGTGATGCACGGGTTTTGACTGATTATACCTGTTTTTCTTGCACCCTTACTACTTTTTTGGTCGGAAAACCCATACACTGTTTACTTTTTTCACTGATTCAGCAAGCCCTACCTATCAAGTCAATTTAATCAACAAAAAACGGGCGATCGACATAAAGCATTGCCCAATCTGGTGAGATATGTCGATGGAGGATTTAACCCAGACTATCGTCCCCCAAATTGGGATGAAGTTTACCTAGCTGCGATCGGACTTACTGGGGTTTAAAGTCCAGTCCGTGTTGACAAAGCAATCTAAATCAAGCACTCATTCAATCTTAGGAGAACACTAATCAAGACTGCATTTACTGGATTAACATTTGGTGGCAAAGTTTGGACTCCCAAATTTCTGCAAGCGATCGATTTTGGTCGCTGTATCGGCTGCCGCAGATGCCTGAAAACCTGCGGGCGCGGGGTAATGGAATTGCGCGCGCTGAATGAAGACGGGGAATTTGTAGAGGATGAAGAAGATGATGAAATTGAACGCAAGGTGATGACGATCGCCAATGCAGATAATTGCGTTGGCTGTGAAGCTTGTGCTAGAGTTTGTCCTAAAAATTGTCAAACTCACGCAGAATTAGCGATCGCCTAAGCATGACTCAAACCACTAATTCTCACGACTCTGGACACAATTGGGCGACTTACTATCAAGCGGTAACAGGTCGCCCGCCGCGCGAAACTTTGCTCAAAGGACTAGAAATTTTTGAGAAAGGCCAAAAGGGCGGCCAGGGGGACACCGCCCCTACGGGATTTGCTGTAGATTTAGGCTGCGGTGATGGACGGGATACGGTGGAACTGCTGCGTCGGGGCTGACGTGTTTTAGCGATTGATGGGGAACAAAAGGCATTCGATCGCCTACTCGATCGTCCGATCGACCGCGATTTGCTGGAAACTCAATTGATGCGTTTTGAAACCTTGACTTTACCCCCGGCGATCGAGCTAATCAATGCCAGTTTTTGCCTGCCTTTTTGTCCGCCCGCAGCTTTCCCCCATCTTTGGGAAACGATCGTGAAATCGCTCAATCCTGGAGGGTTTTTCTGCGCTCAATTGTTTGGCGAACGCGACTCTTGGACTGTTTATCCCGATCGCACTCATCACACTCGGCAAGAAGTTGAAGCACTCCTGAAACCCTTTGAGGTTGAGTGGTTAGACGAGGAAGAACATCCGGGAGTAACGGCGATCGGTGAGGAAAAATACTGGCATATTTTTCACATTGTTGCTCGCAAAAAAAGTTAAAGTTCAGAGTTCCGACTTCTTGAATAAACCGGAACTCTTTTGAAGTTGAAGTTTGGGAAAAAGAAGTAATAGGCGTAAAAAAGCCCTTGTCAAATTAGGCAAACAGCATAAAAAAGTAGCTGATACTCGTAAAGATTGCCATTTCAAAACAGCTAACAATATAGAAATTCAGCACGCTTTGCCAACAAAATAGAAGCGAAACATTTACGAGCAATTGCGAGACAAATTTACCCCAAAATCACGCGTAAATGGTCCGCCACCTCTGCCACAAAAGCAATTAAGACATTGCCTGAGCGATATAATCAAAATAAGGAGCAGCTTCCTTCGCATCCTCCTGATTGAGCAAAGCCAAAGAAGCTTCCTTCAAACAGCGGATTGCTTCCACCATCCCTGGAACTGGAACGCCCAGAGAATTGTACATTTCCCGAACCCCAATCAAACCGATGCTTTCGATGGGTTCCTTGTCTCCCGCCAAAATACCATAGGTAATCAGGCGCAAATACCAGCCGTAGTCACGCAGACACAAAGCCCGTTCCCGTTGACCGTAAGCATTACCTCCAGGGGAAATAAAATCCGGGCGTTTTTTCCAGAGTTTTTTGCTAGCTTCATCAACAATTTTTCTTTCACTGTCAGAAAGCGCAGTAGCAATGCGTACCCGCTGTTCCCCCGTTTTAAAAAAATCATTGATACTTTGAAGTTCGCCGGTACTCGGATAACGAAGTTCGTCGTCGGCTTGGAGAATTAATTGGCTAACTACGCTCATTTGTTATTCAAATTTTTGAGGATATTTGAGAGTAACATTAATTGACATTCTCATCCCTTAAAGATGAGATTCTTGGTTCAGTGACTCACCTTCCTTCTAACATCGCTCGACACTAGAAGTAGTGGGCAAATCTCCCCAAGCGTGATGCTTAGTAACTAAGCCAGTTTCCTTGTGCCCCAAGGTACTGTGGGAACAATTCACAAACTGCGATCGAGAGTTGGAATGTCGGCAGACATTTGGACTGTTTGACGAGTTTTCGCTGCTTTGCCCCCATAGCAGATCGCACAGGCTTCATTCAGGGCAATCTCCCCGATCGAAGCTTAACTTGAGGAGCAAGGGTTTCAAAAGTAGAAATACAGCTTGCGATTGAGCTTGATGCCGCTCGACCTGCTCCAGTCCGAAACACAGATCTTGCAGTACCATAGTGAATTCTACCACGACTACCTGTGAGCAAATCTAAAAAGCTCTCCTTTTTGAATCTCCCCACCTCCTTGGGCGGGGGATTATGGCTCACCAAGTTGACCACGGGACACTTAGGTGAAGCTGAGCCTGCATCGCATTCAACTATCCCTCTAGCCACTCAAATAGCCTCAAGGTGAAATTTCGTATACTTTTTTCCCCTTTGGTTATTTCTGTGCTGTTTCCTGCTGTTTCGAGTTTTTTGCTTCCATCTCCAACAATTCTGGAACTGTTACAAATGTGTACCCTTCTTTTTTTAATTTAGCAATAATCTTGGGCAAAGCTTCCACAGTCTTGGAGCGATTACCACCGCCGTCGTGCATCAGGACAATACCGCCGGAATTTGCCTGTCGCATCACATTTTCCATCAACGATTGCGTAGCAGTGTGCCAATCTAAAGAATCAGCAGACCACATCACAACTGTATAATTTTTCTTTTGAGCATAAGCTGCTAATCCATTGTTTAAAATACCTCCCGGTGGGCGGAACATATATGTTCTGATGCCTGTTAATTCCTCAATTAACGAGGTCGTGCGATCGATCTCCCGCGCGGCACCCTCTTCGTTATACTTAATATATTGGTGGTTCCAAGTGTGGTTGCCGATCGCATGACCAGCCTGGGCAACTTTTTTGCCGAGTTCTGGATAAACTTGTAGGTATCTTCCCACCCAGAAGAAAGTCCCTTTAATATTGTTTTGTTTGAGAATATCCAGGATTTGTACAGTTGTTTTCGGCCAGGGACCGTCGTCAAATGTCAGGGCGATCGCCTTTTGTCGGGAGTCGAGTTTTGCCTGACGCAGGGTTGTACCCTTAAACTTGGACGGTAGGGAAGAGTTAAAACGGACTTTCTGCAACCTATCTAGAGTGTTTTCGGAAAACTCTACTCTCTCGGCGATCGACTGTTTCAAATTATTAACAATAGATTTCGACTGTTGTACTTGTGACTGAGATGCTGTCACCAGTTGCGCCTGCGATAGCGACGCTGGCTGATTTCCTCGCGGGTTCAGCGGCAACGTCACGCCCATTACAAAACTACCCAAGGCGGCTATAAAAGCAACGATCAAAGTTTTTCGCCGCCTCAACAGCCGTTTGAAGTTTTTCACGTTTTTATCTCCTTGACACCTTACAGAGTTAATTTTAGATTTTAAGTGGCAATGGGGAATGGAGAATCACGAATCGGGAATTGGGAGGAGTTCTGGCGGAGAAATTGGGTGATTAAAGCGTCCAGGAACCAATGCCGATCCCAGGACGGTGAGGTATGTTGACTATTCTCTAGTCCCAATTCCCAATTCCCAATTCCCAATTCCCAAAGAGTATTAACTATTCCCTATCCTCTCTTTGTATAACCCGACAATTCGATCGATCGCTTCGGCAATACTCAAACCGTCTGTTTGAATTTCCACAGCATCCGCCGCTTTACGCAAAGGTGACACCTCGCGGGTACTATCCTTTTCGTCTCGCAGGGCGATGTCGCGTTCCAACTGTTCCAAACTGGTTTTAGCCCGCTCGGTATCATTTAGTTGTAATAGCCGTCGGCGCGATCGCTCTTGTACCGAAGCGGTTAAAAAAATCTTCAGTTCCGCATCGGGAAACACATTAGTACCTATATCACGACCTTCTGCCACAATTCCGCCTGCTTTGCCGCAAAGCCGCTGCTGTTTCACCAAAAATTGTCGCACCGCCGGCAAAGCCGCAATTTCCGAGACGCGGGCTGTCACCTCTAAACTACGAATTGCCTCGGTGACGTCAAAGCCGTTAATCTTCAATGTCAAAGATGAAGGGTCAAGGTTGTATTCTAAATAACTGGAATTGACTAATTCGGCGATCGCCAATTCGTCGCCCATGGGAGTGTTGGTAGTCATCACCAGCCACGTCACAGCTCGATACATCGCCCCTGTATCTAGATAACACAGACCCAGAGCTTGGGCGACTTGTCTGGTAACTGTAGATTTGCCAGCGCCGGCTGGTCCGTCGATCGCCACAATTGGCCGACGATTCCTGATAATTATATTGTCAATCAACCGAGTAGAGCCGATTCTGGCGGCCACGGCTAAAAGTCCCGCCGTTTCCACCACTGCCAATGGTGCGAGAGTGTGGGGATTGACCAGTTCAGCATACTCTAGGGAGACGGATGGCTCTAGGGCAAATTCTGCGGTGACGGCAGCCAGTGTAGCCTCCGCAGTGCGATCGCCCCCACAGAAGGTTTTCCACCCTTGCTGTAGAGCGCGGTAGAGTATGCCAGCTTGCTGTTTTTGCTCTGGTGTTAAATATTGATTGCGAGAGCTCAGGGCTAGTCCCGAAGCTTCA
>Ga0209812_10001993_pt1 | contig 12832 bp, 9 predicted proteins | sample JI71714BDNA_FD_187502 | JGI IMG/M metagenome (GOLD analysis project Ga0209812, IMG submission 187502) | Wastewater effluent complex algal communities from Wisconsin, to seasonally profile nutrient transformation and Carbon sequestration -... | ecosystem: Engineered > WWTP > Effluent > Algae...
GCAGGAAAAAGACGTCAAAGCGCGCTATGACAAAATCAAAGGCAGTGCAGTAAACCCGGTACTGCGGGAGGGCAACTCTGATCGCCGCGCGCCGTTGTCGGTGAAACAGTATGCTCGGAAAAACCCGCATTCTATGGGCGCCTGGTCAAAGGACTCGAAATCACACGTTGCGCACATGACCCATGGCGATTTTTATGGCAGCGAGCAGTCTGTCACTGTGTCAGCAGCCGGTCCGGTAAAAATCCAGCTGGTGCAGGCTGACGGCACTGTCAAAGTGCTGAAAGAAAAAACTAACTTGTCTGCCGGCGAAATCATCGATTCTGCCGTGATGAGCAAAGCAGCCCTGCGTGAATTCCTCGCCGCAGAAATCGCCGACTCGAAAGAGAAAGGCGTGCTGTTCTCCGTCCATCTGAAAGCCACCATGATGAAAGTGTCTGACCCAATTATGTTTGGTCATGTTGTCACAGTGTTCTTTAAATCTGTGTTTGAAAAACACGCAGCCTTATTCACGACGCTGGGCGTTGATGTGAATAACGGTCTGGGTGATTTACTGGCGAAGATCCAGCAATTACCAGACGCGCAACGTGCCGAAGTCGAAGCCGATCTGCAAGCTGCCTATGCCGCTCAGCCAGGCGTTGCGATGGTCAATTCCGATAAAGGCATTACCAACCTGCACGTACCAAGCGATGTGATTATCGATGCTTCAATGCCTGCTGCTATCCGCAGTTCAGGTCAGATGTGGAATGCAGCCGGTAAGCTGCAGGATACGAAATTCGTTATTCCTGACCGTTGTTATGCAGGTGTTTATCAGGAAACTATTAGTTTCTGTATCGCCAATGGTGCTTTTGATCCACGCACTATGGGTTCGGTGCCGAACGTCGGTCTGATGGCACAAAAAGCCGAAGAATATGGCTCGCACGACAAGACTTTTGAGATCCCGGCAGCCGGCAGTGTGCAGGTACTGGACGCGACCGGCACTGTACTGATGAGCCACGCCGTTGAAGCAGGCGACATCTGGCGGATGTGCCAGACCAAAGATGCGCCGATTCAGGATTGGGTGAAACTGGCTGTGAGCCGTGCCCGTCTGTCGAACACGCCGGCAGTCTTTTGGCTGGATGCCAGCCGTGCTCACGATGCGCAAGTGATCAGCAAAGTTGAAACTTATCTGAAAAACCACGACACCAGCGGTCTGGATATTCAAATCATGTCGCCAGAAGCCGCGACCCGCTTTAGTCTGGAGCGGATCAAACAAGGTCTGGATACCATTTCTGTCACCGGTAACGTACTGCGTGATTATCTGACCGATTTGTTCCCGATCCTGGAGCTGGGAACCAGCGCCAAGATGCTGTCGATTGTACCGTTGATGAACGGTGGTGGTTTATTCGAAACCGGCGCCGGTGGCTCTGCACCGAAACACGTTGAGCAGTTCGTCGAAGAGAACCACTTACGTTGGGATTCGCTGGGTGAGTTCTTGGCGCTGGCTGCTTCACTGGAGCATCTGAGCCAGGTATCAGGCAACGCCCGTGCGCAGGTCTTGGCTGAAACACTGGACGAAGCGACGGCGAAGTTCCTCGACAATGACAAATCGCCAACCCGTAAACTGGGCCAGCTCGATAACCGTGGCAGTCATTTCTATCTGGCCTTGTACTGGGCGCAAGCTGTCGCAGCGCAAAGCAAAGACGCAGCCTTAGCGGCACGTTTTGCAACGCTTGCAAAGACACTGAGCGAGCAGGAAGCGGCTATTGTTGCAGAGTTGAACACTGTACAAGGTAAGGCTGTGGATATCGGCGGCTACTATCGTCCTGATGATGCCAAAGCCAGCGCAGCACTGCGTCCAAGCGCACTGTTAAATGCTGCTTTAGCTGCCGTCTGAGTTTGATTCAGTTGTAGATGATCTAAAGGGCACCTTCGGGTGCCTTTTTTGCATTCGTTGCCGCCGACCAGCTTTGTGGCGATGCTGTACAGCGAATATTGCTGAAGCTTTGAAAAAGCTCAAAAAATTTGCAGCTGATATAAAAACAAAAACGGCCGTGATATCGGGGGTATCACAGACCGCTTCTACAGGCGTGTTGCCCGTGACCGTACCGTCGTAATCTGACGCCCTGCATCGTCAGTTTACCGATAGGTTTATTCAGGTTTTTCACCGTCTGGCAATGCGATATTGACTGCGTGCAGACCTTTTGGCCCTTCCGACAGATCAAATGTGACGTCCTGACCAGCTTTCAGTGTCCGGTAACCATCCATGCTGATGGTGGAGTAGTGAGCGAAAATGTCTTCGTCACGACCCTCTTCACGGATAAAGCCAAAACCTTTGGCGTTGTTGAACCATTTTACTTTACCGGTAGCCATACTACTTACTTCCTTCTCTTCGTTAGCTAAAATCTGTATTCTAGGTTCGGAGCATATGCGCAGAGCAATGCTCCAAAAAATACTGTAGATAATTTGCGCAACTAGTCAAGTTTTTTACGAAAGTACGACCACTTGAAATGCGGCAGAATCAACACAACATCCTTTGATGGAAGCAACAGGCGTGACTATAGTCTATGAGCAACACTAAATTTGGTGATGGACAATCCGAAGGGCTGGCGGAACTGATACGACAGAAAGTCGAACCTCCGCCGATGTATAAAGTGGTGTTGCACAATGATGATTACACCCCGATGGATTTTGTTATTGATGTGCTGACCCGGTTTTTTAATATGCAGTATGAAAAAGCCAGCGAAGTGATGTTACAAGTTCATTACGAAGGCAAGGCCGTCTGCGGCGTCTTTACTGCGGGCATAGCCGAAACCAAAGTTCAGCAGGTCAGCGAATATGCCAGAGAACATGAACATCCGTTACTTTGCACTATGGAGCGTGCCTGACTGCAGTCTCTCAGCTTTTTATAACTCAGGTGGATTGGGAGTTGTCTTATGTTAAATAAAGATCTTGAGTTAACGCTGAACCTGGCATTTCGGTTTGCCAGAGAGCGCCGCCACGAATATATGACCGTCGAGCACCTGCTGCTCGCTTTGCTCGATAACCCTGCTGCCGGTGATGCGCTGAAGTCCTGCGGTGCCAATATTGAGCGTCTGCGCCTTGAGCTGGCTAATTTTATCGACTCCACCACGCCACTCATCCCCGATGGCGATCTGGAACGTGATACCCAACCAACATTAGGTTTTCAGCGCGTGTTACAGCGTGCGGTATTTCATGTGCAATCTTCCGGAAAATCTGAAGTGACCGGTGCCAATGTGCTGGTGGCGATTTTCAGTGAGCAGGAATCTCAAGCGGTTTATCTGCTGAAGAAAACCGATATTAGCCGGCTGGATATCGTTAATTTTATTTCTCACGGCGTGATCAAGTCGGAAAAACTCGAACAATCTGACGAACAGCAGCAGGATGAGAACGGTGAAATTAGCGTTGAAGACAATAAATACCTGGAAAATTTCACATCGAATCTGAACGTGCTAGCGAAAAACGGCCAGATTGACCCATTGGTGGGCCGGGATCTGGAACTGGAGCGCACCATTCAGGTGTTATGCCGTCGCAAGAAAAATAACCCGTTGTTAGTCGGTGAAGCAGGCGTTGGTAAAACGGCGATTGCGGAAGGGCTGGCGTTTCGTATCGTGCAGAATCAGGTCCCTGAAGTTATCGCCAATGCGACCATTTATTCCCTTGATATGGGGTCGTTGTTGGCGGGCACCAAATACCGCGGTGATTTTGAAAAACGGCTGAAGTCGTTGTTAAAAGAAATCGAACGGGAAAAGGACGCCATTTTATTTATCGATGAAATCCACACGGTGATCGGTGCCGGCGCTGCCAGCGGCGGCGTGATGGATGCGTCAAACCTGATTAAGCCATTGTTATCGAGCGGCCGCTTACGTTGTATCGGTTCTACGACCTATCAGGAATTTAAAAGTATTTTTGAAAAAGACACGGCGTTGGTGCGGCGGTTTCAGAAGATCGATATCACCGAGCCGAGTGTTGATGACACCACACAAATTCTGCTGGGTTTAAAAGAGCGATATGAACAGCACCACGGTGTGCGTTATACGCAAAAAGCCTTGCGTGCGGCGGCAGAGCTTTCGGCCAAATACATTAATGAGCGTCATTTACCGGATAAGGCGATTGATGTCATTGACGAAGCCGGTGCCAGCCAACGGATGCTGCCGGCGTCGAAACGGAAAAAAGTGATTAATGTGCCGGAGATTGAGCACATTATCGCGAAAATGGCGCGTATCCCGGAAAAATCGGTCTCTGCATCAGATAAAGACGTATTGGCTAACCTCGATCGGAATCTGAAGTTGGTCGTGTTTGGTCAGGATGCACCGATTGAAGTGCTGACTTCCGCTATCCGTTTGTCACGTTCTGGCCTTGGCAATGAAGAAAAACCAATCGGAAGTTTCTTGTTTGCCGGACCAACCGGCGTTGGCAAAACAGAAGTCACCAAACAGCTGGCGCGGATCATGGGCGTTGAATTATTGCGCTTTGACATGTCTGAGTACATGGAGCGACACGCGGTCAGCCGGTTAATTGGTGCGCCACCGGGTTATGTCGGGTTCGAACAGGGCGGTTTGTTAACAGATGCAGTGTCCAAACATCCGTATTCCGTGGTGTTATTGGATGAGATTGAAAAAGCGCACAGCGATATCTACAACATCTTGTTGCAGGTGATGGACCATGGCACATTAACCGATAACAACGGCCGGAAGATTGATTTCCGTAACGTGGTCCTCGTGATGACGACCAATGCTGGGGTGCAGGAAACTGTGCGCAAGACCATTGGCTTTAAACAGCAAGACCATAGCCATGATGCGCTGGCGGAAATTAACCGGACTTTCAGCCCTGAATTTCGTAACCGCTTAGATGGTATCATCTGGTTCCAGCACTTGAGTCGCGACATCATTCTGCAAATCGTTGATAAGTTTGTCTGTGACTTACAGGTCCAGCTCGATAAAAAGCAGGTGCAGCTTGAACTGAGTCCAACAGCGCGGCAGTGGTTAGCGGATAAAGGCTATGACCAGGCAATGGGAGCGCGGCCGATGGGGCGCGTGGTGCAGGAACAGCTGAAAAAGCCGTTGGCTAACGAAATTCTGTTTGGCCGGTTAAGTCAGGGTGGAGAAGTCCGCGTGGATTTAGTCGGTGACGAACTGCATTTTGATTATCATGAAGATGCGGTCGCAGTATGACCGCCTGATCACAGCCATGGTACAAAAACAAAACCCGGTATAGCCGGGTTTTGTTTTTGCTGGATACTCATTGCTGGGATGTGATCAGCGTTGACGGAAGACGATCCGGCCTTTGGTTAAGTCATAAGGTGTCAGTTCAACCGTCACTTTGTCACCTGTCAGGATACGGATATAGTTCTTACGCATTTTCCCGGAAATATGCGCAATCACCACGTGACCGTTTTCGAGTTCTACCTTGAACATGGTATTTGGCAATGTATCAAGGATGGTGCCTTGCATTTCAATCACGTCTTCTTTCGCCATGCAGCGTACGAGCCCCTTCAGATTTAATTTTAAACGGAAAAAAACAGCGCCGATTGTGCCGAAAAGCAGCGGATAAGTAAAGCGACAAGCAGTTATTTAGCAAAATGTTTGCCATTCGTCCTGTATTAAACGATGTTGCGGACGAAATTGGCTTTTATAACGCATTTTATCGGAGTCACTGACCAGATATCCAAGGTAGAAATAGCGAAATCCTAAGTCGCGGCAAAGCGCTGTGCCGGCGATTACCGCCAAAATGCCCAGTGCCAGAGGGTGGTCCGGCTGATAGAAGCTATACACGGCCGACAATCCCTGCGGCAAATGATCCAAGACCAGCACGCCGACGAGCTGGTCGCCGATATATTGTTCTAAGGTGCTGACTTGCATCCAACTGCAGGTGAGTAACTGTTCCAGATGTTCCGGTTCGGGCGGATACATTACGCCGTCTGCGTGACGCTGACTGATATAAGCCTGATATAACGGGAAATAGTTCTGGTGCAATGGCTGTTGCTGCCAGCGCCAATGCCAATTTTCAGCGGTCGCCTTGTTGCTTAAACGGCGTTGGCTACGGTTGAGCTTTAGCGTTGAAACATCGAGGCGGACGGCCTGGCAAGCTTGGCATTGCAAACAATAGGGGCGATAAATTTGTTCGCCGCTGCGACGAAAGTTATGGTCGGTTAACCATTGATAAACCTGTGGCGACAACGGCTGTTCCGGCAAACTGAATAACAATCGCTCTTGTTCTGCCGGCAAATAACTGCAAGCGTGGCTTTGGCTGACGCCTAATAAAAATTTATCACTCATTGCGGTTTAATCATGGCGGGCAAGGGACCTGACTGCCAGAGCGCATCTGGTACCGGTAATGCCGCTAACTTTTGCAGTAACTCAAGGTAGTCTGGTCTTGGTAAAGGACGCGCACCGCATTGCAGTAAAAAAGGATTTGGCATCTGACAATCGATCCAACCGAGCTGAAATGACTGCAGATAATGCTGCAATTGCACCAGTGCTAGTTTGGCTGCATTTGGCACCCGATTGAACATCGACTCACCGCAGAATAAATGCCCGACTTGTATACCATAGAGCCCGCCGACAAGTTTGTCTTGTTGCCAGACCTCAAGACTATGAGCGACACCCGCCTGATGCAACCGTTGATAAGCCTGTTGGATCTCCTTGGTGATCCAGGTGCTGGGTTGGTTCGGACGCGGCGCAGCACAACCCATTACCACATCAGCAAATGCCTGATTGCAACTGAAGTGATACTGCTGCTTTTGCCAGTCGCGCCATAAACTGCGTCCAGCACGCAAACTGTCTGGTGCAAAAACGGCGCGGATCGAAGGCGACCACCATAACAGAGGGTCGCCATCACTGAACCAGGGGAAGATACCTTGCTGATAGGCCTGCCGGAGTCTGGTGACCGATAAATCGCCACCGAACGCCAGTAAGCCGTCAGGTTCAGATAATGCAGATTGTGGCGCTGGGAACCAGGTTGGTTCAGATGTCAGTTCTGGTAACCACAGCGCCGTCACGGGAATTATTTATCCAATGCGTCGAGGTAACGTTCAGCGTCCAGAGCAGCCATACAGCCAGTGCCTGCAGATGTAATCGCCTGACGATAGATATGGTCACTGACATCGCCTGCAGCAAAGACTCCTGGAATGCTGGTTTGGGTTGCGTTGCCGTGTAAGCCACTATGCACAACCAGATAGCCGCCATTCATGTCGAGCTGACCGGCAAAGATATCTGTGTTCGGTTTATGGCCGATGGCAATAAACACGCCTTGAAGATCAACTTGTTCGTCTGCCTGACCGGCTGTCGACGACAACCGTACCCCGGTGACACCCATGTCATCGCCAAGAACTTCGGCCAGTTCACGGTGTGTGTGCAACACGATGTTGCCGGCGGCAACTTTTGCGTTTAAACGGTCGACCAGAATTTTTTCTGCTTTGAAGTTGTCACGGCGGTGGACCAGATGCACTTCGGACGCGATGTTTGACAGATATAACGCTTCTTCCACAGCGGTATTGCCACCACCAATCACGGCAACTTTCTGGTTGCGGAAAAAGAAACCGTCACAAGTCGCGCAGGCAGATACACCGCGGCCGCTGTATTTCGTTTCTGATTCAAGCCCCAGATACTTTGCCGAAGCGCCGGTTGCGATGATCAGCGCGTCACAGCTGTACTGGCCATTATCACCCGTCAACAGAAATGGGCGCTGTTGCAGGTTGACAGTATGGATATGGTCGAACACGATTTCTGTGTGAAAAGTTTCGGCATGCTCGCGCATCCGTTCCATTAACGCCGGGCCTGTCAGACCATGCGGATCACCGGGCCAGTTTTCGACTTCCGTCGTGGTCGTCAGTTGACCGCCCTGCTGCATACCTGTTAACAGGACTGGCTTTAGATTGGCACGGGCTGCATAAACAGCGGCAGTGTAGCCGGCAGGGCCAGAGCCGAGAATAAGCAGGCGGCTGTGTTTTGGATTTGACATGAAATTCCCCGGAAAAAGCTGAACAAAATTGAGCGTTGTCAGTACGTGGGGCCGATTCTATTGGATTGCAACCCGAAGTCAAAGTCGGGTACTAAAATTATTTCCTTCTGACTGTAAAGTCAGCAGCACTGTGTTAATTTAACGCTAATCAGTGCTGTAACAACAGCATAGTCCCGTCGAAAATGGACTGTGAATGGAGGTTGACCTGAAACGGTTTGTTTTTCTGGTGTTCTTGTGGCTGTCGCTTACTACTGTTCACGCGAACGACGGTGTTTTTAAGCGAATTGGCGTCGATGACGGCTTACCCAATGCCACTATCTACGGTGTCGCGCAGGACGCTGAGGGCTTTATTTGGCTCAGCTCAACCAATTCCGGCTTGTTGCGATATGACGGCTATCAGTTTACCGAATTTCAGGTTCTGGCGCCTGAGGAACTAACCGCATCGGGTTCGCAGGATGTGGGCAGCCTATTGATAGACCGGCAGCACAATATTTGGGCGGGCACCTGGGGTCACGGTCTGAGTCGGATTGATGCTAAATCGGGTGCATTACAGCGGTTTAAGACAGATCCGAACGACGTCAATAGCTTAGCTAGTATGCAAGTGCAGGTGCTGTTTGAAGATAAGCAGCAAAACATTTGGGTCGGCACGACCGCCGGCTTGAATCGGATGACGGCTGACGGACAATGGCAGCGTCTCCAGTTTTCTGACCGGCAGTTGGCACACAAACGGATTTGGAGTCTGAGCCAGACCGAAGACAACACACTGTGGATCGGCACATCTGCCGGCTTGCATGCATGGCGTGAAGACAGCGGCTTATCAGAGGTTCTGTTACCTTTCCCGCAAGGCGCGGGACGGGATAATGAAATCCGCGCACTGTTCAGTAGCGGCGACAAGCTTTGGGTGGGAACGCGGCAAGGTTTGTTTTCGCTGGATCCAACGCAGCGTACCTTCGTCAAAACAGATTTCTTTCCTGGTCGCAGTACGCCGATCATTAATGTCATTTCCGCTGATCAAAACGGGATGTTGCTGATCGGCAGCTATAACGGTCTGTTCCGTGTGCACCCGCAGTTACAGCAGTTCGTCAAATTCCGCGAGCATGAGTCATTGTTACCGACAGTCAATATCAGGTCTTTGTTTCTCGACCGGACCGGTGTGTTATGGCTGGGTTCCCGCGAAAATGGTTTGTACTACACCCGGCACAGTAAATCGGCCTTTGTCTCTTTACAAGAATTGGCGCCGCAGGCTGATAGCAAGCAGTTTCAGTTTGCTGTCACCGCTGTATTTGCCGATGCTGAGGCAATCTGGCTGGGTAGCGCTGAGCATTTGCACCGCTTTGAACGAAAAACTGGCGCGATGCAAACCTATATAACTGGTGGCCGTGTCAATGCGATCAGGCGTGACCCGTCAGGCCAAATCTTCGCCTCGGCGGATTCAGGCTTGTATCAGGTCAGTCCGGATTTACAAAGTATCGCCCTAGTCACCGAACCCTTCCGGCAAAATCCGCAGGTCGCGGCCAATATCCGCGATTTAAGCATTCAGACCGATGGCAGCTTTTGGATTGGCTTGTGGGGCGATGGTGTGATCCACTGGGATCCGGTACAAAATAAATCGATAGCCTACTTACAATCGGAGATCCGGCAGAAAGTTGGCGACGCCGTGCAGTCGATGTTCGTCAGTGATGGCTATACCTGGGTCGGAACGCGCTATTCCGGTCTATTTCGGATTGAACACAGCAGTGGTGCTGTGGAGCATTTCAGTGAGGCAGACTCTAATCAGCTGCAACTGCCGAGTGAAGATGTGCATTGTCTGGAAAAAGGCCCCGACCGCACCTTAATGATTTGTACCCAGCAAGGGCTGGTCGTTTATGATCTGGAAACCGATACCCAGCATTTGCTCGATGTCCGCAGTGGCCTGCCAAGCAGCAACATCATCGGCGCCTATGCTGATCAACAACAAAACATCTGGTTGCTGTCGTCCAAGGGTTTGAGTCTGAAGCACAGTGATAGCCAGCGGATGGTCACCTTCACCCGGCAAGATGGTCTGGTTGCAACCGAATTAGTGTTTAAATCCTTTTACGATGACCAGCAAGGCACTTTCTACATCGGTTCTATCGAGGGGTTGACTGTGATGGAGCCGGCGTTGATTTGGCTGAATCAAATCGAGCCCAAAGTCGCGGTATCGCGTATTTTAGTCAATAACAACCCATTGCCATTGCAGCCAAATACGGCACGTTGGCCTGAGATTGTGTTAAGCCCGACCGATACCAGCGTTGAATTTGAGTTTGCCAGTTTAGATTTCCATGATACCTCACGTAACCAGTATCGCTATAAGCTCAGTGGCTTTGATCAGGATTGGATCATGCAACCTGGCCGGCGCAGCGCTTATTATTCGAACTTACCGCCGGGTGAATATGAGCTTGAGGTAAAAGGCTCCAACAACCACGGTTTGTTTAATCAGGTGCCGGAGCGGGTGAAGATCAGAGTCTTGCCAGCCTGGTGGCAACATGGCTCGGTGCAGGTCTTGGGTTTTATTCTGACGGTGTTGTTAATCCTGACCTTTCATCAATATCGCTTACGTCATATCCAGCAAATCAATAAGTTGCTGCAGAACTCAGTCCATGAGCGCGCCAAAGCGCAGTTAATTCTTGAAACCAAGGTGACTGAGCGCACCAGGGCTTTGGAAGAGAGTTCAATGACGTTATCGTTACGCACACGGCAACTGGAAAAAAGTCTGACTGAAATTGCTAAAGCCAACAAGGAGTTGAAACGCCTTGATAAGCTTAAAGACGAGTTTATTTCGACGGTATCGCACGAACTGCGTACGCCTTTGACATCAATTCGCGGGGCTATCGGTTTAGTGGCGCAAAATGTCATTCCGATGGGCTCTGAAGCCTATCGTCAGCTTGTGGACACCGCTTTACATAATTGTGAGCGATTATCTCAACTAATCAATGACTTACTTGACGTGCAGAAATTTGAGGCCGGTAAATTCGTTCTGCAGCTTAAGCCAGTAGAGCTCACTGAGTTGTGTCAGCAAGCCGTGCATGGCATTCAAAGCTATGCCTTGCGCTATCAGGTTCCGCTGGAGCTGCAATTGCCGCAGGGTAGTGCGGCTATGACGCTCGCAGACCCTTTACGCTTGCGCCAGGTGCTGGACAATCTGCTGTCTAATGCGGTGAAATTTTCCACTGCAGGCAAACCGGTCGTGTTGCGGATGTTAGTGCAGGCCGAGTTTATACGTCTGGAAGTGGTTGATCAGGGGCAAGGGATCGCGGATTCATTTAAGCCAAGGATCTTTGAAAAGTTTTCCCAAGCGGATTCGTCTGATAGTCGCTCAAAAGAGGGGACGGGCCTCGGCCTGACTATCTGTAAAAAGATTATTGAAAGTCACGGTGGCCAGATTGGTTTTGACAGTACGGAACATGTCGGTACCACGTTCTGGATCCGGCTGGCCAAACTGCCAACTGAACTACCTGATGATCCGGTCTAATCAAGCAGTGCAGCTGGTTCAGCTCTGCAACACGTAGCGGTAGATGGACCAGAAATGGCAGGCACTGCCAGCCATGACAAAACAATGCCAGATTAAATGGTGAAAACGCAGGCGGTGCCACAGATAAAACACCACACCGCCTGAGTAGCACAGACCTCCGGCTAACAACCACCACAAGCCCTGTGCCGGGACGTGAGTCAGCATCGGCTCTGCCGCAACCAGCACCAGCCAGCCCATCACCAGATATAAAATCAGACTGAGCTTTTTAAATTTGAGGTGCGCAATAAACTCCATTGCCACCCCCAGCAAGGCAATGCCCCAGACCACCAGGATCAGATAAAAGCCCCAGCTGTCTTTGAGGCTAATCAGAGTAAAAGGCGTGTAGGTGCCAGCGATTAACAGGTAAATGGCACTATGGTCGAGCTTGCGCCAGAAGGCTTTTCGTTTTGCCTGCATACTGGCGTGATAAAACGCAGAGCAGCTATACAACAACATCAGACTGCAGCCAAAAGCCAGCACCGCAACCGTGGCCATTGGCTCAGCCACTAATTGCAGCATAACGACCAACCCTATCGCACTGAGCAAGGCACCAATGGCGTGGCTCCACGCATGCAGGGCCTCTTCATGCCCCTGATATCTTAAATCCACAGGAATAATTCTTTTTTGCCTTTCTGGTCTGCTCAGCTTACCACAAGACGCTGACTGCACGACAGCAAGCCGGATTGCTCTGCAGGCAGAAACGGTTACAATGCGGCGCAAATGGAGAGAAATTATGCCGTTATTATTGGTGCTGGGCTATGTCTGGCCAGAACCGAATTCTTCAGCAGCTGGCTGGCGGATGCTAAGCCTGTTGCAACTGTTTCAGCAAAAGGGCTGGCGGGTCCTGTTTGCCAGTGCCGCCGACAAATCGCCGCACCGCGTTGATTTAACCCGCTTGGGTATCGAAGAAACAACTATTGCGCTGAATCGCGATACTTTCGCCGAACAGCTCCGGCAGTGGCAGCCCGCTGCTGTGCTGTTTGACCGCTTTATGCTGGAGGAGCAATTTGGCTGGTGGGTCGACGAGATCTGTCCACAGGCGTTGAAGTTACTCGACAGCGAAGATTTGCATTGTTTGCGGGCGGCCCGCCAACAAGCCTTCAGCCAGCAACGGGGAGTCGTCCCTGCTGACTTGATGAGCGAAATCGCGCTGCGCGAAATCGCGGCGATTCACCGCTGTGATCTAACGCTGACGATTTCCCGCGCTGAACTGCAGCTGCTGACAAACTTTTATCAGGTCCCTGCGGCACAGCTGCTGTACTGCCCATTTTTAATCGACGATTGTCATGTGGATCACGGCATTGATTTTAGCGCCCGACAGCACTTAAGTTTTATCGGTAACTT
>Ga0209812_10001994_pt1 | contig 12824 bp, 15 predicted proteins | sample JI71714BDNA_FD_187502 | JGI IMG/M metagenome (GOLD analysis project Ga0209812, IMG submission 187502) | Wastewater effluent complex algal communities from Wisconsin, to seasonally profile nutrient transformation and Carbon sequestration -... | ecosystem: Engineered > WWTP > Effluent > Algae...
TTTTCCGGTTCAGTACTTCCCGGATCACGCCTTGTAATCGCCGTCCGCGGCCATCGGTATCCTTTACCGCCACTTTTACCGTATCACCATGGAGGGCGGTATTGAAATCCTGCGGCCGTACCATGATATCAGCCTCCATTCCTTCTACGGTTACAAAGCCCATACCTGAACGGGTAATATCGATCACACCCTTTACCACACGGCCGGAGGATGATCTTTCTTTTATTTTTTTCTTATTGGAATTTTTTCTTCCCATATCTTACTCCTCTTTTTTAAAATCTTTAATAAAATCACTGACCCGCTTATCAAAAGCCGGGCCTTCGTCAAACAAAAACCGGTGACGGACCGGTACTACATAAAGGGGCAGTTCCCTGATTTCTTCTGCAAACTTCAACAACCGTACCGCATCCTTCTCGGTGGTCAGGATTACTTTCTCCCTTGAATTCATTTTAGCATAGGCCTGCCGGATATCCCTTAAATCATCGATCGTGAAAATATGATGGTCCGCATACTGCAACATCTGATAGGTATTACTGTGCCCTTCCAGTAGTTTTTTTATCGGACGGGGATTGGCAATGCCCGTGACCAGCAAAATCTCAACTTGAGATTCCAGCCCTTTTTCTTCTTTGCTGATGATATGATAGGGACGGCTGTATTCAATACAGGTGAAATAGATCTGTTGTCCGGGAATGGGTGAAATTTCCTTAATGATCTTTTTCTTTTCCGTTTCATCCAGGTCCTTGCGGCACTTGGTCACCACAATTACTTCGGCCCGCTTATAGCTGCTTTTCAGGTCCCTCAGATCCCCGGTGGGCAGGTAAAAATCACGGGTAAAGAGATTATTATAATCCGTGAGCAGAATATTAAGACCAGCTTTAACGGTCCGGTGCTGAAACGCATCATCCAGTATGATAACCTGTGTATCCGGGCGGTCATGCAGCAATTGCGGGATCGCTTCTATCCGTTCTTCCCCTACAGCAACAGGAATTTCCGGAAACTTCAGGTGAAACTGCATCGGTTCATCCCCTATTTCCAGGGCGGTGGTCTTTTCATTCGCCAGCGCATAACCTCTTGTCTTCCGTTTGTATCCCCGGCTCAGGGTGCCTACCCTGTATTGGTCTTTGAGTCCGGTGACGAGGTATTCCACCATGGGTGATTTGCCTGTTCCGCCCACGGATAAGTTGCCAATACAGATCAATGGAAGGCCAAACGTACTGGATCCCAGTATTTTTTTATCAAAGAACCAGTTGCGGACAGCAATTACCGCCCAGTACAGTAAGGCGAAAGGCAGTAAAAAGATCCGGAAGGATTTGAGAAAAAAATTAGAAAACATAAATCGATTGAGGCGTCATACAAAGACTTAAAGGTACGTCAAATTCGTGCTTATCCGGGATTTCGTCTATTGGTTCAAAATAGGAGAATCCCACCCGGATACAATCCGGTTTACATGCGGCCAGGTAGCGGTCATAGTAGCCTTTTCCATAGCCGACCCGATAGCCTTTTTTATCAAAACAAAGCAGGGGTACAAATATGATATCGATTGTGTCCGGAGACAGGATTTCACCGGTTTCCGGTTCGTGTGTACCAAACCCATTTTGCAAAAAACGGGTAGCGTCATCAGCCAACACTGAAATCATGGTGTTTCCATCCGCTGTGATCCGCGGATAGGCTACCCGGAGTTCCGGATTCCTGAACTCCATAAAATCAGCAAACAGGTGGGTATCGGGTTCCCGCATGGACGCCATCGGCCAGTAGGAAAAAAGGGTATCCACAAAAGGGATATCCGCCTGCTGGAACTGAATCAGCAGGAGATCATCCAGCCTGGACTGTTCAGCAGTGGTCAGTGCCTTTCTTTTTTCCTTGTAATAATTACGGAGTTCTTTCTTCGTCATAGTTAGTCTCTGTCCTCTACAAAAGTAGAGAATACAGTGGTACCGTAGTTCCGTTCTGCTACAAAAAACGGGGTGGCTTTATAATCATTCCGGGGCGTGTGCTCAAGGACGAAGCGGCCCTCTTTATTCAGTAACTGTTTTTCAAAAATCAGCCGGGGCAGGTCGTCGATATTGGTGAGCGCATAAGGTGGTCCTGCAAAAATAAAATCAAAGCGCTCCGTACATTGCTGGATGTATTTAAACACATCCATTTTGATTATTTTGAAATTTTCCAGTTTTAATGCCGCTGCCGTTTTTTTAATAAAATCAAACATGGCATGGTCCTTCTCCACAATGGTCAGGTCCGGTACACCCCTTGAAGCCAGTTCATAACTGATACTGCCCGTTCCGCCAAACAAATCCAGTGTTTTGAGGTTTTCGAAATCCATTTTATGCTGGAGTACATTGAATAATCCTTCCTTGGCTATATCCGTGGTGGGACGGGTATAGGGCATATTCGTGGGCGGGTTGAATTTCCGTCCGCCATGTTCACCTCCTATGATGCGCATCGGGCCAGGTCGTTAAGGGTGGTAAAAAAATGGGCCGGGTAATCATTCCCCTGCCAGCCGGATTCACGGAATCCGATATGAAGGAAATACTGGTAAAGTTCTTTATACAATGCAGAATCACTATCGATCAGTCCGGATACCTGTAACTGCAATTCCTGTTGAGAAAGCCCCAGCCGGCTGCATATTTTAAGCAGGTAATACACCACATCTTCCGGTGTGGAGTATGTATAGGTCTGTGCCAGTAACAGCCGGCTTGATTTTACCAGCAATACGGTGAAATCATCCGGACGGAAATCCACATACATATTTCCTTCTTCTGTGGCGGCAATCACCTGTTTAATGGAAAGTGAGATCTGGTGACGGCTCTGTGCAGCCGGGTATTGTTGCTTTATTTTTTGCAGGAGTCCGGCCGGTACGGCGTACACATTGAATAATTGCCAGTTACTGATATTCTCCGTGATCACTTCTTCCTGTCCGTTTGTCCCGAATAAAGCCCTGAGCATCGTACCGGATTCTTCCGGCTGATGTTCTACTGAAGATAGCAGGGCATTGCCGGTAAAATCCCAGGCCACCTGAACACTGTAAAAATGGTTGTGCAGAGCGGGTGTTTGTGCCAGTAATTCCTCCAGTGCGGCTGTATCGGTCTGTTCGGTGCGGTAATAGGCCAGGCTGTACAACTTTTCTCCATCCGGACTGGTAATGGAATACCCCAGGTGGTGGTTTCCCAGCCGGAGGGAAAGTACGGGCTGAACGGCTGTATCCGGATTATTTTCTATGGTAAATAACTGTTTCAAAATCGGTTTTCAATTCGTGCAATAATAGACAAAAATTTAAATATCGTAGGTTTGCCTCCTTTTTACCATGTCCGCCAACACACATAGCCAATTACAGGTGGGGATCAGCAACCGGCAGATCTTCCGGATCGCCCTGCCCATCAGTCTGGCCATCCTGATACCCCAGTTGAATTTTATTATCAATAATATTTTCCTGGGGCATTACAACGGGGATGCCTATGCATTGGCCGTTGCAGGTATAACCGGGGTCTATTACCTCATTTTTGCCGCGATCGGGTATGGACTCAATAATGGCTTGCAGGCGCTGATCGCCCGCAGGGCCGGGGAAAACAGGCCGGAGGAAATCGGCAAGCTCTTTACCCAGGGCGTTCTGATCGGTTTGCTGGTGGCTGTGGCGGGTATTATAATAACCTGGCTGCTCACACCTGCTATTTTCAGCCTGATTATACATGACCCTGCTGTTCAGGAAAAAGCCGTTAGTTTCCTGCGTATCCGGATCTGGGGGCTCCCCTTTCTGTATATCTACCAACTGCGGAATGCGCTCCTGGTCGGCACCAACCAGAGCCGTTACCTGGTAGCCGGCACCCTGGCGGAAACCCTGGCGAATGTCGGACTGGATTACCTGCTCATTTTTGGTCATTGGGGGTTGCCTGAACTCGGGTTTAACGGCGCGGCCATTGCATCGGTGATTGCAGAATTCGTAGGCATGTTTGTCATCTTCCTGGTGATCCGCTGGAAAGGAATCAGTCAGCGTTTTGGTTTATTTAAAGACATGCGGTGGAATAAGGAAAACAGCGCGCTTATCTTTTCGATGTCTGCCCCGCTCATGTTCCAGCATGCGATCAGTATCATCAGCTGGCAGTTTTTCTTTTTATTGACCGAGCATCATGGGGATATGGCCCTGAAAGTATCGAATGTGATGCGGAACATATTCGGGGTTTTTGGTTGTGTGACCTGGGCCTTTGCCGCCACTACCAATGCCATGGTCAGTAATGTGATCGGTCAGAACAAGAAAGACCAGGTGGTGCCCCTGATCATCCGCATCGTACGGCTGAGTACGGGTTGGGCGCTGATCGCCTGTACACTGCTCAATATTTTTCCGGAGACCTTTTTATCCATTTTCGGCCAGGGAGAGGTATTTATCCAGGCAGCGCTGCCATCCCTGCGGGTGGTTACCGCGGCGATGATCCTGATGTCTTTTTCGATCATTCTGCTGAGTGCAGTTACCGGAACCGGCAATACGAAGATCACATTCCTGATCGAGCTGTTTGCGATCATTATGTATTCATCCTATGTATACCTGGTGAATGAGTATTTCTTTCTGCCGATTCATATCGGCTGGATGAGTGAGTGGCTTTACTGGCTTTGTCTTTTTGTCCCCTCCCTGTGGTATATCCGCAGTGGCCGTTGGAAGGCTAAAGTGTTTTAATATTCCTTTTCATATTTCACCCCTACTTCCCCGGTAAACCGGGCGATAGGCGGATGCAGTTTGTGAATCGAAATACTGATTTTTATGACCTGTGGAAAACGGGCATGTATGCTGTCGGCGATATCCATCACCAAGGTTTCCAGTAATTCAACCGGGTTTTGCATCGCTTTCTGCACCATGTCAAAAAGAGTGGCATAGTTAATCGTATCCTCAATTACCGTAATCACTTCCTCGGGTGGTGTATAATCCACCTGTAACCACACGCGGAAACCATTTCCTGTTTTCCGTTCCTCCGGATAGAGGCCATGGAATGCATGGAAATGCAGATCACACAGTTCGATGGACATTACAGCCGGCATCAGTGAAGACCTTTGGCGCTGAGGTAACGTTCTGCATCCAGGGCGGCCATACAGCCACTGCCGGCAGCGGTCACAGCCTGACGGTAAATTTTATCCTGTACATCACCGGATGCAAACACACCTTCCACATTGGTCTTGCTGGTACCGGGAATGGTTTTGATATAGCCCGCTTCATCCATATCGATAAAGGGTTTGAAGATATCGGAATTGGGCTGATGGCCGATGGCGACGAAGAAGGCGCTGACTGGTACTTCTTCTTTCACATCCGTTTTTGTATTGTGGATACGTACGGCATGTACTTTTTTGTCGCCGAGTACTTCATCGGTTACACTGTTCCAGTATATTTTAATATTCGGGGTGTTCTTCACTCTTTCCTGCATCACTTTGCTGGCGCGCATTTCATCCCGGCGTACGATCATATGCACCTGTGAACAGATCTTGGAAAGATAGAGTGCTTCCTCGGCGGCCGTATCACCTGCTCCCACAATCGCCACTTCTTTTCCTTTAAAAAAGAAACCATCACAAACCGCGCAGGCACTAACGCCAAAACCATTGAGGCGTTGCTCACTTTCCAGCCCCAGCCATTTAGCGGAGGCACCGGTTGAAATGATCACCGCATCGGCTTCGATCCATTTTTCCTCATCGATCTGTACTTTATGTACAGGTCCGGAAAAGTCTACAGCGGTAGCCAGACCGTAACGTATATCTGCACCCATACGGGCCGCCTGTTTCTCAAAATGCACCATCATTTCAGGACCCTGGATCCCTTCCGGATAGCCGGGATAGTTTTCCACTTCGGTAGTGATCGTCAGCTGCCCTCCGGGTTGAATTCCCTGGTATAAAACAGGATTGAGACCAGCACGGCTGGCATAAATAGCGGCAGTATATCCGGCAGGACCTGAACCAATGATCAGGCAGTGTACTTTTTCTGTGGCGTCCATGGTATAAATAAATGACCGGTTAAAGGTGGTCAGTTGGCAAAATTAAGGAAATGGCGGGAACAGTTGGCAGTTGGCAGTAGGCGGTAAGCAGTCAACAGCCCCTCTCTAATACTTTCCCGTTTTAACAAAGAAATCACGCCTTATTATCATTCGGAGCGAAATGTTCGTGTCATCCTGAGTAGTCCCGCGAAAGTATTAATTCAGGGTTTCAGAAAAACTGGTTGCGGGACGTATCGAAGGATCGTACTTATTATTGGGGTATCAAGATTCCTTTGTATTGTGCAGCATAGCCACCGAAGTAGCCAAGTGCCCCGCCCTTGATATTGCTCATGACTTTGGTGGGTGAAGAAAAAGGGTTACCGACACTGGAATAAGTGAATTCCATGGTTCTCCAGAAGTCGAATGTAGCTTTATCAATATTACAAAGTTTCAAGGTTACGGTATCCCCTTTATCAAAAAAGCTATAGGCTTCGCCGGCTATTCCATTACGAAGGATTCCCCGTTCCACCTGGATTTCATAAGTGGTGCCGTCAATCACCTGATCGTCATAAACGGAATTCAGTCCGGGATAGAAAGGATCCCGGTTCTGTTTGGTAAAATACCGGATATAGTCACCATAGCCACGGGGATCAGTGGCCCGCACCATTACCACCGCTTTATAAGGGATATTGCCTGCCGGAGCTTCTTTCCAGTACAAGGAATCAATCCGTCGTGTTGTATTGGGAATAGTGGTTGTGGCGGTATATTCTTTTCCTTCCCAGCGGATGCGGAGGGAATAACTGGTATTGAGTTCTCCGGTTATGGCCGTGGCGAGACTGGAAGAGTCGGTAGAGTAATAGTAAGCATTATAACCAGCCCCTAATGGAACAGTATATAGGCGGAGTTTATGTGTACGGGTACTGTTGGCAACCCAGACTTCGGCATTCCGGATAAAACTGGCTGACAGGGAATCCGGGTTAAGGGTTGAAAAATAAGCCAGGCTCCGGGAAAGATAGACCATGGGGGCTTGTCCGTTTTCAATCGTCGCTTCCACCACCAGTTTGGGGGCTACATTATCCAGCTTGAAACTGACAGATTTCTCGCAGGATAATTGAAGGAATGCCAGTAAAAGAAATACACCGGATAAAACTTTCATAGTATTATTAACAGGTATAAAGATAGTTGGTTCTAAAAAAAATTCCGGCCTCATAAGCTGAGGACCGGAACTATTTTAAATTAACCCACGACTTTAAGATATCATTAACCTAAATAGGCTTTTAAAGCACTGGAATAACGGGCTTTTTGCAGGCGTTTGATGGCTCTTTCCTTGATCTGACGGATACGCTCCTTGGTCAGGTCATATTTCTGTCCGATCTGTTCGATCGTAACCCCGTTCTCTCCATCTAAACCAAAATAGGCGTTTACAATTTCTGCTTCCCTGGGAGACAATGATTTAAGTACCCGGCGAATTTCGTTACGCAGGGAATCTTTCATTACATCATCATCCGTATCATCGCTGCCTTCGAGCAGGTCGCCCATGGCCACATCTTCGGCTTCGTGCACAGGGGCATCGAGGGAAGTGTGCCGGGTATTGCTCTGGAAAATATTATTGATCTCGGTTTCGCTCATTTCCAGGAGTTCAGCCAGCTCTTCGGTTGAAGGCTCGCGTTCGTGCTCCTGCTCAAAAGCCATATAGGCTTTGTTGGCTTTGTTGTATGTACCGATTTTGTTTTGGGGAAGACGAACCAGACGTCCCTGTTCGGCTAATGCCTGCAGGATCGATTGACGAATCCACCATACCGCATAAGAAATGAATTTGAAACCCTTGGTTTCATCAAAACGTTGAGCCGCTTTGATCAGACCGAGGTTTCCTTCATTGATAAGGTCACTGAGTGACAACCCCTGATGCTGATATTGCTTGGCCACAGATACCACGAAACGGAGGTTGGCCTGCACCAGTTTATCCAATGCACGCTGGGAATCAACCGGATTCCGGTTAAACATTTTAATCCGCTGGGCGAGTGTTGTTTCCTCTTCAGGAGTGATCATCGAAATCTTCGAGATCTCCTGTAAGTACTTTTCCACTGCCTGGGAGTCCCTGTTTGTAATCTGGGTAGCAATTTTAAGTTGCCGCATAACTTAAGAAGTTTAAATATCAACGAATAATAGACGGCCCTTGTTTGCAGATTGTTGCAAATGGATAGTTAATTGTAGATAGAAGAATTTACCGTCCCAGACCGTCTGCAAAGATACCTATAAGTTATGGTTTCTCATAGCGTTCTGTAATGAAAAATTACTAACAGTCTTTCACGCAATCGTTGCCAATTCCGGGCCAATCGGATGAAATCTGCTACAGGTAAGGGTTTGGCGCGAAAAAAGAAATTTGTCCTGTTTTATAAAAAATTGACAAATATCAATTGTTTTTGAGTGGTTCTGTGTGCTTTGTTGTTTTTGCTTTTTGGCGCAACCATAAAAACAGCCCTAATCCGCTTAAAAACAAAAGACTGGAGATCACTTCCGCCTGTGTTGGATGAAAACCCAGTATATCAAGGGGGTTATTTACCCGGATCTTTTCTATCAAAAAGCGCTCCATCCCATTCAGCATCAGGTAAATAGCGAAAATATATCCGGGTACTTTCAATCTTTTGCGCAGGAACCAGAGCACCAGGAACAGCAGAAAACAGAATATTACTTCATATAATGGGGTTGGATATACAGGCACCGGTAATTGAGAACAGAATTTATCGTCGGTACAACCCGGGATTGGCACACCTACATCATTTACATTATGTGGATAATTATAAGACCAGACCCAATCAGGGAGCCAGCTGTACGGGTTGGGTCTTGGATTTTCGATGCCCCAGTCACCGTCGCCGGAAACCTGGCAACCGATACGGCCCATGCTGTACGCCAGCATCATGGTTGGGGCCAGCGCATCATTTAAATGCCAGAAGCCGATCTTGTGTTTTTTCGCATACCACCAGATCGCCAGGGCGGCACAAATCAGTCCGCCGTAAAAAGTCAGTCCTTTGGCAGAAAAAATATAATCAGAAGGCCGTTTCAGAAAATCACTCCAGTTTTCAAAAATATCGAAGAGTTTAGCCCCTGCCAGTCCAAATACGAGGGCTATTATAGTGATCTCCCCTACCCGGTCGTGCGGCCAGATGCGGACGGTTCTTTTTTCGGGTTTGCTGAGTTTTTGTTTATTCTTTTCATACCATTTCAAACCGGCAAACAATAAACCCATGGCTATACCTGCCGGCCAGCTGCCCAGCGGCGAAAAAATAAAAGCCTGGGGATCTTCGGTGGCTGAATTATCCAGTATAAAAAGAGCGACAATTTTATAGCCCAGTAAAAAACCCAGTAAGAAGTTGAGCAGAATATCTGAAAGCGAAGCCGGTTGACCGACCATCATCTGCATTTCAGTGGGCTGGAAATACCCCTGTTTGCTCTTACGTCTAAGTTCAGCGGTCAACACCATCGCAGCCACGATAAAAGCAATGGCCACAAAAAAACCAAAGGAATTGACAAAACGGAGAAATTTCCATTCCACTCCAAATAAGTCCCTGAATGCGTAATATAGATTAGGATACATGTCGTTAATTAATAGAGGCGAATATACTAAAGAGCCTGCTTCAAAAGACAAAACGGCCCGACATGGGTATAAACGGTAAATGAAAGAGTTGTCAGATGTCAGCTGCCGGATGTCAGGAAGCAGCCTGCGTAGCTAGAAGCTAGAAGGGAACAGCCCCTCCTGTGGAGTGTCGCCCTTCGATACGCCGCGTTACTATTTGTTTAATCCCTGAAATATACCTAATCGGCTACACCCCGCATGAGGCGGGACAGGCAGGGTGACAACAGTCCTTGTCATCCTGAGTAGACACCAAACAAGTCTTACAGGGCAAGAGATTATGCTACTGTGTCGTATCGAAGGATCGTACTTAAAAATTAAAGGGGCAAAAAAAAGCTGTTTCAATAAAGAAACAGCTCTTTAGAATCTATTTGATCCGCTTAGTTACAATGTTGCTGGAAAGCGCCGATCAGGTTCTGGGCGATCATTTGTGCGGAACGGCCCTCGATCTGGTGTCTTTCGATAAAATGTACCAGCTGGCCATTCTTAAATAAAGCGATGGCCGGGGAAGACGGCGGGAAAGGCATCAGGTGCATACGAAGGGTTCTGACGGCATCCACATCAAAACCGGCAAAAGTGGTGGTCAGGAAATCCGGCTTCTTTTCGGTATTCGCCACCGCCATCAGTACACCCGGACGGGCGGTTCCGGCAGAACAGCCACAAACGGAATTGATCATGACCAGGGTGGTACCCTCTTTAGTCAGTTGTGCTTCCACTTCACCAGCGGTCAGCAACTCGGAAAAGCCGTTGTCGGTCAGTTCCTCTTTCATCGGAATTACTATTTCTTCTGGATACATAGTTTTTTGTTTATGAAACACAAAGCTAAAGAATTTGTTCAACCGGCTGTGCAACAGCATGGGCAAAAGGAAAATATGGCAGCAGAATTTCCTCTTTTCGGAAATTCTGTCTTTCTGCAAGGGGGAAATCTGCCAGTCCGGGTACAAAAAACCGGGTGGTACAGGGTTTGACGAATCCTTTGCGTAATCATTTTTCATTTAAAATAAATAAACAATTATGGCATACGTACAATTCAACCGGAAACCTTTTGAAGGTAGCTTCAGCAATTTTGTAGATGACCTTTTCACCGAATTACCAGTGATGCTGAACACTGGCTTTAACAATTCTGTAAGAAAGGATTCCGTACCGGTCAACGTCAAAGAAACAGCAGGGAGTTACGAACTGGAAGTAGTGGCCCCCGGATTTGAAAAGGCCGATTTCAAGGTGAACCTGGAGCAGCAACTACTAACGATCTCAGCTGAAAAACAGGCCACTGAGACAGCTGAAACCGAAAAGCAGATCCGCAAGGAATACAGCTTCCGGTCTTTTAAGAGATCTTTCACATTGGATGACAAAATAGATGCAACTAAAATAGAAGCATCTTACATCAATGGTATATTACGATTAAACCTTCCGAAGCAAACCACAGTCAAAGCTTCACAGGCAATCGAAATAAAGTAAAATAGTTAATACAAATTTTTCTCATAAGCAGTTGGTTTTGGTTTACGCCCTCCGTTTCCACGGAGGGCTATTTTTTTAATACCCCTCCTTCGTCAAGGCTAAGGAGGATAAAAAAGAACCAAGATGCCAAGACGCCCCGCCTCCGCTAAAGCTACGGTGGGCAAGCAAGATCCAAAGAATAATCAAAATACAAGCAACAAAAAAGCACCAAGCCTTCTAAGTTGGTTTGGTGCTTTTTTTTAGAAGTTCTTGTTGAATAAGAATTTCGCAAATTATAAAATTACTTCTTAGAACGGGCTGTTGACTCCCGACTCCCGACTCCCGACTCCCGACTCCTGACTCCCGACTCCTGACTCCCGACTACTAACTCCCGACTAATTTTCACAACCTGTTCTTCTTCTCGTATCAATCAGATACTGTATCCTCCACCCATCCTTGAAACGAACGAGGTGAAAGGAGTTGACGCCGCAATGACTGAACTGGCCGTTATAATAAAACTTATAAGGTGTCCAGACCAGGGCCAGCGGTCCATCGATGAGGACCGTTCCGAATGTAATCTGTTCATCCGCAGACCCTGGTTTCAGGGAACTGATGCTTTTCACAAAGGTTGCGGCAGTTTCACTTTTTACTTCTGCTCCCCCGCTCTTACTCCGGGCGATAGTCTGCAATACCATACTATCGGCAAAACAGGATTTCAGCAAGGTGGTATCAGACTTAATCATCGCGGTGAAAAGGTTCGTGACCACGGCTTTTACTGAATCTTCGGCCGTCTGTGCTTTACTGCTGATGCTGAAAGCCAGTACTGTTAATACTATGAAAAATTGTTTCATGCTAACATTTTTTAAGAGTTTATGGCAAATGAATTGGATATAAACAAACGTTCACGGGACTAAAATAAAGGCATTCCTCATGCAAACCAGTAAAATTTTACAAGCGGTGATTCTGATGCTGATCCTGGCATTGGCTGCCAGTTGTGCGATGGGAAAACAATACAGCAGTAAAGTATTTGGCCCCCGGACCGGTCCGACAAACGGCCAAACGTCCACGACTGTCCGGTTTCTGGGTGCGGATGAAGATAGTACGGGTACAGATGCCCTTACTTTAACAAAACCGGTGACAACAACAGACAGTGTGATACTCGTCCAATCCGGGAATAATCCGGCAAAAATACCAACCGATACCCTGGTTCCTGTACAACGAAGCGGGAACAGTGGCGGGGTACGGACCAAACGAACCCGGGATAATCAATAAACAGTCTCAATCTCTTCACCATAAAAAATCAGATGCATGAAAAGAACATTTATTCTTACCTCCGTACTGGCGCTGACCGCAGCGGTAGTATTCAGCAGTTGTGGCCACAGCCGTGTCTGGGCCAATAAAGAAAAAAGAAATGACGGTCCGCCCCCGGTCACCCGTCAGCACGCGCCACCCAGACCCTCATACAATAATCAACTGGCCGGGGCACCCCTGATCATCACTCCACATCCTGGCTTTACCATGGCAAGACATGCCAATGGCAATTACTTTCACCGCGGACAGCAGGGAATGCTCTACTGGAAAGGATTTGACAACCGCTTTTACCTGGATAAAAACCAGGTTGACCGTTCCCGTTACAGCAAGTTTGAAATCAAGGAGTGGAAGAGGTATAGCCGGCATAGCTAGAAGCGAGAAGCTAGAAGCTAGAAGGGAACAGCCAGATCATGTAAATCACGATCTGGCTGTTTTTTTTGATTACTCTTCTAAGGAGGGGCTGTTTTTCCTTCTAGCTTCTAGCCTCTCGCGTCTAGCTTATT